>ERZ1090860.815-NODE-817-length-17803-cov-67.403144_pt1 | contig 17803 bp, 15 predicted proteins | sample MGYA00478483_ERZ1090860 | MGnify/ENA primary metagenome ERZ1090860 (study PRJEB33644, sample SAMEA5815741) | chicken gut metagenome | biome: Chicken; feature: Gastrointestinal Tract; material: Caecum | place: Ireland | collected 2019-01-01 | study: A study of the...
GCTATTGCGGGTACGTTAACTGCCATATCACACTTCCTCCTTCAAGCAGATGCCGCGGATCTCCTCATAGATGCACTCCAGCTCAAAGACGATCATGGCCACGCCGGCCAGAGGCACCGGGAAGTACATCCAGAAACGGGAGACGTTGGGCATCGAAACATAGGTGCCGCGGGCGCCGATGGTGGTGGCGTACTGCAGGCCGATCACCAGCATGATGATGCCCAGCGCCAGGACGGCCACATCGGCCAGAATGTTCAGGAAGTGGAGCACCGGCTTGGGGATGTACCGGTCAAAGGCATCCATCCGGATATGCTCCTTGTGGCGGATGGCGATGGCCGCCGAAAGCACGGCCATGTAGCTCATCAGAGTCAGCACCACTTCTTCCGTCCAGGACGGCGAGGTGATGAACGGGATGTAGCGGCCCAGCACCGAATAACCGGTGATGATAATATCCGCGATCAGCAGCAGTTTGCAGATGGTCATGACGATCTTGTCCGTCATATCGTAGATGGGACGGAGCTTATCCATCGTCGCAAAGAATTGTTTCATCGGGATTCCTCCTTTTATCAAAATAAGCGGGGCGGCGTATCCAGGGCCGCCCCGCCCGCGTTATTTTGATGCAGGTCCCATCAGGCCATGTCGACCAGCTGCTGATACAGGTCCTCCAGTCCGGCGGTGTTGTCGGTGATGACCTGGGCGCAGGCTTCCTGCCATGCGGTCTTGTCGGGCACTTCCACCACGTTGCAGCCATCGGCCTTCAGCTCTTCCAGCACGCGGTTCTCCTCGTCCTCGGACAGGCCGGCATTGAATTCCTGAGCGGCCTTGCCGGCTTCCATAATGGCGTTCTGCTGGTTGGCGGTCAGCTTGTTCCACGCGTTGTCGGTGATGACCACCTGCACAGCGCCCAGGGTGTGGCCATCCAGGATCAGGTTGTTGGCCACCTCGGGGAAGGCGTTGGAGGCGTAGTTGGCGATGGGCTGCTCGGCGCCGTCCACGACGCCGGTCTGCAGGGCGGAGTACAACTCATTGAAGGAAACGACGGTGGGGGTAGCGCCCAGGCCTTCCACCAGGCCGTTCATGACGGGGTCGTTGGACACGCGCAGCTTCATGCCGGCCAGGTCCTCGATGCCCGAAACAGGATCGACGGTGAAGAAGTGGCGGAATCCCTCCTCGCCGTAGAACACGCCGCGGACGGGCAGGCCCAGTTCCTGGGGCTCGTTCAGGAAGTCGGGAGCCAGGTCGCTGTTGGCGAAGTTCCACCAGTGCTCGCGGCTGACGAAGGTGTAGGGCAGGCTCAGCAGCATCGACTTCTTGCAGCCGTAGCTGGTCAGCGCGAACGCCGAAATACGGGACAGGTCGATGGTGTCGCCGCCGGCCAGGATGTTATCCAGCACGTCGTTCTCCGAGCCCAGCACGCCGGACGCCTGCAGGTCGATGGTGATGGACCCGCCGGACAGAGATTCCACCTGCTCCTTGAAATAAGAAGCTGTCTGGCCGACAATGGTGTCCAGGGGGTTGACCTCGGCGTACACCAGGGTGACCTTGGGATCGGATGCAGCGTCGCCGGACGCCGCGCCGCCGGACGCGGTGCTGGCGGCCGTGCTTGCAGCCGTGCTGGACGAGGAGCCGCCGCCGCAGGCGGTCAGGACGCTTGCTGCGCCCAGGGCTGCGGATGCTGCCAGGAACGAACGACGAGAGATCTTCTTCATAAGTAATGTCCTCCTTGTTTTGCCTTTCTTTTCAAAGGGCGGCCATCGTGCCGCGCTGGTTCCTGTTTAGTAATATATCACATTTCTTTTTCCAAAACCATTGCATTTTTCTCTGAACTTTATGGCCAATTTTTGTATACATGAACAATAATTTGTGAACACCCTTGCAAAAACCAGATTTTGCGCTACAGTTAAAGGGAATATTCTGGCCGCGTCCAGCCCGCCTGGCCGGCCCCAAGGAGCTGAACCATGAAACAGGTCTCGATTTACGTTCCCGTCCAGATCACCGCATCCGATTTCCGCACCTTTGCCCTGTTCGACACCTTCCAGCGCAAAAAGCTGTGGCGTCGGCCGGCCCTTTTCATCGCCATCATGGAGGTGTCAGCCGTGCTGTGCTACTCCCGCTATCCGCAGGAAGGCTCGCTGCTGCTGGGCACCATCCTGGCCGTGCTGGGGCTGGCGCTGCCCCTGATCTGGTATCTGAGCTATGAGCACAGCCTGCACACCCAGGCCAAAAAGATGGGCCTCCTCAAAGGCCCCCGCCGGGCCTACACCCTCGTCTTTCAGGACAGCGGCATCCAGGTCAGTTCCGACCAAGGCAAGACCTATTCCCCGCTTTCCTGGTCCCAGGTGACGCAGGTCTACCGCCGCAGCTCCATCACCTACCTCTACGTGGGCGACCACGCCTACCTCCTGCCCCACAGCCAGGTGCAGGAAGGCATCGACGCCCTGTGGTCCCTGCTGGGCCGCCACCTGCCCGCCGGACAGCTGTTTTCCAAACCCGCAGCCTGACGGCGCACACCCGCTTCCCCACCGGTTTCTTTCACGCTTTTCTGCAGACGTCGTCTGAACCAGCATCCGTTTCCGTCCTGGCCCGGGTCCGATCCTGGGCCGGCCAACCCGCTCTCCATGAGAAACAGCAGCATCTGTTCCCTACACAGCTCGATCCCGTCCAGGAAAAACACGCGTTCCATCGTTTGTATGCGTTCCGCATACCCCATCTCTCCGCTCCGTGTGTGTACATCCCGCCCCGTTTTGTGCTATGCTCAGGCCAGAAAGGAGGTTCCCCCATGGATCAGATCAAGATCGGCCGCTTCGTCGCCGAGACCCGCCGGGCCAAGGGCCTCACCCAGCGCCAGCTGGCCGACCAGCTCTCGATCAGCGACAAAACCATTTCAAAGTGGGAGACCGGCAAGGGCCTGCCCGACGTCTCCCTGATGCTGCCCCTGTGCCAGGCTCTTGACATCACCGTCAACGACCTGCTTACCGGCGCGCGGGTGTCTGCATCCGACTATCAGCAGAAAGCGGAGGAAAATATGATGGATCTTATCAAAGAAAATCAGGAGAACAAAAAGCGCTTTGCCCTTTCCATGGTCTGCGCCGCTATCACTGTCATCGCAGTCGTTGCACTGGTGTTCCTGGCGTCGTACCTCGACCTGCCGGTCCCGGCACGCGTCGCCGTGCTGGCGCTGGCCGTGGCGACAGCGGTCGCAGGCATCGGCGCGGCGGCCGTCCTGGAAGCGCAGGCCGGCTATTATGAGTGCCCCGCCTGCCACGAGCTTTTCGTCCCCACCCTCGGCGAATACGTCAGGGGCTATCACACCCTGACCAAGCGCCGCCTCACCTGTCCCCACTGCGGCAAGACCGGTATGTGCCGGCACAAAATCGTCCGGTAACGGCAAATAAAAAAGCGGCGTAGTCGAAAGACCACGCCGTTTTTCGTTTGAGATGCGGTTTAGTATGCCTTCGCCTGGCGGAGCTTCATTTTCTGCCAGTTGATATAGCCGTAAAGATCGTTCACAAAAAACGCCGCAAAGCAGACCACCACCGAAATGTAGCGGATGTCATAGGCGCTTGCCAGCGTCCAGAGGACGATGAGGACGATGTCGTTCGCCGCATAGGCCAGCGCGAAATAAGGGCTTCTTCTAAAGGTGAGGTAGACGGCCAGGAAGCTGGTGGTCACCGAGATCGTGCTGGGCACGATATTGGCCGTGTGGAAGTAGGTCAGGATGAAATAGAACACCGCCGTCACCGCTGCTGCGCCCACGCACATCCAGGCGGCCTCTTTCCGGCTGATCGCGTTCACCTTTACCTCGGCCTTGTTGCCGTTGTAGGGGTTGCGCATCCAGGAGATCAGCGCAAACACCGCCATCGGCATGGTCATGCCAAGGTAGGTGATCATCTCGCCGTAATAGGCGAAGGTGTAGGAGATGCCCCCGTACATCAGGCTGAACACCACCGCCAGCAGCTGCCCGAAGGGGTTGCCCTTGGCGTTGAAGATCAGGGACGTGACCCCGATCAGGGAAGCGCAGAGGGTCATGTAGCTCTCCCGGTCAAAAATACAGAACGAAACGATAATAAACCCCACCGATGACCCCCAGAGCAGTTTTTCGTTTCTGGAAAAATAGCCGGCAAACCGGCGGAGCGCATCTTTTTGTGCCGTCATAGCAGCCTCCTCTTTTCTCAAAAAAGAAGCATTTGCGTGCGCATCTTCTAAGACCTAACGATGCGCAAACAAATGCTTCCCGCATTCACTGCCCGGTGGCAGTTTTCCATATGGCGGTAGTATAGCACACTTTCCCCGCCTTTGCAACTGCTTTTTCGGGCAGCCGCGCCGGAGTGGGGCCGCTGTCCCAAGTTGCAGGCACACTGCGTGCGTGACGCAAATGGAGGGAACGGCAAACCGGTGCAGCGCTCCGGTTTGCGCCACGCTGTGCAGATTTATATGTTTTTCTGCAAATAGATCATATCTGTCAGCTGCATGCCTGCTTCGTATATCGGGTGGTCATAGTGATCTGTAAAGAAATTTTTGATCCTGTGCGAACGGACAAACCCGCACTTCTCGTAAAAAGGGATCGTCAGCGGGCTGTCCCCTGTGCCAACTTGCAGCACAGAATACTTCCCTTTATATCTCGCAGCAACAAAGTCAAGGAGCGCTTTACCGTATCCCTTCCCCTGGTAGCCTGGTTCCGTTGCCATATTTTTGATTTCAAGAACACCGTTTCCCTCGTCTGTTACCACGCATTCGCACTTGACTCCATCATCGTCCAACACATACATTGTCCCTCTATCAAGATACCTGTCTATCATATCCTCCTGTTCATCGGCCAGCAGCAACAGCGGAAGAAACTGTTTTTTGTTCTCCTTGATTTCTTTGATTGTCATAGCAATACACTCACAAAACTTTAAGCCCATTCATTCACAAAAACTTTCCATCTCGTAAAGACAGTACAGCTTTCTGGACAGGTTCCCCGCAAGCACCGATTTGAAAAAGACCTTCTCCCATCCTTTCAGTTCTCCCGTCAAATGGTCCGGCGTCATGCTGCGCTCGGCCTTCACCCGCAGCCCCGTGCCTGCGGCCAGGCCCGCCGGGTCCGAAACGCCATAAAGCCGGGTGACCCCCACCTCGTTGACGGGGTTTTTGTACTTCGACGCTTTTGCAGCCCATTCCGTATAGACGTCCATGAGCAGGCGAACAGTCCCGTATTTTTCCCGCAAATCTCCCAGCAGGCTTTTCAGCTCCCCGTTCGTCAGGTACATGCTCACGCCCTCCATGGGGACGATCGCCGCCGGGGCATCGGGCAGTTTTTGCAGTTCTTTTGCTCTGGACGCATCCAGAGGCTCCATGCGGTAGCGTTCCGTCTCCCGGTAATAGCGCCGGCGCAGCGCCAGCACGTCCGGGAAATCCGTGTCGATCCACCGTTTGTACGGCCCTTTCACCCGCAGGCAGCGGCTGTCCATCCCGCACCCGATCTGCAGCACCAGCGCCTCCGGCTCCTGGGCCAGCATCTCGTCGGTCCAGTCGTCAAACACCCGGGCCCGCATCGCCATATAGTAGGCCAGCCACCGGGAGGCGGCCTTGCCCCGGAGGGGGAATGCTTCTTTTTCCCAGATCTCTTCCGCCTTCGCGTCTTGCAGGAGGACGCCTTTCCGGCTCACCTGCGCTTTGCCGTACAGCGGGATAAACAGCGTCCGGTTCACCTCATCCATGGCGTCACCCCAGCACTTCCACGGTGTCGAACAGGTCCTTTGCCCGCTCGATGGCCTCCCGGCTGCCGAAGGTGCAGCGCACGCCCCGGGCGATCTTGTCCGCCAGGGCGGCGGCCTCCGCGTTCAGCCAGGGGCCGGTCACGCCGCAGAGGGCGGCCCGGTCGGCGGCGGCCATCTCGGCGGTCACACCGCAAAAGTACCGGCGGTCGGCCTCCAGCGCCTGCTGGCGAGGCTTGCGGGGCGGGTCCACCTGGGCCACCGTCCCCACGATGCACTCGCTCAGGGCCTCGGGGGTAAAGTCGATCCCGGCCACGGCGGCGGGGCCCTCGGCGTAGCGCCGGTAGGTGCCGGCGGCGTGGGGGTCGCGGTAGGTGTAGAACAGCTCGTAGGCCGGGCGGTTGAGCATCCCCGCGCCGTAGGCGCCGCCCTTTTCCCGCAGGGTCTGCCAGAGGTACTCATAGCTCATCACCTGGGCCAGCACCTTGCGGGCGGCGCTGGGGTCCCCGTTGGGCCAGACCAGCACGTCGTAATTGACGCCGCCCTGGATGATGAAGGCCTCGTGCCGGGGCTGGGGCAGCGGCTCGCAGTAACTCTGTGCAGGGGCGCGGCCCTCCGCCGCAAAGACGCTGCCGGGCAGCAGCCGGCGCAGGCGCTCCCGGGCCGCTTCGCTGCCGTGGCAGCAGACGGTCAGGGCGCACCGGCGCAGCACCTTTTCCCGCACTGCTTCCAGCTTGGCCCCAAGGCCCGCCCAGTCCTTTGCTTCCAGCAGGCGGCAGATCAGCCGGTACATGGACACGCCGCCGGTCCGCTCGGTCAGGGCCATCTGGGCCGAGAAGCACCGGCTGGCCCGCAGGATGGCGTGGTTGTGGCCGTTGGCGATAAAGTCCTGCTCATAGTTCAGTTTCAGCTGGTCCAGCGTCTGCGCAAAAGCCGCCTCGGCCTGGGGGCCCGACAGTTTTGTCTCATACAGCAGCTCGCCCAGCAGCTCCACGGCTTTGTCCAGGTTGCGCTCCAGCAGGCTGGCGCGGGCGGTCAGCTTGGCGATGCAGGGCGCGCCCGCCTGCCGGCCGGTCCAGATATTGGTGGTGACGGTGCTCTCCCCCAGCCAGGTGTTCCGCAGGGTGTTCAGCTCGATGGCGGTGTGCCGGCCGGTGTCCAGTTCTTCCAGCACCGCGGGCAGGATGGCCGCATAGTCCATCTCCTCGGGGCTCAGCGCGCCCAGGTCATAGTAGAACTGCAGATACAAACTTCCTGCCGAAGGCCGGCCCACCAGGGTCAGCCCGGCCAGCTCCTCGGTCTCTGCCTCGGGGAAGCGGGGCGGCTGGCCCAGGTCGGCCACCGTCAGGGGGTGGTCCAGCTTGAGCTTGCCCTCCTGCCGGGCGCTGGGGGCGTCCGCCGGGCGGGGCTTTTCGGGCACCAGGGTCACTTCCACCGGCGCCGGGCCGAACAGTTCGGCCAGCAGATCATCGTACCAGCCGGTGCCCAGCTTGCCGCGCAGGAACTCGAACACCGGTTCAGCCCGCAGGTCGGCCATGGGGTCGCCGGTGTGCAGCCAGCCGGTGGCCGCCTCGATGGCAGCCAGCACCCCGTCGGGCAGACTGCCCGGCCGCTCCGTCACCTGGAACTCAAAGCTGTTGATGGAGGCGGTCAGCAGCTCGGCGGGGATGCCCGCGGCGAGCACCTGCTCCACCCCGGCCTTGACCGCCGGCGCAAAGCGGGCGGCCCGTTCCCGGTCGGTGCCCTTCAGCACCAGCTCGATCACCGGCTGCTGGACCGAGCCGTCAAAGCTCACGTCGATGTCGGCCCCCAGGTCCTGCTCCAGCAGGTACTTTTTCAGGGGGGACTGGTTGGTGCCCAGCAGCGCGTCCAGCAGGATGTTGACGGCGGTCTGCTTTTCGATCTCCTCAAAGCGGCCGGTGTACCATCCCAGCGCGCACTGCACCGGGATGCTCTCGGGGGTCTCGGTGTCGTAAACGACCGTCTTTTTCATCCCGGCCTGCGGGTACTGCAGGGGGGTGCGGGGCCGGGGCGCGCCCTTGGGCATCCGGCTCAGATACTGCTCGTCCAGAAAGGCCAGCTTTTCGGCCATGTCCATCTTGCCGTACAGGGTGATGCAGCAGTTGTCGGGCCGGTAATGGCGGCGGTAGATCTTTACATACTGCTCGTAGCTCAGTCCGGGGATGGAGGCCGGGTCGCCCCCGGACACAAAGCCGTAGCCGTTGTCCGGGAAAAGGGCCGCGTCCATCGCGGCGTCCAGCCGGGCCTCGGGGGCGGCCAGCGCCCCCTGCATCTCGTTGTACACCACGCCGCTGAAATGGCCGTCCGCCTCCCGGTGCCAGCCCTCCTGCTCAAAAACGCTGCGCTCGGTCACGGCCAGCGGGCAGAACACCGCGTTCAGGTAGACGTCCATCAAATTGCGGAAGTCCGCCTCGTTGGGGGTGGCGAAGGGGTACACCGTCTTGTCCGGGAAGGTCATGGCGTTGAGGAAGGACGCCATGCTGCTCTTGACCAGCTGCATAAAGGGCGAGGTCACGGGGTACTTTTCCGACCCCGCCAGCACCGAGTGCTCCAAAATATGGAACACGCCCGTGTCGTCGCAGGGGAACGTCCCGAACCCGATGCCGAACGCCTTGTTCTCGTCCTCGTTTTCCACCAGCAGGATGGTGGCCCCGCTCACGTTGTGGGTCAGGGTGGTGGCCGTCCCGTGGAACAGGGGGCTTTCCTCCCGCCGGACGACGGTATAGCCGGGGTAATTTCGTACTTGTTCGCTCATGTTGTCGGTTCTCCTTGTGGGTTTTGTCGCATTTGCTTTTATTGTATCATGCCCCGGCCCTGAAAGCAATCCGCTGCGCGCGCCCATCTTTTTCTTGCAAAACCTTCTGCCCTGCGCTATACTTTGGTTAAAATCGTTCTCACCCACAGCCCGGAGGGAGGGCCAGCCTATGAACATCACCGAGTTTGCCGCCTACGCGGGCGTCTCCAAGGCGGCGGTCAGCCGCTATTTCAACGGCGGCTACCTCAGCGTGGAAAAGCGGGAGCGCATCGCCGCGGCGGTGGAGGCCACCGGCTACCACCCCAGCATCCAGGCCCAGATGCTGCGCACCCGGCGGGCCCGCCAGGTGCTGGTGATCCTGCCCAAGCTGTCCAGCGAGAGCTGCGCGCGGATGGTGGAGGGCATCTCGGATGTGCTGGACCAGAACGGCTACCACCTGCTCCTGGTCAATACCGCCAACGACAGCGCCAAGGAGATCGCCGCCCTGCACCTGCTGCAGCAGAACACGGTGGACGGCGTCATCCTCATGGCCACCATCTTCACCCCCGAGCACCGCGCCATCCTGGCCAGCCTGCGGCTGCCGGTCGTCATCCTGGGCCAGCAGTACCCGGGGGGCTGCTCGGTCTCCCACGACGACCGCGGGGCAGCCCGGGCCGCCACCGCCCACATGCTGGCCAAAGGCCGGCGCAGCCCCGGCTTTCTGGGCGTGACCATGATGGATCGTGCCGCCGGGCTGGACCGCCGCCGCGGCTTTGAGGACGCTTTGCGGGAGGCCGGCATCCCCCTGCGCCCCGGCAGGGCCTGCGTCGCCGCTTTCAACATGGAGTCGGGCTATGAGCAGGCCCGGACCCTCCTCTCCCGGGAGCCCGGCCTGGACTGCCTGTTCTGCGCCACCGACACCATCGCCATTGGCGCGCTGCAATACTGCCGCAGCCAGGGCATCCGGGTGCCCGACGACCTCATGCTGGCGGCGGTGGGAGACAGCCTGGCCGGCCGGGTGGCCTATGTCCCTTTGACCAGCGTCCAGCTCCACTACCGCACCGCCGGCCGCCTGGCCGCCGGGATGCTGCTGGATCACCTTGCCCACCCCCACGCCGCCCCCGACAGCCGGGTGCTGGACTTTGTCCTGCGGCCCCGCGCCTCCACCGGCGACACCGGCGAGGACGAAGGCTTCTGCACCGACTGAACCCCAACAGCTCTGCCGCCCGCCGCGGCATTGTAATAAAAAGGTATGTATGATAAGGAGGAACCACTATGTCCGCAAACACTCTGTATTCCATCGGCGAGGCCCTGATCGACATGATCCCCTCCAAGAGCGGCTGTGACTTTGCCGAAGTGCCGGCCTTCAGCCCCCGCGTGGGCGGCGCGCCCGCCAACGTCTGCGGCGCGTTCACCGCGCTGGGGGGCCGCTCCGCCCTGCTGACCCAGCTGGGCGACGATCCCTTCGGCCACAAGATCGCCGCCGAGCTCGCGTCCCACGGCATCGACGTCAGCCGCGTCCCCTTCACCGCCAAAGCCAACACCGCGTTGGCCTTCGTCTCGCTGGGCGCCGACGGCAACCGGACCTTCAGTTTCTACCGCAACCCCTCCGCCGACCTGCTCTACAGCGCCAGCCAGATCGACCCCGCCTGGTTCCAGGACGCCTTTGCCCTCCACTTCTGCAGCGTCTCGCTGGTGGACAGCCCCATGAAGGCCGCCCACGACGCCGCCATTGCAGCCGCCGCAAAGGCCGGGGCCATCATCAGCTTTGACCCCAACCTCCGCTTCCCCCTCTGGCCCGACCACGACGCCCTCAAGCGCACCGTCCTGGACTACCTGCCCAAGGCGTCGGTGCTCAAAGTCTCGGACGAGGAGCTGGCCTTCCTCACCGGCTCCGAAAACATCGAGACGGCCCTGCCCCAGCTCTTTACCGGTGACGTCCAGCTGATTCTCTACACCTGTGGGGGCGGCGGCGCCTACGCCTTTACCCGCACCGCCCGCGCCTTTGCCGGCAGCCAGAAAGTTCAGGCCGTGGACACCACCGGCGCCGGCGACGGCTTCATCGGCTCGTTCCTGTGGCAGCTTGCCCGGGACGGCGTCACCCGCGCGGGCCTTGCCGCCCTCGAGCCGCTGCAGATGGAGCGGTATCTGGACTTTTCCAACCGTTTCTGCGGCCTGAGCGTCCAGCGCTACGGCGCCATCGACAGCTACCCCTCCCTTGCCGAACTTGAAAACGCGTAAACCACACAAAACCCTGCGTGCCGCTCCATAAAAGGAGCGGCTTTTTCATTTTGCCGGGAGCGTTTTGGGCATACTGCACAAAATTGTGCATTCATTTTCGTTGCCTCTATTGGCCGTCACCATAAAAATGTAGGGATACAACACAAAATATTTCTAATTTTTGAACGCCGGATGTGATATACTACATTACACGGTAACCAGTATTCCGCAACTTTGTACAGTTGGGATTGTGCAAAGCGTACCCACCCGGGCCTGTCCCTCCCAGAGGGCAGGCGGTCCTTCACGGACAGGCCCACAAGCCAAAAAGGAGAATCATATATGGCAAACACCGGAACAGCCGTGCGTCCCTTCGGCATAAGGGATAAACTCGGCTACATGTTCGGTGACTTCGGCAACGATTTCACCTTCATGCTTTCTTCCAGCTTCATGATGGTGTTCTACACCGACATCATGGGCGTGCCTTCCGCAATCGTCGGCCTGCTGATGATGGTGGCCCGCTTTGTGGACGCCTTCACCGACGTGGCCATGGGCCAGATCGTGGACCGCGCCAAGCCCACCAAGGACGGCCGGTTCCGCCCCTGGATCAAGCGGATGTGCGGCCCTGTGGCCATCGCCTCCTTCCTGATCTATCAGTCCGAGTTCGCCGGCATGCCCATGGCCTTCAAGGTCGTGTGGATGTTCGTCACCTACCTGCTGTGGGGCTCCGTGTTCTACACCTCCATCAACATCCCCTACGGCTCGATGGCTTCCGCCATTTCCCCCGAGGCCAATGACCGCACCCAGCTGTCCACCTTCCGCAGCATCGGCGCCACCCTGGCTAACATGGTCATCGGCACCGCCACCCCGCTCCTGGCTTATGAGACCGTCAACGGCGTTCCTCAGCTCAGCGGCAGCCGCATGATTATGATGGCCGGCCTGTTCAGCGTCTGCGCCATTATCTGCTACATCCTCTGCTTCAGCCTGACCGCCGAGCGCGTTGAGATTCCCGCCAAGACCGAGAAGTTCGAGCCCGTGGTCCTGCTCAAGCGCATTTTCACCAGCCGTTCCCTGCTGGGCATCATTCTGGCGGCTCTGTGCCTGCTGCTGACCATGCTCACCATGACCGGCATGAACCCCTACATCTTCCCCTACTACTTCAAGAACACCGCCGCCCAGTCTGCTGTGGCCATGTGTTCTTCCATCGCTTCTCTGGTCGTTGTGGCCCCGCTGGCCACCATGCTGGCCTCCAAGATCGGCAAGAAGGAGACCGCCATTGCCGGTTCCCTGTTCGGCGCCATCGTCTACCTGATCTGCTTCATCCTGCATCCTGAAAGCGGCTGGGTCTACCTCGGCTTCTACACCGTCGCTTACGCCGGCCTGGGCCTGTTCAACACCATCGTCTGGGCTATGATCACCGACGTCATCGACGACAGCGAAGTCAAGAACGGCGTCCGCGAGGACGGTACCATCTACTCCGTCTACTCCTTCGCCCGCAAACTCGGCCAGGCCTTCTCGGCCGGCCTGGTGGGCGCACTGCTGGGCATGATCGGCTACTCCGCCGCCACCCAGCAGGACCCCGCCGTTCTGAGCGGCATCTACAACATTGCCTGCCTGGCCCCCATCATCGGCTTCACCGTCATCGCTCTGGTCCTGTGGTTCGTCTACCCCCTGAGCAAAAAGGTTGTGGACGGCAACGTCGCCACCCTGAAGGCACGCCGCACTGGCCGCAAATAAGCGATAACCAAGCTATTTCCAATCTCCAAGGGGATTATGCTCTAACCTCCTAGCCACACATAAGCAGGAAAGCTCTCCGATTTGACCGCCGGAGGGCTTTTCTGCTTTTTGCCGGCCGGACGGGGCTTTGGATGGGACCGCATTTTGTCCCTTTTTGAACGCACCCGAAACTTTTTGTGAAAACCCTTGCCAATTTTTTCCCGGGCCGCTATACTGGTAAGCCGAACGTCAAACAACAGGAGAACTTACTGTGAGGCCCAAGATCATTGCACACCGCGGCGCGTCCCATCTCGCGCCCGAAAACACGGTGGCCGCCTTCCGGCTGGCCGCCGCCATGGGGGTGGACGGCATCGAGTTCGACACCCTGCTCACGGCGGACAACCAGCTGGTGGTCCACCACGAATACATCACCGACCTGCACGCCAACGCCAACGAGGTGATCCCCTGGTGTACCCTGGACCAGCTGCGCGCCCTCGACTTTGGCAGCTGGAAAAGCCCCCTCTACGCCGGCGAAAAGATCCCCACCTTTGCCGAGGCGCTGGAAGCCTGCAGCGATGTGGACACCATCCAGGTGGAATTCAAGTCCCCGCTGGGGGCCAACGCCACCACCGACCAGGACGCTTTTGCCGAGCGCATCCTGGAAGAAGTGGAAAGCTCGGGCCTGGCCGGCAAGATCGTCGTCACTTCTTTCAACCACGGCATCCTCAGCCGGGTGAAAAAGCTGTCTCCCCACCAGCGGGTGGGGGTGCTCACCCTCAACTCGGTGGATTCCTACCTGGCCCCGGCCCCGGCCCTGCTCCAGACGCTGGGCATCATCGACGGCCCCGAGGCCCGCCTCATGGAGGAAAACGGCTTTGACGCCAGCCTGCCCGCCGGGCAGCAGGCCCTGCGCACCCTGGTGGACCTGGCCCAGTACGCCACCCTGAACGGGGACGAGACGTCCCCCGTCCGCTGGCTGATCGACCGGCTCTGGGCCCTCACCTCCGACCACCCCGGCGAAAACCTCTTTGAGCTGCTCTTGTCCATGGCTTCCCAGCACGACCTGCCTTCCTACCTGGCCAGCCTGGACTTCGTCCCCGAGGTGCTCAGCTGCCAGTACAACACCTGTTTCCGCGACCGGGACCTGGTGCAAAAGGTGCAGGCCACCGGCATCGAGGTGGCCCCCTGGCCGGTGGACGGCGTGTTCGACCTGCAGAGCATCCTGGACATGGACCCCGTGACCATCGTCACCAACCGCCCCGAGCGGCTGTTCCAAATGCTGGACCCCGATTTTGAAATGCCGGAGGCGGCCGCCGCCCTGCTGGCCGATCCCAGCCTGGCGCGCTGACCGTCCCCCGCCAAAGCGCCGGAGAATGCACCGGAAAACCACGGATCTGTCATGATTTTGTGTCTTGACAAATCCGTTTTCTTTTCCGATAATGGTTTTGTATCGAATTGTTCTGAAACCGACAGTTCAAAGTCAGAACCGTTCTGCCGCAGAACTGTACGGGCCTGAACAGTCAAAGGAGTCAACATCATGTGTACAGAGCATTTTCCCCTCTCCGACGGCGCGCCCATGCTGGTCCATCCGCCCAAAGACCTGCCCCAGGTCATCCCCGCCCAGATGCGCCGTGTGAACAACCTCATCTCCCGCCGGGTGAACTATTACAGCCGTCAGAACGGCGTCGAGGACGTCACCGCCATGCACGGCTGGATCCTGGCCTACCTCTACAACAGCCGGGACCGCGAGGTCTTTCAGCGGGACATCGAGCGGGCCTTTTCCATCACCCGCTCCACCGTCACCAACATCCTCCAGCTGATGGAGAAAAAGGGCTACATCCGCCGGGTCAGCGTCCCCCAGGACGCCCGCCTCAAGCGGCTGATCCTGACCGACGCCGGAGCCGAGGCCCATCAGCAGATCATGCGCAGCCTGCGCCAGACCGACCAGTATATTTCCGGCCTGCTCACCGCCGAGGAAAACGCCGAGCTGCTCCGCCTGCTCAACAAGCTGCGGGCCGGCCTGGAGTGACCGTTTGCCCAAACCGCCTGTCTGAACTTTTTATGAACAGAGTTTGAAACCTCGCCCCATCCCGTTGACAACCAGTCTTTTCCGGGATATAATGTTCGCCGTAAAACAGTTTGAATGCAAACAATCAACCGTTAGGAGGTATGCCCCATGCTGAAAAAACTGGCCTCCCATCTCGGCGAGTACAGGCGCGCTGCCATCATCACGCCGCTCTTGTCCGCGCTTGAGGCCATCATGGACGTTCTGCTCCCCCTGCTCATGTCCTACATCATCGACCTGGGCATTGAAAAGGGTGATATGAACGCCGTCGTCAAGTACGGCCTGCTCACGCTGCTGGTGGCGGCCTTTGCGCTGCTGCTGGGCCTGTCGGCCGGCCGCTTTGCGGCCCGCGCCTCGGCAGGCTACGCCGGCAACCTGCGCGACGCCATGTTCGAGCGCATCCAGCATTATTCCTTTACCAACATCGACAAGTTCTCGACGGCGGGCCTTGTCACCCGTATGACCACCGACGTCACCAACGTCCAGAACGCTTTCCAGATGCTGACCCGTATGTGCGTGCGCGCCCCGGTCCATCTGGTGTTCGCCCTCATCATGTCCATCGCCATCAACCCCCACCTGACCCTCATCTTCCTGGTGGCCATGCTCTTTCTGCTGCTGGTGCTGGGCGGCATCATGCTGCCCACCATCAAGATCTTTGACCGCGTCTTTAAGAGCTACGACGCACTGAACGCCTCCGTGCAGGAGAACGTGGCCGCCATCCGCGTGGTCAAGAGCTTTGTGCGCGAGGAGCACGAGAACGAAAAGTACACCAAGGCCTGCCAGCACCTCTACGAGCAGTTCGTCAAGGCCGAGAGCCGCCTCAGCTTCAACAACCCCTCCATGCTGCTGGCGGTCTACGGCTGCAACCTGGCTTTGTCCTGGTTCGGCGCCCACTTCGTCCTGCGCGGCGTCATCACCACCGGCCAGCTCAACGCCCTGTTCGGCTACACCATGAACATCCTCATGAGCCTGATGATGCTCTCGATGGTCTTTGTCATGCTGAGCATGTCGGTGGCCTCCTGCCACCGCATCATTGAGGTGCTGGACGAGGCCACCGACCTGCCCCCCGCCAAGACCCCCGTGCAGGAAGTCAAGGACGGCAGCGTCGAATTCGACCATGTCACCTTCAAGTATAAGCACGGCACCGGCAGCCCGGTGCTCAGCGATATCACCTTCAGCATCAAGCCGGGCGAGACGCTGGGCATCATCGGCGGCACCGGCTCGGCCAAGTCCAGCCTGGTCCAGCTGATCCCTCGCCTGTACGACGTCGCCGAAGGCAGCGTGAAAGTGGGCGGCGTGGATGTCCGGGACTACAACCTCGACGTGCTGCGCCACGACGTCTCGATGGTGCTGCAGAAGAACGTCCTGTTCTCGGGCACCATCCTGGATAACCTCCGCTGGGGCGACGAGAACGCCACCGACGCCCAGTGCGTCGAGGCCTGCCAGCTGGCCTGCGCCGATGAATTCATCGAGCGCTTCCCCGACAAGTACCATACATGGATCGAGCAGGGCGGCTCCAACGTCTCGGGCGGCCAGAAACAGCGCCTGTGCATTGCCCGCGCCCTGCTGCGCAAGCCCAAGATCCTGATCCTGGACGACTCCACCAGTGCGGTGGACACCGCCACCGACGCCAAGATCCGCCAGGCCTTCCGCGAGAAGCTGCCCGGCACCACCCGCATCATCATCGCGCAGCGCATCTCCTCGGTGCAGGACGCCGACCGCATCCTGGTGCTGGACAACGGCCAGATCAACGGCATCGGCACCCACGAGGAGCTGCTTGCCACCAACAAGATCTATCAGGAAGTCTACACCAGCCAGACCCAGGGCGGCGGAGACTTCGACAAACAGGGAGGTGAAGCATAATGGCTGAACAGAATGTGCGCGCAGTCCGCGGCCCCGGCGGGCACGGCAATATCGGACGCCCCCGCCCCAAGGTGGCCAACCCCGGCAAACTCATCAAGCGCGTCCTGGGCGAAGTGTTCAGGCACTACGCCCCCCACTGCGTGGTGGTGCTGGTCTGCATCTTCCTCAGCGCCTTTGCCAACGTACAGGCCAGCCTTTTCCTGCAGACCCTGATCGACGATTACATCGCCCCCATGCTCCAGCAGCAGAACCCCGACTTCGGTCCCCTGCTGGGCGCGCTGGGCCGCATCGCCTGCATCTACTTGGTGGGCATCCTGGCCGCATGGGCCAACGCCCGCATCATGGTCAACGTGACCCAGGGCACCATGCGCAACATCCGCACCGAGCTTTTCACTCACATGGAGAGCCTGCCCATCAGCTATTTTGACACCCATCCCCACGGCGACATCATGTCGGTGTACACCAACGACGTGGACACCCTCCGCCAGATGATCAGCCAGAGCATCCCCCAGCTGGTGTCCAGCGTCATCACCATCGTGTCGGTGCTGGTCAGCATGATCTCGCTGGATATCCCCATGACCATCCTGACCCTGTGCATGGTGGGCGTGATGCTTTTCTGCTCCCGCAAGATCAGCGCCCAGAGCGGCAAGTACTTCATCTCCCAGCAGCGCGACCTCGGCGCCGTCAACGGCTACATCGAGGAAATGCTGGAAGGCCAGAAGGTGGTCAAGGTCTTTACCCACGAGCAAAAGACCCTGGACAACTTCAAGGAGCTGAACGGCAAACTGCGCGAGAGCTCCATCCGCGCCAACGGCTACGCCAACATCATGATGCCCGTCAACGCCCAGCTGGGCAACGTGAGCTACGCGCTGTGCGCCCTTCTGGGCGCGGCCCTGGCCGTGGGCGGCATCGGCGGCGTCACGCTGGGCACCGTCATGGCTTTCCTGGCCCTGAACAAGAGCTTCAATATGCCCATCACCCAGGTGTCCATGCAGGCCAACAGCGTCATCATGGCGCTGGCCGGCGCCGAGCGCATCTACGCCATGATGGACGCCCCCAGCGAGACCGACGACGGCTACGTCACTCTGGTCAACGCCAAGTACGACAAGGACAACAACCTCGTCGAGACCAAAGAGCGGACCGGCATCTGGGCCTGGAAGCACCCCCACCACGACGGCACCCTGACCTACACCAAACTGGAGGGCGACATCCGCTTCTTTGACGTGGACTTCGGCTACAACCCCGACAAGACCGTCCTCCACGACATCAACCTCTACGGCCTGCCCGGCCAGAAGATCGCCTTCGTCGGCTCGACCGGCGCGGGCAAGACCACCATCACCAACCTCATCAACCGCTTCTACGATATTCAGGACGGCAAGATCCGCTACGACGGCATCAACATCCGCAAGATCAAAAAGTCCGATCTGCGCCGCTCGCTGGGCATCGTGCTGCAGGACACCCACCTGTTCACCGGCACCGTGATGGACAACA
>ERZ1090860.817-NODE-820-length-17788-cov-5.502679_pt1 | contig 17788 bp, 17 predicted proteins | sample MGYA00478483_ERZ1090860 | MGnify/ENA primary metagenome ERZ1090860 (study PRJEB33644, sample SAMEA5815741) | chicken gut metagenome | biome: Chicken; feature: Gastrointestinal Tract; material: Caecum | place: Ireland | collected 2019-01-01 | study: A study of the...
GGCACTATGTTTTCACACGGTCTGCGCAGTAAATGCGCAGACCTGGCTGAACTGTTACTACCGGACAACAGATCAGCCGGATCCGTGCAGTTTTTTTCATGCACAGATCCGGCTGATCTTCTTATTTTCTGTTCTATTTCAGCAGTTTTCCGACTGCTTTCTGTTTCGCTCTGTGGCGCATGATCGCCCTCTGCCTTTTTACTACAGCGACAATCCCCTCGACCAACAGATTCAGGTATCTCAGAACCGGCTCGGTTGCAACCGAAAAGACTACCAGCAACATCACACATTTCTGGGACATTCCGGAAATGGCGAACAACTGATCTAGGAACGTACTGCAGAAGATGAATGCCACAACCGACACGCCGAGGATCGTCCAGCGCATCCAGTTCATCGGTTTGCTGATCCGGTACAGGATCATGAAACCGACGATCGCCATCAGAAACGTAGAGGCGGTCGCAATGTCCTCGGAGCCCACACCGAATTCCTGTCCGAAGATCACAAGCGTCGCTACCATGATAAAATCTGTCAGTGCCGCCGGCAGAGCCTGGATCAGGATATTCGTGATAAAATGTCCTTCGATCCTATTCTTATTCGGCATCATAGAGAGTAGGAACGCAGGGAAACCGATCGTAAACGTACTGATCAGAGAAATCTGTGATGGTTCCAGCGGATAGGTCAGCATAGATACCAGTGAAAAAATCGACAGCAGGAAAGAAAAAATATTCTTTACAAGGAACAGGGATCCGGAACGCTGCAGGTTGTTGACCACGCGGCGTCCTTCCAGAACCACCGAAGGCATCTTCGCAAAATTATTGTCGAGAAGGACAAGCTGGGATGCCTGGGCAGCCGCATCGCTTCCGGACGCCATTGCGATCGAACAGTCGGCATCCTTCAGAGCGAGGACATCGTTGACACCGTCACCGGTCATAGCCACGGTCTTGCCCGCATCTTTCAGAGCATGGACAAATTTCCGCTTCTGATCCGGAGTTACGCGTCCGAACACCGTATAATTCAGCACTGCATTTTCGATCTCCTCGTCCGTCTTTAACGTGGAGGCATCAATAAACCGCTCCGCATTCACAATTCCCGCCTGTTTTGCCACCTCCGAGACGGTCTGAGGATTATCGCCGGAGATGACTTTGACCTCGACTCCCTGCTCCTCGAAATAACGGAACGTCTCCGGCGCTTCCTTACGGATCGGATTGGAGAGAAGCACATAGCCCAGAGGCGTCACCGGACCATTCAGCGCTTTTCCGTCCGGAATCCCCTGGTAAGATCCGAAGACGAGAACCCGGTACCCCTGACTGGTATACGGCTCAATCTCCGGCTGGTAAGCCGGAAAATCCTCGCGGAGAACGAATTCCGGCGCTCCGAGAACGTAGGACCCGTCAGAAAACGTTGCGCTGGAATATTTGAAAGCGGAAGAGAAGGAAGTGATCGACACCGCCTTCCTGCCGGTTCCTTTTTTAAAGTAAGCTTTCATCGCCTCCATTGTGATATTGTCGCTGGACATGGCGGCGGCGAAATCACTCAGCACGCTTTCCAGAGAAAAGGCCGGATTCTCCGGCGCATTTTTTGCCGGGATCACCTGATTGACCTGCATGGTATTTTCTGTGATCGTGCCTGTCTTGTCCACACAAAGAACGTTGACTCTTGCCAGTGTCTCGATACATTTCATATCGTGAACCAGAACCTTCTGGGATGCCAGACGGACAACACTTACCGCCAGAGCCACACTGGCAAGCAGATAAAGCCCCTCCGGGATCATTCCGATGATCGCAGCGACCATGGAAGTGATACTCTCACGGAATGAGTCGTGGGAGATAAAGAACTGCTGACCGAACAGGAACAGACCGATCGGGATAATCAGGATACCGACGACTTTGACCAGTTTGTCCAGCGACCGGATCATCTCGGACTGTTCGCCTTCCTTCATGGCCTTCGCCTCGATGGTCAGCTTGGAGATATAGGAATCTTCCCCTACCTGCGTCAGGCGGCTTTTGCAGCTTCCCGAGACGATAAAACTCCCGGACATCAGAGTATCGCCCGGCTTTTTTGTGATCTCATCAGATTCTCCGGTCAGAAGAGACTCGTTGACCTGAACCTCGCCTTCCAGCACCACGGCGTCCGCGCAGATCTGTTTTCCGGCAGTAAATACCACGATGTCATCAAGGACCAGATCCTCCGACTCCAACACCTGTTCCTGCCCGTCGCGGATCACCGTCGCCTTCGGCGCATTCAGCACGGAAAGTTTTTCCAGCGTCTGTTTGGCACGGATCTCCTGAATGATACCGATCAGAGTATTGGCGATCACTACCGGAAGAAACGTAAGATCCCGGAAAGATCCCACGATGATGACCAGAACAGCGATGATCAGGAAAATAAGGTTAAAGTAAGTAAAAACATTGCTCTTCACAATCTCCGCCGTTGTTTTTGACGGAGGTTCCACCGCACGGTTGTTCCATCCGTTGCGCATATACTCCTCAGCCTGATCGCTGGTCAGACCGACCGCGGGATCTGCAGTATACCTGGTCGTAGGCTGTCTCTTATTAAGAATTTCTGTGATCGTTTTTTTCATAAAACATCCTCGCTTGCTGTAAAATAATCGTTACAGTTCAGCCAGGTCTGCGCATTTACTGCGCAGACCGTGTGAAAACATAGTGCCTATGGGCATCCAGCCCGTCGCAAAGCGATACTTAATGGCTGGATGCCGTAACTGTTTCCAAGTATAACACAAATCAACGAAAAAGCAGAGATGAAACTGTTAATATTTTCCTAAAAAAGATCGAAATTTTTTATGAAATCAGTTTTTAATCTCCTCGATCCCCTGGATCTTTGGCTCCGCGACCATCGAATAATTGGTATGGTAGATCACGAAACCCGGCTTTGCTCCGTTCGGCTTTTTCAGATTTTTTTTCTGTGTATAGTCGATCTCCACCTTCGGCGCCTGGCGGCCTTTGGAATAGTAGGCCGCCAGCCGTGCCGCTTCCTCAAACGTGCGGTCCGGCAGTTCCTCGCCATTGGTCCGAACGATCACATGGCTGCCCGGCTGTCCCTTGGCGTGAAACCACCAGTCGTTTCCAACGGCAAACTTAAAGGAGAGTTCATCGTTCTGGAAATTATTTTTCCCCACATAAATATCAAAACCGTCTCCGGAGCGGTAATGGAAGGGGCGGGAAACGATCTTTTTCTTCTTTCCGGAAGGCCCTTTCCTGCGGATATAGCCATATTCCATGAGTTCTTCCCTCACCTGGACCAGATCCTCCTCGTCCAGTGCGATATCCAGAGAGGTCCGGATAGATTCCAGATGTTCCAGATCACTTTTTGTCTCCTGGAGAAGTTCATTGAGCGCCTCCTCCGTCCGTTTCAGTTTGCTGTACCGGTCGAAATATTTTTTTGCATTCTCCGAAGCGCTCAGATTCTCATCCAGCGGAATTGTAATCTCCTCGTTTGTATAATAGTTTAATGCAGTCAGAGACCGTGCGCCCTCCTTCAGATTATATCCATAAGTGTTCAGAAGTTCTCCATAAATACGATACTTTTCTTTTTTCTCCGTATCTTTTCTCTGTTTCTGCTGGAGCGCGTATTTCTTCTCCGTTCGTTCCAGCGCAGTCGTCACGATTCTTCTCAGATCCGAAGATTTCTGCCGGATCACCGTGATCTTGTTTTTCATCGAATAATACTGCTCCAGGATTCGGGACATACTGTCGCAGGAGACATTTTCCAGATCCCGATATTTCACCAGTGGAAACGCGGCAAACTCCACCGGTTCCCGGTCTTTGCAGAACATTACCGGAGAAAATTCCTCCTGCCGTATCTGACCGATCCGTTCAGATACGCTCTTCCACAGCTTTTCCCTTGCTTCCTGATCCAGCGCTTTTACAGAACTTTTCGGATTAATCCCGCTCTGAAGACAGAGTTCTTCCCCCATCAGCGGGCTGAAACCGGTCATCGACAGATAAAGCGCCTGAAACACCGGACGGTCCTCCTGAAAGACCGCTTTTTCGAACGTCTCCCGTTCCATTTCCAGAGGATTCAGTTTCTCCTGTGTATGTGGAATAAACCAGGTTCTGCCCGGTAGCACTTCCCGGACAGAACTCATATTGGCGGATATGTGTTTGATACTGTCAATGATCGTAAGATCTTCCTGACAGAAGATCAGATTGCTGTGTTTTCCCATGATCTCGACGATCAGTTTCTTCCGGCAGACATCCCCCAGTTCATTGAGATGCTCCAGTTCAAAGATCAGTATCCGTTCCAGACCCGGCTGTGTCACAGACAGGATCCGTGCACTGCCGATATGTTTTCGAAGCAGCATACAGAAATTCGGCGCCGTCAGTGGCCCCGGCTTATTCTCCTCCGACAGATATGCCAGCGGAAGAGAAGCGCTGGCCGACAGAAACAGTCGATACTGAGTCCGGTGATTCTTCACCGTGATCATCAGTTCCTCTGCCTCCGGCTGAGCGATCTTATTGATCTTTCCGCCGACGATTGTCCGGTTCAGTTCCGAAACCAGAGCTGCCATCGTAATGCCATCAAATGCCATATCACATTCTCCTTATCCTGTAAAAATGAAAGTCGTTGCTGTTGCCAGCAAACAATCACCGTCAAAATGAGTTAACCGACAAACTTGTTACATTATAATATAAAAAAAAAGATTTGACTAGGGTTTGGGAATGAATTATAATGAATCTGTATGGGTTGAGCAAAGCACACACAGAGGTAACGGAACAGAACGTTGCACACTGACAGATTCGGTTCGATCTATACAGGAAGGGTTTATAACATGATAAAAAGTATGACGGGCTTCGGCAGAGCCGAATTACAGGACGAAGTCAGAAGATTCACCGTAGAGATTAAATCCGTCAACCATCGCTACCTGGATTTCAATATGAAGATGCCGAAAAAACTCAGCGTCTTTGAGGCGGCGATCCGCGGAGTGCTGAAGGAATACATGCAGCGCGGTAAGGTTGACGTTTTCATTTCCTGTGAAGATTTTTCTTCCGGACGGATGCAGCTCCACTACAACAGTGAACTTGCAGCACAGTATCTGGAGTATTTCCGGCGGATGGAAAAAGAACTTTCCCTGGAAAATGATATCAAGGTTTCCAGTCTGTCCCGATTCCCGGAAGTATTCACGATGGAAGAACAGGAGATCGATGCGGAAGAGTTGTGGGCAGGGCTGGAAAAAGCGCTCCGGGCTGCCGGAGAACAGTTTGCCGCTTCCCGCCAGGCGGAAGGTGAGATCCTGAAGCGTGATCTGACCGCCAAGCTGGACGGTCTGCGGTCGAATGTGAAACAGATCGAAGCGCGCAGTCCGGAGATCCTGAGAGAATACCGGGAACGGCTGGAGGCAAAGATGAAGGAGCTTCTCGCAGATTCCCAGATGGACGACAGCAGGATTGCCGCGGAAGTGGTGATCTTTGCCGATAAGATCTGCACGGATGAAGAGACCGTACGGCTGAAGAGCCATATTGACAACATGAAAGCTGCGCTTGAAGCCGGTGAGGGAATCGGCCGGAAACTGGATTTTATCGCCCAGGAAATGAACCGGGAGGCCAACACGATCCTTTCGAAGGCCAACGACCTGGAGACGACCAATATTGCGATCGAGCTGAAGACCGAGATTGAAAAGATCCGTGAACAGATACAGAATATTGAGTGATCATATTTCAGCCGGAGGGACATCCCGCCGGGGACAGGAAAAGGGTGAGCAGATTGTCAAGATTGATCAATATCGGCTTTGGAAATGTGGTGAATTCGGAAAAAATTGTCGCCGTGGTAAGCCCTGAGGCAGCTCCCATCAAGCGGATGGTGCAGAAAGCCAAAGAGGAAAACGAACTGGTGGACGCAACCGTCGGGCGCCGGACAAAAGCCGTGATTTTTACGAGTGAAAACCTGGTGGTACTGTCTGCGCTTCAGCCGGAAACGATCAGCCGTCGTTTTAACGCCCGCGGGGCAGTAATATCAGAAGAACAGGGAGATGCTGAGGATGAGTAAAGGAGTGCTGACCGTCGTATCCGGTTTTTCCGGAGCGGGAAAAGGTACTGTGATGAAAGGACTTCTCGCAGAATATAACAATTATGCACTTTCCATATCCGCCACCACCCGCCAGCCGCGGGAGGGAGAGCAGGATGGAAGAGAATATTTTTTCAAGACAAAAGAAGAGTTTGAGCGGATGATCGCTGAGGATGCGTTTATCGAATATGCCCGGTATGTGGAAAATTATTACGGGACACCGCGGGCATACGTAGAAGAGCAGCTCGAAAACGGCAAGGACGTTCTTCTGGAGATCGAGATCCAGGGTGCGCTTCAGGTAAAGAAACAGAGGCCGGACACGCTTCTGATCTTCATTACTCCGCCCAATGCGGAGATCCTGGAGCAGCGTCTCGTCGGGCGGGGAACGGAGACTCCGGAAGTGATCGCGATGCGTATGAACCGCGCGGCGGAAGAAGCTTCCTATATGGACGCTTACGATTATATCATCGTCAATGACCGGCTGGAAGACTGTATCCGGAATACGCACCAGATCATTCAGAGCCATCACGCAGCCAGCGCACAGCAGAGCGATTTTATCCGTCGGATGCAGAAAGAATTGGAAGAGAGAAAGGAGCGCAAAGCATGATACATCCATCTTATAAAGAATTAATCGACATCATCAACAAAGGGCAGGACAATGACGACGCACCGGTGATCAGCAGCCGTTATTCCCTGGTTTTGGCAGCCAGCAAACGTGCCCGCCAGCTGATCGCCGGAGCGGAACCTACGATAAAGGTGAAAAAAGGTATGAAACCTCTTTCTATCGCGGTGGAAGAAATGTATGAGGGAGAAGTCACCATTCTTCCCGAAGAAACAACAGAGGATGAAACCTCGGAAGATATTGAGTAATTCCCTGCAAAACAGAAAACACGGCTCTGGATCTCCGGAGCTGTTTTTCTATCACAAAAACATGTAGCGCACAGGAGTATACACATGAAAATTCTATTTATCTCTCTTGGCTGTGACAAAAATCTGGTCGATTCCGAACATATGTTGGGACTGCTGGTAAAACACGGCTATGAGATCACAGACGATGAAATGCAGGCCGATATTATCGTCATAAACACCTGCTGCTTCATCCATGACGCCAAGGAAGAAAGCATTGAAAACATCCTCCAGATGGCGGAATATAAAAAACAGGGAAGCTGTAAAGTCCTTCTTGTCACCGGATGTATGGCTGAGAGGTACCGCGAGGAGATCCATCAGGAAATCCCCGAAGTGGATGCGGTGCTCGGGACCAACAGTTATGACCGGATCCTGCTTGCTATCGAAGATGTTCTTCGCGGCAGCCACTATGAACATTATGCGGAACTCACCGGTATCCCCAAAACCGACGGAGGACGGATTGTCACCACAGGGGGATATTACGAATATCTGAAGATCGCAGAAGGCTGCGACAAACACTGTACCTACTGTATTATCCCGACACTGCGCGGCAGTTACCGAAGTGTCCCGATGGAAGAGCTGTTGCAGGAAGCGCGGGAGCTGTCGTCCCAGGGTGTCCGGGAGCTGGTGCTCGTCGCGCAGGAAACCACGCTGTACGGTGTCGATCTCTATGGAAATCCTTCCCTGCATCTGCTGCTGAAGGAGCTCTGCCGGATTCCTGAATTATATTGGATCCGGATCCTTTACTGTTACCCGGAGGACATTTACCCGGAACTGATTCAAACGATGAAGGAGGAAAAAAAGATCTGTCATTATCTGGATCTGCCGATCCAGCACGCCAATGACGAGATCCTCCGCCGGATGGGAAGACATACGACCAAGGAAGAACTGGTACAGATCATCACAACGCTGCGGGAAGAACTCCCGGATATTACACTGCGGACAACACTGATCACCGGTTTCCCCGGCGAGACAAAGGAACAGCACAAAGAGCTTATGGAATTTGTCAATGATATGGAATTCGACCGTCTCGGCGTATTCACCTATTCTCCGGAAGAAGGGACGCCGGCGGCCCGCATGGAGCATCAGATCGATGAGGAGGTCAAGCTGGACCGTCAGGCGGAACTGATGGAACTTCAACAGGACATCTCCATGGAGCTGGGAGAACGCAAGATCGGACAGACACTGACCGTCATGATCGAGGGAAAAGTCGCCGATGAAAATGCATATGTGGCCCGAAGCGCCGCGGATGCCCCGGGCGTTGACGGATACGTATTCGTCAACACAGAGGAAACGCTTGTCTCCGGAGATTTTGTAAAAGTGAAGATCACCGGTGCACTGGAATATGATTTGATAGGAGAGATTGCGCAATGAATTTACCAAATAAACTGACAATACTGAGAATGATCATGGTCCCGTTTTTCGTTCTGTTTATGCTGGTTCCCATCGGGGGAGCCGCAAACAAATGGATCGCACTTGCCATCTTTGTCGTGGCAAGTCTGACAGACACTCTGGACGGCTATATCGCCCGGAGAGACAATCTGATCACGGATTTCGGAAAATTTATGGACCCCCTGGCGGACAAGCTTCTGGTCTGCTCTGCCCTGATCTGCTTCGTGGAACTCGGCGATCTGCCTGCGTGGATGGTCATCGTGATCATCGCACGGGAGTTTATCATCAGCGGTTTCCGCTTGGTAGCGTCTGACAACGGTATCGTGATCGCCGCCAGCAAGACCGGAAAGCTGAAAACGATCAGCCAGATGGTGATGGTCGTCCTTGTGATCGCGGATCTCGGCGGATTTTTCTCGATCCTTGAGCAGATCTTCATCTGGCTCGCTCTGATCCTGACCGTCGTATCTCTGATCGAGTATATTGTGAAAAACAAAAACGTTCTTTCTATGCAGAGTTAAGGAGGCAGACAGCATGGTTGCAGAAATCATTTCTATCGGAACAGAGATCCTGATGGGCAACATCACCAACACAAACGCCGTATATTTCGCGCGGCAGTGCGCGGCGCTCGGCATCGACTGTTATTATCAGGACGTCGTAGGAGATAACGAAGAGCGGATGACACAGATGATCCGGACGGCCCTCGACCGCTCTGACCTGATCCTTCTGTCCGGCGGACTGGGCCCTACGGAAGATGATCTGACCAAGGAAGTGGTATGCAAAGTGATGGGCGAGCCGCTTGTGGAGGATCCCCATACAAGAGCGCTGATCCAGAGCTATATGGAAAGCCATCTGAAATCCAATCCCGACTCTGCAATCACTGCCAACAACTGGAAACAGGCGCTGGTTCCGGAACACGGGATCGTCCTTGATAACGAAAACGGAACAGCTCCGGGCCTGATCATCGAAAAGGACGGAAAAACGGCGGTACTCCTTCCGGGGCCGCCGATCGAAATGAAACCTTTGTTTGAGGAACGTGTGATCCCATACCTGCGCAGCAAACAGGAAGATATCCTGTATTCTCATATGATCAAGATCTGCGGGATCGGTGAGAGTGCTGTGGAGACAGAAATTCTCGACCTGATCGACAGCCAGACCAATCCGACCCTCGCCACTTATGCGAAAACCGGCGAGGTACATTTACGCGTCACGGCAAAGGCGGAGAACGAGGAAAAGGCGCTCGCCCTGATGGCGCCGGTGGAAGAGGAGCTGAAAAAACGTTTCGGGGATCACATCTACACAACGGATGAGGAAGTGACCCTGGAGGAAGCGGTCGTTCATCTGATGAAAAAAAGAAATCTCCATCTGACCACCGCGGAGTCCTGCACCGGAGGGGCCGTTGCCTCCCGTATCGTCAATGTTCCCGGAGCTTCCGAGATTCTGGAACAGGGACTCGTCACCTACTCCAACGAAGCGAAACAACGCTACCTGGGCGTCAGCAAAGAGACGCTGGAACAGTATGGCGCCGTCAGCGCGCAGACTGCCCGGGAGATGGCCGAGGGCGGATGCCGTAATACAGGAACGGAGGCCTGTATCGCGATCACAGGAATCGCCGGACCCGGCGGGGGAACACCCGAAAAGCCTGTCGGTCTGGTCTATATGGGCTGCAGCGTCAACGGAAAGACGACAGTAAAAGAATACCAGTTCCGCGGAAATCGCACCAAGATCCGCGAACAGGCCGTCGTAAAAGCCCTGACTCTTCTCAGATACTGCATCCTCAAACAGTAAAACGGACCTGCCGGGAGGATAACTTCCGGCGGATAACCATTCAGCCAGTCCTGTGCATTTTCTGTGCAGGACTGGCTGAACGATTCCTCTGGCAGTTTTATTTTCTGCTTTTGCTCCCGCCAGCCGCCAAAGCATTACTTTTTCAACATTTTGATCATCTGAAGCATCTGATCGATTCTGGCGGTTTCTTCCGGCGTTTTATTCTGTTTCATAACCTGGATGATCAATTCAATTTCCGCGTCACTGAACTGCAGTCCTTTTTCTCTGGAAGTATTCGCCGCAGTCATCAGGATCGGAAGCAGTTCGCTTACGCCTTTCCCGCTGCCCATTGCCGCCATCGACTGGAGCATCTGCAGTTTCTCTTTCCGGATTCCCGACAGATTCGGGTCCCTGGTCCAGTCATCCATCTGCGTTTTCCTCCCTTTCCGTCTCAGCCGCCTGGCCGTCTTCCTGATACATCTGAATCATCTGGACTGCGGTAAACGCTGTCATGATATTGTTCAGATTCTCTTTCATTTCACCAGATGCAAACTGACTGATCGTCTGAAGCATCTCCATTGGATCTGCACCGGAGGATTCCTGCTCTGACATCATGGAAAGCTCCTGTGTATGCGAGAATAGTTGGATCGTTCTCTGCAGTTCCAGCGTCTTGGCAAAGATAGACAACATCGACTGAGCCTTCGGACTGGCATATGGAATCGCCGCCTTGAGTAACTGCAGCTGGTCTTCGGATACCATCTGATCCAGAGGCGTCATTTTTACAGACTCCTGCTCGTTCATAAAAATCCCCATATTCAGATTTTCTATATATTATGCAGAGACCGGAGGAAAAAGAACCTCCTGTTCCCTGATCTCATATGATAAAAGAGAAATACTGAAACAAAAAAGGAGAACAGGCAGTGAAAGAGAACCGGAAAGACCGCTCAGGACGGTCAAAACTTGTCATTGACGGAAATGCATTTTATGAACTGGACCTTGATTGTGTCCGGCGAAGGGAAGAGCACAGAAAAAAACAGACAAAAGAAGAGCAAAAGGCCGGAAAAAAAGGCAGCAGTCACCGGGAACATGATCACCGTGATTCCCCATGACTTTATCCGGATGCCGGCAGCAGTTCCATCAGCGGATCTGTCGGCATCCCTGCAGATACAGACAGATCTTTTTACACCGCAAAGCCCTCTGACCGGACCGGGCAAAGGAAATTATTTCCTTTGCCCGGGGCGGCGGATCGGAAATTCATCAGAACTTCCTAATCCGGCACCCGTTTTCCGGCCAGAGGGCTTTATGACTGTTCAAAGATCTGCAGACCAGAGATTATGATCAGCAACCGCAGCCATTTCCGTTTCCGCCGCAGCAGAACAGAAGCAGAAGAATCAACAGACAGCTGTCATTGCCGCAGCCGCCAAACATGGAATTTCCATTTCCGCAGAAGCAGTTCAGCAGAAGCAGGATCCAGATAATATTGCACCCGCAGGAACTTCCATTAAACAGGCCGGTATTTCCGGAATCACATCCGCATCCACAGTTTGTAGCAGCTAAATCACTCATATCATTTCCTCCAAATTGATTTGGTTTACACTTCATGATATGAATCTGAGCCGCATTTGGTTACAAAGAAAAATCAAACAACTTTTTTACGGGTATCTCCAGAGCTTCCGCGATATCAAACAGAAGATTCAGAGAGATCGACGTTCTTGTGTTGGGGGCTTCTATATTACTCATATGAGTCCGGCTGATATGAACCGCCTCTGCAAGCTGGCTTTGGGTCATACCTTTTGCTTTGCGGTAATAGGCGATCGTCAGCCCAAGCATACGCAGCTGATTCATTCTTTCGTTGCTCATAGGATTTCCTCCTCTCATTCTCAAAGGTATTTCAACGAGACTGTTCCATGGATCCGGGCGACAGCAACACTTTGGCACTTTTTCACAGGACGGAAAAGGTACTCATGTGGTCATCAGCGAGAGAAAGGTATTATACAGGTCCAAAGTCCCGTATCCCCATTCACGGTTCGGATAGATCAGAGCGGGATCTCTCTGTGCACCGCGGATCAGATAACTTTTCAGTTCCTGTGTGGTAAAATAGCGGGACTGCGTGCGTTCCATGCCCCACTGGATCAGCAGCGCGGCTGCTCCCGACGCCAGCGCTACTGCTGCGCTCGTTCCGGTTCCCTCTATGTAGCTTCCCAGCGGGCCCGGACCGGTGACATTCACACCCGGTGACACAAAATCCGGCTTCACGTTTTCATCCGCAGTGTACCCTCTGCCGGAGTTTACATATAAACTCCCGGCAGCAGCGTCATAAGCGCCTGTGGTGATAATCGTCTCGGGTGTTGAGGGACTGGTCAGCGTTGTATACGGATCCGGGGAGAGAAAAGTGATATCCGGATCAGCAAAACCGGTGATCGGCAGCCAGAGATGAAATTCTCTGCTGCCGGGATCAACTCCATATACCTGAAGATTCCAGATCCCAGCGGTCGGCCGGGAGAACCGGATGACGATCAGCTGCCGTCCGCTAGCCGTGACAACGTCGTATTTGATGAAAATCCTGGTTTCTTCCAGTATGAAGCTGCTCGCGGTCTCCAGGGTCAGAGAAACCGGAATCCGCGGGATCGACTCCCCAGCCGGGGAACGAAATCCCACGGAAAACAGCTGTGGAGCCTGTCCCCAGAGCTCCATGGTAAACCCGACGCTTCCTTCCGGTACCAGGATTTCCACGTTTACCGGTCCATCCGCCGAGGAGACGGTGCCGGAATAGTGATGTGCCATTCCCGCCTCGTTTCCGGCCGCTGTCACCGGAGTGATCCCCTGTATCTGTCCCAGACGCCGAAGCGTGAACGACAGCGGAAGCGAACCGGTACGGCTGCCCTGATTGCTCCCGAGCGCCAGGCAGATCACAAGAGGTTTCTGATAGAGCTGTGCCTTCTGCGTCAGGAACTGAATGCCCGCCATGATATCATTTTCCTGAAAAGCCACTGCGTCCGGCGAGAGATAGAAAAAATCCCTGAGATACTGCTTGGCCGGCTTTAAGCGGACAACGACCAGATCCGCATCCGGCGCAGCGCCGATAAATCCCTGTCCTTCCTCCGGCGTTCCGGCCGCCACCCCGGCGAGGTAAGTTCCATGACCGTTAGGATCTGCCGCCGGCACGGCCGATCGGGGATTGTCTAGCTGCAGCGCCCCGTCGATCTGATCTTTTGAATATTCGCTGCCGTAAGGGAAAAAAGACGGGGCAGTGCCGCTGCGGTCCGTCTGATCCCACAGCGACAGGATCCGCGTCGTACCGTCCGATCTTCGAAATGCAGGATGCGTATAATCGATCCCCGTATCTACGAACCCGAGGATCACGCCGGTTCCTGTCAGATTCAGCACCGGCTGGTTCTGCACCTGCAGGATTCCCGCGCTTTCCAGCGAAACAGTGTTGAGCGGCGTGTAGAGTTTCGGCACAGAATTATAGGGAATATCCCCGAACTGATTGTCGGGAAGAAGACGTCTCTCAAAAAAAAACGTGGAATACTGTGCATTCAGTTCAAAGGAATCCGCCCGGGACACCGGGCCGGACCGTGCAAAAGCATCCAGATAAAACGTCCGGACGATCAGGTCCGCATATTCTTCCGAGTAGACAAGTTCTTCCAGTGTCAATGGTGTACACCACCCGTTTTTTATTCAGTATACGATGCGCCGGCATAAAATATGAATCCCCCATCTTCTTGTCCGGGGCAGGACCGCCTTTATTCCAAAAGTCCGCTGATGTCCCGGTCGGGAACCTCCATCGGATAATGATTATCAAAACATGCCTTGCAGATCGGGAGATCGCCGACCATCTCCTGGAGAAGCTCGATCGGCATATAGCCGAGAGAATCTGCTCCGATCAGTTCGCGGATCTCCTCCGCCGAATGCGTGTGGGCGATCAGCTGCTGGTTGGATGGCACATCGGTACCGAAGTAGCAGGGGTACAGAAACGGCGGCGAACTGATGCGCACATGGACTTCCTTCGCGCCGGCATTTTTCATCATTGTGATAATGTTCGCAATAGTGGTTCCCCTGACAATAGAATCATCCACAAGAACGATCCTTTTTCCTCTGACGACAGGTTCCAGGACACTCAGTTTGATCTTAACACTGGACTCCCGTTCCTTCTGGCTTGGCTTGATAAACGTCCTGCCGATATAACTGTTTTTGTGGAATGCCAGTGCAAACGGGATCCCGGAGGCCTCGGAGTAACCTTTTGCAGCTGTCAATCCTGAGTCCGGAACGCCGACCACAAGATCTGCATCGACCGGATAAGTTCTCGCCAGCAGACCGCCGGCTCTGATCCGGGATTCATACACATTGATCCCGTCCAGACAGCTGTCCAGGCGGGCGAAATAAATATATTCAAAAATACAGTGGGCCTTCGTCACACTTCCCGGCATGAACTCAGACCGGAGCTGCCCGCTCTGATCCACCGTCACAATCTCCCCCGGCGCCACGTCGCGGACAAACTCCGCACCGATAGATGTGAGCGCACAGCTTTCCGATGCAAACACCCAGGCATTGTCGCGTTTTCCGATACACAGGGGCTTCAGTCCATAGGGATCCCTGACTCCGATCAGCTTTCTCGGACTCATGATTACAAGCCCGTATGCGCCGCGGATCTTCTGTACCGTCTTCAGGATCGCCTCCTCAACAGTCGCCGAATGAACGCGTTCCCGCGCAATATGGTAGGCAATGATCTCCGAATCGATTGTGGTATGGAAAATCGCTCCGGTGTATTCCATTTCCTCTCTCAGTTCCATCGCATTGACCAGATTCCCGTTATGAGCAAGAGCAAGGGAACCTTTCAGATATTTCAGAACAAGGGGCTGCGCATTTTCCACGGTCGTTGCGCCGGTGGTAGAATAACGGACGTGGCCGATACCGATGTTTCCTTTCAGTTCCTGCAGTCCGGATTCCCGGAAGACCTCCTGGACAAGTCCCATACCCTTATGGAATTTTACCTGTCCTTTCGGGCCATTGGTGTCAGAAACGGCGATCCCGCAGGATTCCTGTCCCCGATGCTGCAGCGCGGAAAGACCGTAATAGATGGAAGAACTCACATCCCCGCCGTCCAGGTCATAAATCCCGAAGACTCCGCATTCTTCTTTCAATCCGCTCTCGCAGTTTTCGAATTTTGCATTTTTCATGTCTGATCTGTTTCTCCTTTTCTTTGCATGCCCGCGGTACAGTCCCTTCCCGCAGTCGCGCTGCCGGGAAATTACTGCCGCATGGAATGAAAAAAAGACAAAAAGGCCATCCTGAATCGGGACCTCTTCGTCTCAGACTAAAATTATACGCTTTTTTACAATTTAGTGTCAATAGATTTTGACGTGTTCTTTTGATTTTATCTCTTTTTTATGGTCAGGGCCGTTTTTATGACAATTATTTCGGAAATTTTACCAAAATTGCAAAAATGAAAAAAAAATACGTTGCAAACGCAGCCGGCCGTGATAAAATGGGAAATGTTTTTTTATGAAATGTCCGTATCGTTGCAACGAATCAAACAGGAGGGTATCATTATGGCAGTAAAGTATGTATTTGTAACCGGTGGAGTGGTTTCCGGTCTCGGCAAAGGAATCACTGCTGCGTCGCTAGGACGTCTCTTAAAAGCCAGAGGCTATAAAGTCACGATGCAGAAATTCGATCCGTATATCAATGTGGATCCCGGGACAATGAACCCCATCCAGCACGGCGAGGTCTTTGTCACCGACGACGGCACTGAGACCGATCTGGATCTGGGACACTATGAACGGTTCATCGATGAAAGTCTGGACCGCAATTCCAATGTGACCACAGGAAAAGTGTACTGGTCGGTACTTCAGAAAGAGCGTCACGGGGACTTTGGCGGCGGGACCGTTCAGGTGATCCCGCACATCACCAATGAAATCAAAAGCCGGTTTTATCATAATTCTGCCGAGGATCGGATCGCCATCATCGAAGTCGGCGGCACCGTCGGCGATATTGAAAGCCAGCCGTTTCTCGAAGCGATCCGCCAGTTCCAGCATGAAGTGGGCCACGAAAATGCCGTACTTGTCCACGTCACGCTGATCCCCTACCTGAAAGCCTCCGGAGAGATGAAGACAAAGCCTACCCAGGCAAGCGTCAAGGAGCTGCAGGGGCTCGGCCTGTGGCCAGACGTGATCGTATGCCGCTCCGAACATCCTCTGACACAGGAAATCCGGGACAAGATCGCTCTGTTCTGTAATGTCCCGAGCACACATGTTCTCCAGAACCTGGACGTGGAATATCTCTACGAAGCTCCGCTGGCCATGGAGCGGGAACATCTGGCTCAGGTTGTCTGTGAATCCCTTCATCTGCCATGTCCCGAGCCGGATCTGTCCGACTGGAAAGTGATGGTGCAGGCGCTCCGCACACCGGACAAGGAGGTGACAATCGCACTGGTCGGAAAATATATTCAGCTGCATGACGCTTATCTGAGCGTCGTTGAAGCCCTGAAGCACGGCGGGATCGCCGTTCACGCCAGTGTTTCCATCCGGTGGATCGACTCCGAAAATGTGACAGAGAGCAACGTCGGCGAACTGCTGCACGGCGTCGACGGAGTTCTGGTCCCCGGTGGGTTCGGCAACCGGGGGATCGAAGGAAAGATCACCGCGATCCGCTATGCGAGAGAGCACAGGCTTCCATACCTGGGCCTGTGCCTGGGCATGCAGCTCGCAATCGTAGAATATGCGCGCAATGTTGTCGGATATCCGGATGCACACAGTATCGAACTGGATCCGGACACCAAACATCCGGTGATCTCCCTGATGCCGGACCAAAATGGTATAGAGGATATCGGCGGAACTCTGCGTCTCGGCGCATACCCGTGTATTCTCGCGGAAGACTCTTTGGCCTGCCGTCTCTACGGCACGGACCGCATCGAAGAGCGCCACAGACACCGCTATGAAGTCAATAATGAATACCGGGAAGCACTGACGAGCCATGGAATGAAACTGTCCGGACTCTCTCCGGACGGCCGGATCGTTGAGATGATCGAGCTGGACGATCACCCGTTCTTTATCGCAACACAGGCGCATCCGGAATTTAAGTCCCGTCCGAATCGTCCCCATCCGTTGTTCCGGGGTCTGATCCAGGCGGCTGCCGATCATCACAGCAACAGATCTGCTGAACAGTAAGCCGACATATTCTTCGTGACCGGCTGTTCCGATGATCACCGCAGCCCGGCGTACAGTCTGCATTATGCTCAGGCTGCCGCCGGGCTGCGGCGATCATAAAGTTACCGCGGAAACGTTTGGATCGCATCTGCAGAACGCTGCAAAAAATGCGGCGGAAATGCAGCTTGTCCTTAAAAAAACTGCATAAAATCTCAAAAAAGTCAAATTTGATATTTACAAATTTGCAGATTTGGTTTATATTATTAGCCATAGTTGCAGAAATCCTGCTGCAGTTTGCAATCTGTAACTGTTCGGCTGGCTGAACAGTTACGGCAATTCAAAGAATGGAAGAGAAAGGGTGTTTGTATGACACAGAGGAGAGAGGGCGCCGGAAGCAGTTGTCCCGCGCTGTACAGTCCCCGATTTGAGCACGATAACTGCGGAATCGGAGCTGTCGTTAATATCAAAGGCAAGAAAAGCCACGAAACTGTTGAAAAAGCACTGAAAATTGTAGAAAACCTGGAACACAGGGCCGGCAAGGACGCCGAGGGAAAAAC
>ERZ1090860.818-NODE-821-length-17765-cov-6.402710_pt1 | contig 17765 bp, 15 predicted proteins | sample MGYA00478483_ERZ1090860 | MGnify/ENA primary metagenome ERZ1090860 (study PRJEB33644, sample SAMEA5815741) | chicken gut metagenome | biome: Chicken; feature: Gastrointestinal Tract; material: Caecum | place: Ireland | collected 2019-01-01 | study: A study of the...
TTATTGTTCAGTTGTCAATCTTCATTCTTCCTCTGTGCCGTTCGACACAGCTGTTTTCGTTGTTGTTCACTGTCTCGTGCAACTATTTTAATATATCACATCTTTTTCAGCTTGTCAACAACTTTTTCAACTTTTTTTGGATGAAATATCCAACGGAGAAGGAGGGATTTGAACCCTCGCGCCGCTATTAACGACCTACTCACTTTCCAGGCGAGCCCCTTCAGCCACTTGGGTACTTCTCCAAGGGTTGATCTCATGTTGTTATTCATGATAACGGAGAGGGTGGGATTCGAACCCACGCGCCCTTGCGGACAAACGGTTTTCAAGACCGCCTCGTTATGACCACTTCGATACCTCTCCACGCGTATATTCTGTTGTTTTTTGCGTCGCTCTCTCGATGACGCTTGTATATAATAACAAACCAGGATATACTTGTCAACATCTTTTTTCAAATTTTTTATTTTTTTCTTTTTTGATGCCGTTTGAACACCTGCATCTGGGCATAAATGACCTTATCATGGATACGATGAAGCACCCGCAGGACCTTTCTTGCCTTCATCAGACTGCCTGCAATTCTCACATCTTCCGGCGTCGTAATCTTTATATTATCATACCCGCCTTCAATGAGTTTTACCGGAACTTTTGCGTATGTCTCAACAACCATTGCGTCATCTGTCGCATTGGTCGCTCCGCTCTCCATTAATTTCTGATAAGCATTCATAACCAGACTGTATTCAAAACACTGCGGCGTCTGCACCTGCCATAGAGTTTTCCGCTCCGGCGTATGAATTGCATAATTTCTCTGATCTACTATTTTTATCGTATCTTTGCTCGGCATTCCAACGACACAGGCCCTGTACTCCATAACATTTAAAATACATTGTTTGATCAGTTCCCTGTTAATCATCGGGCGTGCACCATCATGAATCAGCACGTAATCCGCCTGATTCACAGCTTTTAACCCACAATATACCGAAGCGTAGCGTTCGCATCCTCCTGCTACGATCCGGGTTACCTTATGAAAGTTATATTTTTCTACAATGTACTGCCTGCAGTACTCGATCTCATCCTCTCCTGTTACAAGGATGACCTCATCCACCGGGCTGTTTTCAAATGCCTTCAGGGCATAATATACCAAAGGCCGTGATTTTATCAGCATATATTGTTTGGGAATCCCGCTTCCCATGCGTTTCCCTTCTCCTGCCGCTAAAACAATCGCAACGACTTTTTTCCGCATATCATACTCCTATCTGCTGCCAATTTTTAATCCTGGCACTGCATTTAAATCCCATCCGCTTCTCGTTCCATTCATATATTCATGATATCCGCATACGCCGATCATGGCAGCGTTATCCGTACAAAAAACAGGAGACGGATAGTAAAAATCAATCCCTGCCTCTTTGCACCGCTCTATCATTTTCTCACGAAACGCATGATTGGACGCAACTCCCCCGGCAATCGCCAGTTTTTTATATCCTAACTCAACCGCGGCTTCGACACCATGAGCGCTTAATACATCCACGACTGCTTCCTGGAAAGAAGCGGCAACGTCTGCTTTGTTAACCTCTTCTCCCTTCATCTGACAATGATTCAGATAATTCAATACAGCTGATTTCAGTCCGCTGAAACTGAAATCCATCTTAGAATCATTCACTTTTGCTCTTGGGAATGCGATTGCGTTTTTATCTCCCTCTTTCGCAAGTGCTTCAATCTTTGGTCCTCCCGGATATCCCAGTCCAATTGCGCGGGCCACCTTATCAAACGCTTCCCCGGCAGCATCGTCTCTGGTACGTCCGATCACTTCATACGTCACATAATCCTTCACATTTACAAGATGGGTATGCCCTCCGGATACTACAAGACAAAGAAACGGTGGTTTCAGATCCGGGTGCTCAATATAGTTGGCACAGATATGTCCTTCAATATGATGGACTCCTACCAGAGGTTTTTTCTTCGCAAAGGCAATTGCTTTTGCCTCCGCAACTCCCACCAGCAGAGCGCCCACCAGGCCTGGACCATAAGTTACCGCTATTGCGTCGATTGTATCCAGCGTCTCTCCTGCTTCCTTCAATGCTTCTTCTATTACATAATTAATCTTTTCAATATGTTTTCTTTATGCGATTTCGGGTACGACTCCCCCGTACAGTTTATGCAGTTCAATCTGAGATGAAATAATGTTAGATTTTACAATACGGCCGTTTTCTACGACAGACGCAGCTGTCTCATCACAAGAAGACTCGACCGCCAGTATTTTTACACACTCACTCATTGGTACCTTTACTCCTCCTGAAAATCTAAAGTTATCGTCTTTCCATCTTTTCCCGGGACGGCATTTGGGTAAATTTTACGGACCTTCCCCATAAATTCCTCCGGCCGTACCAGAGACGGACTGTAATGGGTCAGCCATAAACGTTTTACACCTGCCTCTTTTGCAATCCTGGCTGCTTCGTAAAACGTCATATGTTTATATTCTCTTGCTTTGGCTTCTTTTCCATCTTCTCCGTACATTCCTTCACAAATCAGCAGATCTGCATCAGCGGCATGTCTGACAATGGCAGGCACCGGCCTGGTATCTGTACAATACGTAAGCCGGATCCCTTTTCTTGGTTTTCCTAAAATCATATCACTTGTCAATACACGCCCATTTTCATCTTCCAGGGTTTCCCCCTTCTGAAGCCGGTTCCAGTATTTCATCGGAATATCATTTTCCCTGGCCTTGCATGGATCAAATTTGCCCGCACGTGGAATTACAACACTGTATCCATAGCAGATTACATTATGTTTCACCTGGAATGCCTCGATCGTGTATCCATCCATCTCGATCCTGTGCTCTTTTTCCTTCAGCTCATAAAACCGGATTGGAAACGGAAGTTCCGGCGCAATGATTCTTAAAGAGTTTACCACCTTTTCCACACCGCGGGGTCCTATGATCAGAAGCGGCTCTGTTCTCTCCGCATTTCCAAGGGTCAGTAAAAGACCCGGCAGTCCGCTGATATGATCCGCATGAAAATGTGTAAAACAGATGGCATCCAGCGGCTTAACGCTCCATCCTCGGTCTTTAATTCCTACCTGTGTTCCTTCTCCGCAGTCAATCAGCAGACTATGTCCCTGAAAACGGGTCATGCACGCAGTCAGCCTGCGGTACGGCAGAGGCATCATGCCTCCTGTTCCTAACAAACATACATCTAACATATATCATCCTTTATGACAAAACTTCACTTTTTTCAGTTACTTTCGGAGATATCTCAAACTGTTTTACGATACGGTCATAGCAACGTTCACATATCTTAAATTCATGTATTTCCGTATCTTTATTTGAAAAATATCCCCACTCTTTTTTTACTTCTATAAAATCAGTTTTTTCGTCAATCTTATTTCCACAAACATTACAAATCATAGTTTCCTCCTCCTTACCAGAATCATTATAAGTCGAAGTTTCCCCTGATTCTACTGGTAATGAATGGATAGGATCCGGATCGTCCCAAAACATTAAAATCGCATCTTCCATTGGATCTGAATAATATTTGGGACGCCTTCCATACTCCTCAAATCCTGACTTTTTATAGAAATTTCTTGCGGCCTGATTGGATTCCCTCACCTCCAGATAAATGGTCTCAACTCCCATTTTTCGGTATCTCTCCCGAAATTCCTGCAAAAGCAATGTCCCAATTCCCATCTTGCGGATAAATGGAACAATCGCAATTCTCTGGAGTTCTCCCTGTTCCAGAATATGCTCCGCCATAATATAACCACTGATCTTATTGCGGTCTCTCCACACATAAATATCACTGGTCTTTTTGTAATAAAATGATTCAATGCTTTCCAGACTCCACGGTTTATGAAATGTAATCCGTTCAATTTCCGCGATCATTGCCAGATCTTCCGGAAGAGCTTTGTGTACATGCCATTCTCTAGCATTTGCTTTCGCTTTTTCCATGGATCCGCTCTTCCCTCTCTCTTTCTGCCTGTGATTTTCTCAAATATTCCGGCGCAAAAGCATCTGCTGTCTGCCACATTCCCTTCTCATAATATACTTCTGCCAGCGCCCCGACAGCTCCGGCTCTCTGCCGATTCACATGGGCAGGCGCGAAGACTGCATCCGTTCCCATAGCCTCTTCGATTTCTTTACGATAAACCGGCACTCCGTCTCCTAAAAATATTACAGGTTCTTTATACTCTTTCAGCTGTTTTAATGTATCCTCGACACTCTGGGCGCACTGTTCTTTCACAACCTCCATCTGAGATCCGTGGAATCGATAAAATCCTGTATACACTTGTTTCCTTCTTGCATCCATCATCGGACAAATCAGACTGTTCACACCAAACAGCTGATATGCAAGTCCATCCACTGTTGGGACCCCAATGATCGGTTTGTTCAGAGCCAGTCCAAGCCCCTTGGCTGTTGCTGCCCCGATTCGCAGTCCTGTAAAAGACCCCGGTCCCATTGCCACTGCGACTGCGTCAATTTCATCCATGTTAAAAGACGTTCTCCGGATCACCTCATCCAGCATCGGCAGAAGAGTCTGAGAATGTGTCAGTTTATTTCCTGTCGTATATTCAGCGATCAGTCTGTCGTCTTCCAGCAGTGCCACGGAGGCTACCAGCCCGGAACTATCCAATACCAATAATTTCATCTATATCTCCTTTATCTCTATATCCCGATAATCAAATCCCTTTTCCAGATCTTTCCGAATTTCAATCCTTGTAAAATGATCCGGCAGAATTTCCTGGATCAAATCTGCCCATTCAATCAGACAGACACCATTTCCATAAATATAATCTTCGTATCCGATCTCATCCATCTCTTCAATATCGCCGATCCGATAGACATCAAAATGATAGAAAGGCAGTCTGCCTTCCTCATATTCTTTTACGATTGTAAATGTAGGACTTGAGACTGCCTCTTCAACTCCAAGCCCTTTCGCCAGTCCCTGGGTAAACACGGTTTTCCCAACTCCCAGATCCCCATACAGACAAAGCACCTGCCCGGCTTTCGCTTCTTTTCCGATCTTCTCGCCCAGCTGGAAAGTTTCATCTGCGCTATGACTCTGAATGATCATTCTAATCTCCTTTACTCTTCCGTTTTTTCTTCTTTGCCTTCTTCTTCCTTCGCCTCGCCGGAAGCCTTGGCATATCTGGAAATCCCTGAATCTTTCTGTGTCTGTCTGACAGGATTTGTTCTTGCTGCTCTGACATGTTCTTCAATATACTTCATGATTTCCTGTTTCTGGCTTCCCATGGCTTCATCCGGAAAAACGAATGCCTGCTGTTTCCCGGTATACAGAATATAAAGTCCGAAACTGTGCCTGATCTTCATAATACGGTTCCACTCAATGATTCCTGTGTCATCTCCAATTTCAACAAAAATCCCATCCTCTTTCATCGTATAATAAGACGGCTGCTGATACGTAGGATGGGTGTCGGCCTGTTTTTTAGCTTTCTGGTATAAAATAAGCGGATTGATCACTACAAGAAGCAGAAGAATCAAGGCTCCTGTTACAATGTAAGTCCAGTCCTGGCCCTGAGCGATTCCTCGAATGCACATAAAAAATCCTACAATGATCATAACAATGGAAAAAATTCCTGATGCTCCAGAATACGTGTACATCATGGAAAATTTAAAAATATCTTTTGCTGTCAGCTGTGTTTGAAACTTCATGTTCTTTCTCCTTTTTCCTATTAATGAGATATTATAGCATAATCCTGGGTATAAAACCAACCTTTTTACAAATACTATGGATATAAAAAAATGATGGAGGATCAATCATGAGAGCTACAGGTATTGTACGAAGAATCGATGATCTCGGACGCATTGTCATTCCAAAAGAAATACGTAAAACTATGCATATCCGGGAGAGCGATCCTTTGGAAATCTTTACAGAACGGGACGGCGGGATTATCTTGAAAAAGTACTCTCCGATCGGAGAAATGAGTCCTTCCGCACAGCAGTTTGCAGATGCGGTTGCCGCTTCTCTTCCCTATACAGTTTGTGTTTGTGACCAGGATTCCGTAATCGCGGCTGCTGGTCCCAACGGAAAAAAACTTCTTGGGAAAATACTTCACCCCCAGGCCGAAGACGCCCTTCACGACAGAAAACAGATGATTCTTGCAAAAAAAGATTCCGGCTTCTTCCCCCTGGTTTCAGATTTTCCTGAAGAATTTGCTGAAATTGCTTTTTCCACCATTATCGCAGAGGGAGACGCCATCGGTCTGGTATGCCTTCTTTCCAATGAAGGAAATTTTACTGACCAGGATCTTTTAACGGCCCGGATTGGCGCCTCCTTTCTTGGAAAACAGATGGAAGATTAAAAAAAATTCCCGACCGGACGCCGGATCCTCTGAATCAATGGACGTTCCATCGGGAATTTTTCAGTTTCAGGACGCCGGATGCGTTTTCTGAAGATATTTTTTCAGATACTGCCCTGTATAAGAAGCTTCCACTTCACAAATTTCTTCCGGAGTTCCGCTTGCCACAACGGTTCCTCCTCCGGAGCCTCCCTCCGGCCCCATATCAATAATATAATCCGCGGTCTTGATCACTTCCAGATTATGCTCAATTACAATCACTGTATTTCCGCCTTCTGTTAATTTCCCAAGAATGTCGATCAGCTTGTGTACATCTGCAAAATGCAGTCCTGTTGTCGGCTCATCCAGGATATAAATCGTTTTTCCTGTGCTTCTCTTGCTTAACTCGGAAGCCAGCTTAATTCTCTGAGCTTCTCCTCCTGACAATTCTGTTGACGGCTGTCCCAGCCGGATGTAACCCAGCCCCACATCTCTCAGCGTCTCAATCTTTCTGCGGATGGATGGAAGATTCTCAAAAAACGTACATGCTTCATCTACCGTCATATTCAGCACATCATAAATACTTTTTCCTTTATATTTTACCTCCAGGGTCTCTCTGTTGTATCTTTTGCCATGGCAGACCTCACATGGAACGTAAACATCCGGAAGAAAATGCATCTCAATCTTAATGATTCCATCTCCCGCGCAGGCCTCACATCTTCCGCCCTTCTTATTGAAACTGAAGCGTCCTTTGTTATAGCCCTTGGCTTTTGCATCTTTTGTCATAGCGAACAGTTCTCTGATCTGGTCAAATACTCCTGTGTAAGTCGCCGGATTAGAGCGGGGTGTTCTCCCGATTGGTGACTGATCGATATCAATAATCTTATCCAGCTGGTCAAATCCAATGATATCATCATGCTTTCCTGCTTTTGTCTTGGCCCGGTTCAGTTCCTTCGCCAGTCTTTTATATAAAATCTGATTGACTAGGGAACTCTTTCCTGATCCGGACACTCCCGTCACACAGGTGAACACTCCCAGCGGGAATTCTACATCAATATGTTTCAGATTGTTCTCTGCAGCTCCGACTACTTTCAGAAAACCTGTTGGTTTCCGTCTCTCCTTTGGAACCGGAATCTGGATTCTTCCGCTTAAGTACGCTCCGGTGATGGAATTTTCATTTTCCATGATCTCCTCCGCAGTTCCCTGCGCAACCACTTCTCCGCCAAATTCTCCCGCTCTCGGTCCGATATCCACAATATGATCTGCCGCAAGCATCGTATCTTCATCATGTTCCACTACGATCAGCGTATTTCCAAGATCTCTCAAATTTTTCAGCGTCCGGATCAGTTTGTCATTATCTCTCTGATGCAGTCCGATGCTTGGCTCATCCAGAATATATGCAACTCCTACCAAACCAGATCCAATCTGAGTCGCAAGACGGATTCTCTGGGCTTCTCCTCCCGATAACGTTCCTGTCGCCCGGGTCAGTGTCAGATATTCCAGTCCGACATCATTCAAAAATCCGATCCTTGCCCTGATTTCTTTTAGAACCTGTGCCCCGATCAGCTGCTGTCTCTCGGTCAGTTCCATCTGATCCAGGAAAGCCGCCAGTTCACCTACGGACATATCACACATTTCCGCAATGTTTTTATCCGCCACTGTCACTGCCAGAGATTCTGCCTTCAGACGCTGTCCATGACAGGCATCGCATGGCGTGATCGTCATAAAAGCTTCATATTCTGCCTTCATTCTCTGGGAAGACTCACGGTATCTTCTGCTTACGTTCTTTATAATTCCTTCAAAAGCAACATCATAGACACCTTCTCCCCTTTGTCCTTTATAATGAACTTTCACTTCATGCCCGCCGGTTCCATACAGCAGTATATTTTTTATTTTTTCCGGATATTCGCAAAATGGTGTGGACAGATCAAACTGGTACTCCCTGGCCAGCGCGTCAAGGATCGCCCTGGTATAGCTTTTTTTATCTGTACAGGACTGCCATCCGAATACCTGGATCGCGCCCTCATCAATACTCAGCTTCTGATCCGGTATCATAAGATCCGGGTCAAATTCCATCTTATATCCCAGACCATGGCAGACCGGGCAGGCGCCAAATGGATTATTAAATGAAAAACTCCTCGGCTCGATCTCGTCAATGCTGATTCCGCAGTCCGGACAGGAAAAACTCTGACTGAAATTGATCGGCTCTCCGCCGATGACATCTGCCGTCATCAGGCCGTCTGTCAGATTCAAAGTTGTTTCGATGGAATCTGTCATTCTTTTTTCCACTCCCGGCCGGATTACGAGACGATCCACCACAATCTCTATATTATGCTTTCTATTTTTTTCCATTGGAATGTCTTCAGAAAGATCATAAATACTTCCATCCACTCTGACACGGACATAACCGCTTTTCTTGGCATTCTGGAAAATCTTCTTATGCTCTCCCTTTCTTCCCCGTACGATTGGAGCCAGAAGCTGGATTCTTGTTCCTTCTTCCAGCTGCATCAGACGGTCTACCATCTGGTCCACTGTCTGCCTGCTGATCGGCTTTCCGCATTTCGGACAATGAGGAATTCCAATCCTTGCATAAAGCAGACGGAAATAATCATAAATCTCCGTTACCGTTCCGACTGTGGATCTCGGATTTCGATTGGTGGACTTCTGATCAATGGAAATCGCCGGAGACAGTCCTTCAATGCTGTCTACATCCGGTTTTTCCATCTGGCCCAGAAACTGTCTTGCATAAGAAGACAAAGATTCCATATATCTGCGCTGTCCCTCTGCGTAAATCGTATCAAACGCCAGAGAGGACTTGCCGGATCCGCTCAGCCCTGTCAGGACGACAAACTGATTCCTCGGTATTTCCAAATCGATATTTTTTAAATTATTTTCTCTTGCTCCTTTGATTCGAATGGTTTCGTTCTTCATCACTGCTCCTACTCATCATAATCTCTGTATGCTGTCTTAAATTCTTTTAATTCATCTCTCAGTTTCGCTGCTTCCTCAAAATTCAGTTCTGCTGCCGCCTGATTCATCTTCTTCGTCAGACGCTCTATGATCTCTTTTAATTCTTTCTTCGTCATGGATTCTATGTCTTTTTCGTATTCATCCACAGCCTCTTCCTGATCATCTGATATCCTGATCAGATCCCTGACATCTTTCTGAATGGTCTGCGGCGTAATGCCGTGTTCTTTATTATACTGATCCTGGATCTCTCTCCTTCGGTTGGTCTCTGATATGGCTGCTTCCATGGAATCTGTCACCGTGTCTGCATACATGATCACATGTCCTTCGCTGTTTCTGGCGGCACGCCCGATAGTCTGTACCAGGGAGGTCTCAGACCGGAGAAATCCTTCCTTATCGGCATCCAAAATAGCGACCAGCGTAATCTCAGGAATATCCAGACCTTCTCTTAACAGGTTGATTCCAACCAGCACATCAAAAACACCCATTCGAAGATCCCTGACAATCTCGATTCTCTCCAGTGTATCAATATCCGAATGGAGATATTTGACGCGGATTCCCACTTCTCTCATATAGTCTGTAAGTTCTTCCGCCATCCGCTTGGTCAGCGTTGTTACCAGCACCTTATGTCCTTTGTCCGTCTCCTTCCGGATCTCTCCCAAAAGATCATCAATCTGTCCGCTGACCGGTCTCACATCAATCAGCGGATCCAGAAGCCCGGTCGGCCGTATGATCTGCTCAGCTCTCAGCAGTTCATGCTCTTCTTCGTATTTCCCCGGTGTCGCGGAGACAAACAGCATCTGATCGATCTTCTGCTCAAATTCTGAAAACTCCAGAGGGCGGTTGTCCAGCGCTGACGGAAGCCGGAATCCAAAATCCACCAGTGTAGATTTCCTGGACCGGTCTCCCGCATACATTCCGCCGATCTGCGGGATGGTCATATGCGATTCATCCACGATCATTAAAAAATCATCCCCAAAGAAATCAATCAGGGTATTCGGCGGCTCTCCCGGTTTTAGCCCGGAAAGATGCCGGGAATAATTTTCAATTCCGGAGCAGAATCCGGTCTCCTTCATCATCTCAATATCAAAATTTGTTCTCTCCGCAATCCTCTGGGCTTCGATCAGCTGGTCATTCTCTTTAAAATACTCCACCTGCTGTGCCAGTTCTTCCTTAATGCCTTTGATAGCCCGCTCAATCTGTTCCTGAGGAACAACATAATGAGACGCCGGAAAGATTGCAATAAAATTCACACTTCTTTTGACTTCACCGGTCAGAATGTCAAACTCCACGATCCGGTCGATCTCATCTCCAAAAAATTCAATTCTCACTGCATCTTCAAAGGTAGAGACCGGAACAACTTCCAGAACATCACCCTTGACACGGAACGTTCCTCTCTTAAAATCCAGTTCATTCCTTACATACTGGATATTGATCAGTTCGTCAATCACCTGATCCCTGTCTTTGATCATTCCAGGGCGGAGGGAGATCATCATCTCCGTATAACTTTCCTTATTACCAATTCCGTAAATGCAGGAAACACTGGACACGACAATGACATCCTTCCGCTCGATCAGTGCCGCCGTAGCGCTGTGGCGCAGCTTATCAATCTCATCATTGACCGATGAATCCTTCTCAATATACGTATCTGTAGACGGAACATAAGCTTCCGGCTGATAATAATCATAGTAACTTACAAAATATTCCACTGCGTTGTGCGGGAAAAAAGCCTTGAATTCACTGTAAAGCTGTGCTGCCAGCGTCTTATTGTGCGCCAGGATCAGTGTCGGCTTATTCAGGGCCTGAATAATATTTGCCATTGTGAATGTCTTGCCGGATCCTGTAACACCCAGCAGCGTCTCAAACTGATTTCCTTCTTTAAACCCCTGTACCAGTTTCTCGATTGCCTGAGGCTGATCACCGGTCGGTTCATATTCTGATACTAATTCAAAATGATCCATGTAAATCTCTCCTTTTTAGCCTGTACAGGCGCTCTCTTTCGCTTATTATAGCAAAGCCGTCTTAAATTGTACAGACCATTTTCGAATGTTTGTTCTATCTTCGCTGGGATTGAAAAAATCCGGCGTCTCTTTCTGAGACCCGGATTTTTTATTCCTAATCTTCATTCTGCAGCACTTCAACCGCTTTCTGAAGCTGCTCATCTGTCTTTGTATTTTCATTATCCTTCACAGCAACATCCGGCTGAATGCCTTTTTTATGAATATTATGCCCTGCCGGCGTATAGTAAGACGCATAGGTAAGTTTTACATAGGAATCATCTCCCAGACCATAAAATCCCTGGACAATTCCTTTTCCGAACGTTTTTTCTCCTACCAGAGTTCCTGCATCTCTGTCTTTGATCGCTCCTGCCAGGATTTCTGAAGCACTGGCACTGTTTCCATTGACCAGAACGCATAACGGCATATTTAACTGATCATCATCTTCTGCATTATAATATTTCTTTTTGCCGTTTTTGTCTTCCGTATATACGATTTTTCCTTTCGGAAGGATATCATCGGCAATATCCACCACTGCTGAAAGCAGTCCTCCCGGATTATCTCTCAGATCAATGATCAGAGATTTGGCGCCCTGCTTCTGAAGATCTTTTAAACCGTCTTCAAATTGTTCCACTGTGATTTCATCAAATTCGGAAATTGACAGATATCCGATGTTTCCGCTTAACATCTTCGTATCAACCGTTGGATTTTCTACGGATTTTCTTGTAAATGTATACTCTTTTGTATCGTCTCCCCGTTGAAATGTCAGAGTAACTTTCGTTCCTTCTTTTCCTTTTACTTTGCTGACTACGTCATTTAAATTAGCATTCTTTCCAATTTCTTCATCACCAATTTTAGTAAGAACATCTCCTTTTTTAAGTCCGCTTCCATAAGCAGGGCTTCCCTTCAGCGTATTGACTACAGTAATTTCGCCGCTGCTGGAATCTTTTGTCATGGTGATTCCTACTCCGCTGTAGACTCCTTCTGTACTCTCTGTCAGTTCCTTGTACTCTTCCTCCGAATAATAGTCAGAATACTGATCTCCAAGTCCGGCCACCAGTCCTTTATACGTGTAAGTTTCCAGCTGATCCTCATCGACATCACCTTTATAGTATGTCTGGATGGCTCTTTCAATATTCCTTATTTTCTGAACCATCCGCATCGTATCGCTGGCTCCCCAGTAGGCCCGGTACAGAAAAAATCCTTCCGCAAGGCACAGTACCGTCAAAACCGCTATGACGATCTTTGTAATTCTTTTCTTCATGAAATCTTTCCTCCCGTCTTTCTCCAATGGTTCTTATTATAGCAGATTCTTTTCCTTACTTATCTAGTATTTGATTGTTTTCACAAAGAATTCATAAAAGTTTAAGTTTTTCTTGCAATTCAAAAACCCTCATGTTAGAATATCAGCAGATAAAAAATTTATTAGATTGTTGGTTTGTAACCGTAATGGGCAATACCTTTTTATTAATCTTGGAACAGGGGTTTTTTATATCTTTTCTGTTGTCAGGATGAATAGGAAAAGGTGTTGTTTTTTTTGTTTTTAGGAGGTTTTGATCGTGAAGATACAAAAGATACTGAACAATAATGTGGTGATCGCAAGGGATGAGAATGACAAAGAAGTCATTGTCATGAGTCTTGGCCTTGGATTCCGAAAAAAACAAGGCGATCTTTTCCCTCGTGATGATTCTCAGAAAATCTTTGTACTTTCCGATGAAGTAAAAGGCCGCTATGACCAGCTTCTTAGCAATGCCGATCCTCTGGCCGCTGAACTGGCGGAAGATATCATATCCTTCGCCTGCAAAGAAAAAGATCTGTCTCTGAATGATATCATCCATCTTACATTGACAGATCATATTGATGGTCTGCTGGACCGGCTGAAAAGCAATGTTTTGTTTGCCAATCAGCTGACCATGGAAATCCGCCGTGCCTACCGCACTGAGTTTTCCGTTGGCCTGTATGCCATTGACCTGATTCAAAAACGTACCGGATATGCACTTCCACATGACGAGGCAGCATTTATCGCCCTTCATTTTATCGATAACCGCACAGATCACGCAGTCAGCACCGCTGATCTTGAAACGGTTGTGAAATTTGTAAATGATATCATCCGGACCGTGGAAGCCCATTTTAACATCCATCTGGATGAGGACTCCACTCCTTATTACCGGTTTGTAACTCATCTGAAATATCTGACACAGCGTATCATATCCGGCAATCTTTTCCGGGATGACCCGACTCTTTATGACTCTGTTGCAGCAGCCTATCCAGAGTCCGCCAAATGTGTCAATAAAATCAGTACGATCATTACATTTAAATATCACCGGAGCATTTCCACAGAAGAGCGTGCTTATCTGATCATTTATGTGGAAAAACTAACCAGAGAATCTAAATAAATTTCCTCATTTTTATGAGGCATCCATGAGGCTTGTAACCAAGACGAGCGTACGGCGTCGCGGGCAAAACTTCTTGATAAATGACACTATTCACCAAATTTCAAGAAAGGATTATATTATGGATTATTCTACTACTGCCCAGAAATTAATTGAAAACCTGGGAGGACAGTCCAATATCCGCACAGTTACCCACTGTATGACAAGACTCCGCTTTATCTTAAACGATGAATCTGTTGTGGACGATAAAATTGTGGAAAATATTCCCGGCGTTATGGGAATCATGAAAAAGAGCGGACAATACCAGGTCATCATCGGCAATAACGTCGCCAAATGCTATCAGGAAGTTACAAAACTAGGAAACTTTGCGGGATCTTCATCTGCCGCAGATCAGCCAAAAGAAAAGCAGAATCCGGTCAATGTAGCTTTAGATTTCATCGCAGGATGTATGACTTCTCTGATCTCTGCCATCATTGCCGGAGGTCTCCTGAAGGTTCTTGCAATTCTTCTGGGGCCATCCCTTCTCGGTATACTGGAAACAACCAGTGATACTTACATTATTATTAATGCCATTGGAGACGCGGCATTCTATTTTCTCCCGGTTTTTGTTGCCTACACGGCTTCCAAAAAATTAAACTGCAATACCTTCTTATCTGTTATGGTTGCAGCTATGCTGATCCATCCGGATATTATCAGCCTCCTTGGAAGTGATACGCCAACCCGGCTTTTTGGAGTGATTCCGGTTATCCACGGAAGTTATTCTTCTTCCGTTATCCCGGCTATGTTCTCCACGATTCTCCTGAAATATGTGGAAATCTTTATCGATAAGATTACTCCGGAATGGTCCAAAAACTTCTTAAAACCACTTTTGATCGTTGTAATCGTTGCTCCGGTCACATTATGTATTCTGGCTCCGATCGGACTGATTGTCGGAAATGGACTCCAGTATGTATTAAATGGAATTTACAACTTTGCTCCATGGCTGGCGCTTGCGCTGTTTGCCGGATTCATGCCATTTATCGTAATGACCGGTATGCACTGGGCTTTCGTCCCTGCATCACTGCTTGCGATTGCTTCTGCTGGTTTTGATACCATGCTGCTGCCTGCCATGCTTTCATCCAACCTTGCACAGGCAGGAGCAACATTCGCCGTAGCTTTTAAGACAAAAGATTCTAAAATGAAACAGATTGCTTTTCCTGCAGGAATTTCCGCACTGCTTGCGGGAGTTACCGAACCTGCCATGTATGGAGTTACCTTAAAATTAAAGAAACCAATGTACGCAGCCTGTATCGCCTCCGGCATCGGCGGATTGATCACCGGCCTGGTACAGTTAAAAGCATATGCTTTTGCAACGCCATGCCTGACTGCCATTGTTCAGTTTGTGGCTCCGGACGGCGGACAAAACTTTATATACGCATGCATCATTGCCGCAGCCGCCTTTATTCTGGCCTTCATTTTCACATTCATTGTAACGAAAAATGAGGCCCCTGCCGAAGGTTCTGATAACACGGCCATTGTGACGGATGCTGACACAGCAGAACCAGCTGCCAGCAGTCAGCCGGCAGTTGCAAATCCTCTGACAGGAGAAGCCATCCCTCTGGAAAATGTCAATGATCCGACATTCGCAGCCGGTATTCTTGGACAGGGATACGCTGTGATCCCTTCCGAAGGAAAAGTATACGCTCCGTTCGATGGTTCTGTGGAAACCCTGATGGATACCCATCACGCCCTGGGACTTACTTCCAGACAAGGTACAACCCTCCTGATCCATGTAGGACTGGAAACCGTATCACTGGGCGGAAAATACTTTACGCCTCATGTGAAACAGGGAGATACCTTCAAAAAAGGAGATCTGCTGTTAAGTTTTGATCTGGACTCCCTGAAAAAAGAAGGCTTTGACACTTCCACTCCTGTGATTGTGACCAACACAGACGATTATCAGGAACTGAAACTTACAAAAACCGGCGCTGTCAATGCCGGTGAAGAAATTTTAACATTAACCAGATAACCCAGCCACACAGAAAGGATACCGATTATGTCAGTTTTTAAAGATGGATTTTTATGGGGCGGCGCCACAGCCGCCAACCAGTGTGAAGGCGCGTGGAATGCGGACGGAAAAGGCATTTCCGTCGCCGACATCTGCACCGGCGGAAAATTCGGTCAGTCAAAGACCATCACTCCGGTTCTTCAGGAAGGAACCTTCTATCCAAGCCACGAAGCCATTCATCACTACGAACGTTTCAAAGAAGATATCAAATTGTTTGCGGAAATGGGCTTTAAGACCTATCGCTTCTCCATTGCATGGACAAGAATTTTCCCAAATGGAGATGAATCTGAACCGAATGAGGCCGGTCTGCGCCATTATGATGAAGTCATTGACGAATGTCTGAAATACGGCATCGAACCGCTGATCACCATTTCTCATTATGAGGTTCCTTTCGGCCTCACTAAGAAATGCAACTCCTGGGTCAGCCGTGAAATGATCGATTACTTTATGAACTACTGTGAGGCGATTTTCCAGCGCTACAAAGGAAAAGTCAAATACTGGCTCACCTTCAATGAAATCAACAGTTCCGTAGCGCCTATGGGAGCGCTTCTGAATCAGGGAATCTTAAATGATCTGGAACATCCGACGGAATTTATGAATCAGCCGGATATTCCGCAGCAGCGGTATCAGGGGCTCCATCATATGTTCCTTGCCAGCGCAAAGGCTGTAAAACGAGCCCACGAAATTGATCCTGATTACAAAGTCGGCAGCATGATGATCTATTCCTGCTCTTATCCGCTGACCTGCAATCCGGATGATGTCCTTGCCAATCAGGAATATAACCGGATCCAGAACTATTTCTGTTCTGATGTCCAGTGCAAAGGAGCTTATCCGGCCTATATGAACCGGTTCTTCCGTGAAAATAACATTGTGATTGAAAAACAGCCTGGGGATGATGAGATTTTGAAAGAAGGCACCGTAGACTTTCTGACATTCTCTTACTATATGTCTTCCTGCCAGTCTGCCGATCCGAACGCAGAAAGCGGCGAGGGAAATATTCTCGGCGGTGTACCGAACCCTTATCTGGAAACTTCCGACTGGGGATGGCAGATCGATCCAAAAGGTCTGCGCTACGGCCTCAATGATCTGTACGACCGCTACGGTCTCCCTCTGATGGTTGTGGAAAACGGCCTGGGAGCGAAAGATACCATAGAAGAAGACGGTTCCATCAATGATGACTACCGCATCGATTATCTGCGCCGCCATATCGAGCAGATGAAAGAAGCAGTAAAAGACGGTGTCGATCTGATCGGCTACACTCCATGGGGATGCATCGACCTGGTATCCGCTTCCACCGGAGAATACGCAAAACGCTATGGTTTCATCTATGTCCGCCGCTACGACGACGGTACTGGTGATTTTGCCCGGCTGAAAAAGAAATCCTTCTACTGGTATCAGAAAGTCATCGAAACCAACAGGGAAGAATTATAAAACGAAAACTCTGCAAATTTGGAACACAAAAAGTAAGGGGGGGCAGGTAAGACTCATATGAGTCTTACCTGCCCCTGGCATTTTCCCTGCAAAATATGTACCTTTACAGATAATTCATTGGATTTACATAGCTGCCATTCTTCTTCACAACGAAATGGAGATGTGCTCCGGTTACCATTCCTGTCGCTCCGGATTTGGCAATGGTCTGTCCCCGGGTCACATGATCACCTGCAGAAACCAGAAGTTTGGAACAATGCAGATACATAGTCTCGAGACCATTTCCATGATCAATCTTGATATAATATCCATTATAAACACTGTATCCGGCCACCTCTACCGTTCCGGAAGCTGCTGCCACCAGTGTGGTTCCGGTGCTGCACGGAATATCAATTCCTCCATGAAGCTTATATACTCCCGTTACCGGATGTACCCGGTATCCATATCCGGAAGAAATCGTATGGAGAGACGGTACCGGCCATAAAAGTGTACTGGAGGAACTTGTACTGCTGGTACTTGTGGATGTACTTGGCTTTTTACTGGTGCTTGTGGAAGCACTTGGCTTTTTGCTGGTGCTTGTGGAAGCGCCTGGTTTTTTGCTGGTGCTTGTGGAAGCGCCTGGCTTTTTGCTGGTGCTTGTGGAAGCGC
>ERZ1090860.822-NODE-825-length-17644-cov-33.088521_pt1 | contig 17644 bp, 15 predicted proteins | sample MGYA00478483_ERZ1090860 | MGnify/ENA primary metagenome ERZ1090860 (study PRJEB33644, sample SAMEA5815741) | chicken gut metagenome | biome: Chicken; feature: Gastrointestinal Tract; material: Caecum | place: Ireland | collected 2019-01-01 | study: A study of the...
AAGGTCACGCTGGTCAGGCTGTGCAGCCCGGTCTGGCCGAAGGGCATCAGGCTGAAGAAGGGTCCGTCCATGACGGTGATGCCCACGTTTTTCAAAGGCTCGGCCACCTCGCACAGAATCATCTCGCACTTTTCGTACTTGATCTGGAAGGGCGGCAGCCCCAGCATGGCATGCACATCGTTGACGCCCGCATAGGTGGCGTTGAGCAGGAAGGGGGCTTCTGCCCGCACGTCCCCCGCCGTCACCTGCCACACATCCCCGTGCTCCTTGATGGAGTCCGGCTTGTGGCTGTACAGGATGGTCACGTTGGGCAGCTTGGCCAGCTGTTCCAGGAACCATTTTTTCAGCACCTGGGCGTCGTAGGTGTACTCGGTGGTGAGGAAGGCGCCGTCGCACAGCCCGGGGTTGAAATACCGGGTGGGGGGCACGTCGTCACAGCGGATGCCCGCCGCGGCGCAGAACCGCCGGAAGGCTGCCGCATCGGTCCAGGAGAAATGGGCGCTGGTGGCGTAGACCTGGTCGAACCTGGTGTGCAGGCAGAAGCCGTAGTCCTGGCAGAAACGCTGAAAATAATGGGCGCTCTTGATGGCGGTGGAGTAGCTGCGGGGATAGTGGTACCCCATGTGCACCCGGGCCTGGTTGATGTAGGTGGCCCGCATGAAAGGGGCCGGGTCCCGCTCCAGCACCAGCACCCGCTGGCCGGCGGCGCCGCATTTCCGGGCCGCGTACAGGCCGTACAGCCCCGCGCCCAGGATGATCTTGTCGTAGTTCATGGCGGATTCCTTCCCAAATAATATACAAAATGTATATTATGAAGTGTTTACTTCGGGTCGTATTTGCCCGTGGCGGCAGCCAGCAGCACCTTGAGCAGGTCGCGGTTGCCCTTGAAGCCGCTGATCTTGGTGGGGGTGCGGCCGCTGGCGGGGTAGGCCCGGGTCACGGGGACCTCGCAGGCCTTGAGGCCCAGGCGGGTGGCCCGGATGCTCAGGTAGGCCAGCAGCTCATAGCCCATGAAGATGGGGCGCAGGGGCTGGACGCCGGGGTGGGTCAGATATTCCCGGCTGTACGCCCGATAAGCGTTGGTGGTGTCGGTGAACCACTGCCCCGCCGCCGCGCTGATGATGGGGGCATGGATGAGCCGCACGGCCAGGAACCGGGCGGGCGGGGTGTTGACGGCTTTGCCGCCCTTGATGAAACGGCTGCCCTGGACCAGGTCGTAGCCTTCCTTCAGCTTTTCGATAAAGCGGGGCACGTCCTCGATGGAGTCCTTGTTGTTGCCGTCGATGGTCAGAAAGCCCTTGTAGCCCCGCGCCAGGGCAAAGTGCAGGCCCATGCGCAGCTGGGCGCCCTGGCGGCCGGCACTGGTCTTGACCAGCAGGGTGTTCACGCCGTAGAGCTGCAGGGTGTCCGGTTTCATGCTGCCGTCGGTGGAGCCGCCGTCACACAGGATGATGTCGGCCATCTTGTCCACCCCGGCTTTCTGGGCGCGGCCCAGCTCGGTGAGGATGCGGGCCCCTTCGTTGATGACCGGGATCAGCAGGCAGTAGTCGCTGCTGCGGGGGGCGAATTCGGTGATGGTATAGGCCACGTCAAAAGGCTGGCGATTCATGCAAACACCTCCGCGATATAGTCAATGGCGCGCAGCACCCCATCGGTGCTGCCGGGGTTGCGCATCTCGATGGAGACGAACCCGTGATACCCCACCGCCTTGAGCATCATGGCCAGTTCCTTGTGCTCCGGGCGGGGCTGGATGGGTTCCAGCCCGGGCTCGCTGATGTGCACATGGCTGATCCAGTTCAGGTCGGGGATGAAATCCCGCAGCCGCTCCCCGTTCTCAATGACGGTGGACAGGTCCAGGTTCACGGCCAGACCGGGGTTGTCCAGCCGCTTGACCAGGGCAAAGGCGTCGGCGGTGCGGTTCAGGAAGTTGGTGTACCGGGTGGTGTTGGCCTCGATGGCCAGCCGCACCCCGTACCGGGCCGCCAGCCGGGCCGCCTTGTCGAAGAAGGCGTCCGCCTTGGCGGGGTCGGCGCCTTCGGGCAGCATGCGGTTTTTGGGGCAGCCGAAGACCAGACTGGGGCAGTTGAGCACATGGGCGAAGTTGTAGGCTTCCTCGGTGTAGGCAAGCAGGGTTTCCGCCTGGGCATCGTCAAAGATATTGCCGGTCTGCCCGTACCAGATGCTCTGCATGCTGGGCACCGCAAAGCCCCACCGGTTGTGCAGGTAGCCGCCGAAGAGGGCGGCGGCGCTCAGGTTGTCGTAGGGCTGTTCCGGGAAGATGCGGGTGGGGGCCAGTTCCAGCCCGGTGAATCCCGCGTTCTTCATGGCGGTGTAGATCAATTCGTCATCGGCCTTGTTCCAGGCGATGTTGCTGACGGCCAGTTGAATGGAAGGCATGGTGAGCCCCTTTCAGTTCCAGTTTTTCATGAAGGCGCAGATATCGGCCAGCTCCTCCGCCTCGGTGCAGAGGTAGCCGTCCCGGCCGCCCAGCAGGTCGGCATGACGGCTGCGCAGGTCGTAATCAAAAGGCGGTTTGTTCAGCGTATTGCACCAGCTGCGGCCGGTGACGGCGGTATACACGTCCGCGGCACTCACCGGCGGGGTGGTCAGGTTGAGCAGGGTCAGGCCGGCATCCAGGGCCTTGCCGATGTCCTGCCACAGACGGCCCAGGTTGTAGAACTGGTAGCGGCTGCGGGAATCGGTGAAGGCCAGGGCGTTGAAGTCGTTGGCGGCAAAGAAGGTCCGCAGAGCCGCGGCGTCCGCCCCCGGAACCAGCTTGTAAAAGCCGTTGTCCGCCAGGGCGTAGCTGTTCCTGACCAGTTCGCTGCTTTCCGCCAGTTCCCCGTATTTTTCCGGGCGGAGCATGGCGGGGGTGATGGTGTGCAGGTCAAAGAGGAAGTTCTTCCGCAGCCCCTTGCCGTACAAAGCGGGCAGGCGGACAATGAGGGCATCGGGGAAATCCTCCCGCACCCAGTGTTCCAGTTGCAGGCGGTTGCGGCCATAGGCGGGCAGGTCCGCCGAATCGGGGGCATCGGATTCATCCTTGCCCCGGCTGTCCGCATAGACGGCGATGGAAGAGATGAGCACCAGCTTGTTGGGTGCGATTTTGCGCAGATTGTCCCGGGCAGCGGCCATCACGGCCAGGTCGGCCTCCGGGTCGGCATTGGCCAGGAACATGGCAGCCGGCACCCCGGCGTAGACGCACAGGTCGGGTGCGGTGCCGTATTGGGCGGCGATATCGGTGGAATGGCAGACGGCGGCGAAGGTGTGTGCGGCCATCAGATTGCCCCCCACAAAACCGGTAGAGCCCACCAGCAGATCCTTGGACATGGTCTTCCCCCTTGCATGCGGCAGAATTGCACATTTGTACAAGATACATTATAGTGGTTCCTCTTCCAAAAAGCAATGCCCCGACCGGGTGGGATTGGGCGGCGCAGCGCTTTTTCTGCCCAAAAAAGAAAAACGGCAACCCGCCCGGTCACAGGGACCGGCGGGCTGCCGGAAAAAGCAGGAATTCTGCGGTTGTGCCGCGCCGTTACAGCCGGCGGGGCGTGCGGGGGCGGCGGCCTTTTTTGACCGACGCTTCCAGCTGGGCCACGATCTCGGTCATGGACTGCTGGAACTCTTCCTCCGAAGAGTTGTGGAAGATCAGCAGGGAATCGGGCTGCTCTTCCAGCTTGAGGTTCGTGGGAGGCTCAAAGTTGACGCCCAGGATGTACTCATCCCAGTGGTTCAGCTTCCAGATATCCCGGTCGCTGGCACGGTCGATCATCCGCTGGTGGCAGACTTCGGGTTTGGTATCCACCCAGATGACCACCAGTTCGGCCTCTTTCTTGGCCAGTTCCTTGCGCAGGTTCGCAATATATTCGTTGTCCCGGATCTCCTGGGTGAAGGGGGCGTTGATCAGCACGATATCGTCGTAGAGCAGGGCTTCCATGGCCAGATCCAGGGTGACCTGATACTCCAGGTCCCGGATATACTTTTCAAAGAAGATGCTGCTGCGGTCATAGGGCTGATGCGCCACCGCGAAGATCTGCTTGGACAGCGGGATCAGGGTGTCTTTGTCCAGATACACCACATGTTTGAGCGCGGCCGCCAGCTGGCGGGAGATAAAGGTCTTGCCGCAAGCCGGAGGGCTTGTGACCAGGATCAGTTTTTTCAAACGGAGACACCCTTTCTGTTCGTTGTCACACAAGCGGTTAATTTTTTAACTGCTAGCTGATTATACAACAAATCCGCCCGTTTGTGAATGGATAGAACGCCGATTTTTCCGCGTTTATGGATTTTTGTTGCGTAAAATTGCGGTAAAGCCCACCCGGCGGATCACGACTTCGGCAGTTTAGCGAAAGCGCGAAGAATTTCCAGTCCCACCGGCCCGGACTTTTCGGGATGGAACTGGACCCCCAGCACCGACCCGCACATGGCGGCCGCGCAGATGCGCCGTCCGCCGTAGACGGTATCCGCCAGACGGTATTCCGGCGCCGCGGGTTTTGCTTCGTAGCTATGAATAAAATAGCACTCCTGGCCAGGTTTTACCCCTTCCAAGGCGGTGCCGGCGAAACCGGTTTCCTGGTCCCGGTGGTTGGCGGGGATCAGGCCCTGCCAGCTGATGTGGGGCACCCGCTGGGGATTGCCGTCGGCGTCTTTGTCCGGGATGCGCACCACCCGGCCGGGGATCAGGCCCAGGCCCTTGTGCACCCCGAACTCCTCCGATTCGTCAAACAGCATCTGCATACCGAGACAAATGCCCAGCAGCGGCGTGCCCTCCCCTGCCTTCTGGCGGATGGGTTCGATCAGGCCCAGACGTTCCAGGCCGGCCATGCCGTCCCGGAAGGCACCCACACCAGGCAGCACCAGCAGCTGGGCCGCCAGCACATCCTCCGGACGGTTGGTCAGGCAGATCGCGGCCCCGAAATGGGCAAAGGCATGCTGTACGCTGAGCAGGTTGGACAGGCCGTAATCAATGATGGTCACCTTCATGCGCGCACCTCCACCCCGCCTGCGCGGATCTCCTCTTTCAGTTCCTGAACGGTCTCCTGGCCGTAATGCAGCACCGAGGCACAGGCCACCGCATCGGCGCCGGCTTCGGCGGCGTCCACGATGTCGTCCCCGCAGCCCACACCGCCGCCGCAGATGACCGGCACGGTGACCGCCCCGGTCACGGCACGGATCAGGTCCAGGTCCATGCCGTCCCGCAGGCCCTCGCAGTCCACGCTGGTGAGCAGGATCTCCCCCGCCCCCAGTTCCTGGCCCCGCTTGGCCCACTCGACCACATCGTAGCCGGAATGGGCCCGGCCGTTGTCATAGTAGGCTTCCCAGCCGCTGGGCATGGAATGGCTGCGCTTGGCCTGGATGGACAGCACCATGCACTGACTGCCGAAGGCCTTGGCGATCTCGGTGATGAGTTCGGGGCGCTTGACGGCGGCGGTGTTCACCGCCACCTTGTCAGCGCCCATGGACAGAATGGCGCGCACGTCCTCCACACTGCGCAGACCTCCCCCCACGCACACCGGGATATACACCTCATCCACCGTGCGGCGGACGATGCCCGACAGGTTGTTGCGGTTGTACAGGCTGGCCACGATATCAATATACAGCAGCTCGTCGATGCCCTCTTCATAATACCGGCGGGCGAAGGCGTTGGGGTCGCCCAGTTTGCGCAGACCTTCCAGCTGGATGCCCTTGACCAGGTTTTCATCCTTCACATCCAACCGGGCGATGAGCCGGATTTTCTTATGCCCTTTTTCCATGGTATGCTCCCTGTGTTACTGTTCGTGATGGGTGCCCTTGGGATCGCCCCACAGCACTTCGCTGTCGCCCTCATAGGGGGTGTGGCGCAGCTTCCAGATGCCGTTCTCATACTTCCAGATATGGGGAGAGCGGAAGCGGTCGGCCAGGTGCATGAAGTACTCACGGTCCATGCGAGGCTGCTCAAACAGCTGGCTGGCCCAGGGGAAGTGCTTCTTGTCGATGGACAGATACTTGAAGATCTCCTTCTCGAAGCGGTCGGGGTATTCGCCGTCGAACTTCTTGCACAGGGCCTTGCCTTCGTCCAGGGTGATCTCGCCGTTGCGGATCTCCTGGGCGGCGTCGTAGGTGGTGCGGCCGATGCCATACTTGATGTAGGTGGTGTAGTAGAAGAAATCGTCGATCTTGTCGTCGATGGAGTTGTACTTGGAGTAGGTGCCCTGGGTGCGCTCCGGCGCGGGACGGAAGCCGCCGTGCTCCACGCTGTAGTAGTAGGCGCCCTGGGGATGCCACTTCTCATAGTAGCCCAGATACCGCACCTGGACATGGTTTTTCTCCAGGTTGGAGGTCTCGGAGGGCAGATAGATGGCCAGGTCGGCCTTGTCGATCTTGTAGTCCTCCTCCAGCTGGCGCAGGCTCACGCCGCCCAGATAGATGTGGTCATAGTCGTTGACCGCAAAGAAATGCTCATCCCGCAGGGCGGAGTTGTTGTCCGCGATGGGGTTACCGAACTCGGCCTCGTTCTCGCCATAGAAGACCAGAGGGATGCCGAACTTGGCCGCCATCTTGGGGGCCAGCTGCTTCTGGCCCAGGATGAAGGGCTGGAAGGGATGGAAGAGGTTCTCAGTGGCCAGACGGGTGAGCAGACGGTGGGTCATGCCGTTGGGGGTGCACAGATAGTTGTCAAAACCCGCATGGATCCAGGCCTGCATGTTGTCCCAGCCCCAGGGGGTGTAGATGTGGGGCGCCCAAGTCACGGTGAGGGGGTGCATGCCGTACTTGTACTTGAGCAGGTGGGCAGCGTAAAAACTGTCCTTGCCGCCGGAGCCGGGGACCAGGCAGTCGTAGGAGCCGTCGGTCTTGCGGTACTCATCGCACAGTTCCCGCAGTTCCTTCTCCCGCAGGGCCCAGTCGATATGGCCGTTGGCCTTGTTGTGGCAGGCGTGGCAGGCATCGCAGACGCCGTCATCCTGGATGACCATGGTCTTCTTGATGGAATGAATGGTGTGCTCAAACTCGTAGCAGGAGTTGGGCTTCTGGTTGCTCATGACACATTCCTTGCAGAAGCGGACCTTCTGGGGCAGACCGTAATAGGTTTCCAGCTGGTCTTCGGGGATATCGGGCGCATATTTGGAGTAATCGATCTCCACGTAGCGGGGCAGTTTTTCCATGAGAGGTTTCCTTCCTTTCTTCCACCATCAAAAAAAGCGCCGCGCATACAGAATAAGCCTGTATGCACGGCGCCGTTGCCTTGCTCAGATATTGGAGATTATACCATACCCCGTCAGTATTTGCAAGGGGGCTTACATCTCGTAATCCAGACAGGTGCGGGTGGCGGTGTAGGGGCGGACCTTGCCGTCGGCCACCGCCACATGGGCGGGATGGACCGAATATCCCTTGAGGGAAGCCTCATCGGTGAAGGTGGAATCCAGCATCACGTCGGCGTTGGAGGAGGGCAGGCCTTCGGTCTGCACATGGATCTCCACCAGGCCGGGGATCTGTCCGGCCAGACCTTCCAGTCCGGCCTTGATGCCCGCCTTGACTTCGGCCTTCTCGTCGGCGGTCAGCTCCGGCTTGAGCTGCCACAGAATGATGTGTTTGACCATTGTAACGATCTGCTCCTTCCGGCTCAGGCGTTTTCTTCCCAGATGGGATGCTTGAGCACCCATTCGCCGTACTCGTTCTTCTCGAACAGGTCGCGGTTGTAGAACTTGTCCATGATGGCCCAGAACTCGCTCTCGGTGTAGCCGCAGAAGTCACAGAAATCCCGCACGCACAGCGGGTCCAGCTTGCCGTCCCGCTCCTTGATGATCTTGATGGCCTCGTCCCGGGTCATCATGCCGTAGCGGATATAGCGAGCGGTGTAGTCGGTGGCGGCGGCATGGCCGAACTTGGGATACTTCAGCCAGGAGTGCACCAGGTAGGCGCGGGAGTCGATCTGGTCGAAGTTTTCCGCATGGTGGGTGCGGTCCCACTCATGGGTCAGGTCATGGAAGCCGTGCGCCTTGGCGATCTGGTAGTTCTTGTAGCTGTTCCAGGGCACAAAGTAGCTCAGGTAGAAGGGGTCCAGCTTGGCCCGCTCCTCGGCGGAGGGGGCCAGGGTCAGGCTCAGGTCCTTCTCGGTGACGCCGTCGCCCAGCAGTTCCTCCATGGGCATGCCCACAGCCACGCCGTTTTCGATCTGGTCCATGGCGGAGTAGGTCTCCTGGTCGGCGTTGCCGCCGTACTCAAAGCTGACGTTCTCGCCGTAGCAGAGCATGGGGGTGTTGAACTTGGCGGCCATGTGCAGGGGGAAGGTGTAGATCAGACGGTCCACATACCAGGTGGGCTTGCCGTACTTTTCAAAAAATTTGCGCATCAGGACCTTCTGGACCTTGATGTTGGGCTTGCAGCTGATGATGGTGCAGCCGAATTCCTCGCTGATATTCTTCAGGTTGTGGATGCCGGCCTGGGTCATGGGGAAGTTATCCTCCACGCTGAAGAGGATGGGGTTCATGTGCATGACTTCCTTGAGCATCCAGACCTGGAAATGGCTGTCCTTGCCGCCGGAGACCGCCACCGCGCAGTCATAGCCGCCGGGGCCGTTCATGCCGCGGTATTTATCGCAGAACTTTTCAAATTCCTTGAAGCGGGCATCCCAGTCCACATCCTTGCGGTGCTCGTAATGACGGCAGGCGCTGCAGACGCCTTCGGCGTCAAAGGTGATGCCGGGACGGGTGTCCGGCATGGTGCACTTTTTGCAATAACGCATGGTGTTCTCCTTCTGATTCCTAGGCCGCGGGGGAGCGGCACAGTATTGCGGTTTTGCCTGTCCTTATCATACCCCATTTGCTCCCCGGGTGCAAGGGCAGACAAAAAAAGCCCGGAGGCGGGCAGCCTCCGGGCAAAGATGCAGGGAAAAATCAGCCGACGATGATGCTCTTGCCGGTCATTTCGGCGGGGACTTCCAGGCCGATGAAGGGCAGCATGGTGGGGGCGATGTCGGCCAGACAGCCGCCTTCCCGCAGCTTCACGTCGCCGGCGCCGATGACCGCGAAGGGCACCACGTTGGTGGTGTGGGCGGTGAAGGGAGAGCCGTCCGGGTTCTTCATCTTCTCAGCGTTGCCGTGGTCGGCGGTCAGGAACATGACGCCGCCCATCTTGAGCACGGCGTCCATGACCTTCTTGACGCCCGCATCCACAGCCTCCACGGCCTTGACGGCCGCGTCGAACACGCCGGTGTGACCGACCATGTCGCAGTTGGCAAAGTTCAGGATGATGACGTCATACTTGCCGCTCTCGATGCGCTGGCGGCACTCTTCGGCCACCTCGGGGGCGCTCATCTCGGGCTTCAGGTCGTAGGTGGCCACCTTCGGGCTGGGGATGACCTTGCGGTCCTCGCCCTCGTAGGGGGCTTCCACGCCGCCGTTGAAGAAGAAGGTCACATGGGCATACTTCTCGGTCTCGGCAATGCGCAGCTGGGTCTTGCCGTGGGCAGCCAGGTACTCGCCCAGCACGTTCTTCAGCTCCACCGGCGGGTAGGCCACTTCGCAGTTGGGCATGGTGGCGTCGTACTCGGCCATGCAGACGTAGTTCACGGGGAAGCGGCCGTAGCGGCGCTCGAAGCCCTTGAAGTCGTCGTCCACGAAGATGCGGGTCATCTGACGGGCACGGTCGGGGCGGAAGTTCATGAAGATGACGGTGTCGCCTTCCTGAACGCGGCCGCCCTCGCAGGTGATGACGGGGACCACGAACTCGTCGGTGACATCCTCGGCGTAGGAGGCGTCGATGGCCTCCTGGGCGTTGGCGGCGCGGCGGCCTTCGCCGTAGACGAAAGCGGCGTAGGCCTTTTCCTCACGATCCCAGTTGGAATCGCGGTCCATGGCGTAGTAACGGCCGGTGACCGTGGCGATCTCGCCGATGCCCAGCTCGTCCAGTTTGGCCTGCAGGTCGGCCAGGAAGCCCTTGCCGGAATGGGGGTCGGTGTCACGGCCGTCCATGATGCAGTGCAGGTAGACCTTGGTGGCGCCCATATGCTTGGCCATATCCAGCACGCCGAACCAGTGGTCGGCATGGCTGTGGACACCGCCGGTGCCCACCAGGCCCATGAGATGGATGGCCTTGCCGGCGTCGATGGCAGCCTTCATGTTCTTGACCAGGACCGGGTTCTTGACCATCTCGCCGTCCTGGATGCTCTTGGTGATGAGGGTCAGCTGCTGGTAGACGATGCGGCCGGCGCCCATGTTGGTGTGGCCCACTTCGCTGTTGCCCATCTGGCCGTCAGGCAGGCCCACAGCCATGCCGGAGGCCTGGATGGTGGTCATGGGGCACTCGGCAAAGATCTTGTCGAGGTTGGGGGTGTTGGCGGCGGCCACGGCGTTGCCGAAGGTGTTGTCCGGCGTCCAGCCGAAGCCGTCCATAATGCAAAGAAGAACAGGTTTCTTGGACATGGGAAAAATTGCTCCTTACCTAAATTTGGGATATTGGTTCGCAGGGATCAGCCCTTGGTGGCTGCGTCCACGATGATGGCGAACTGGTCGGCCTTCAGGGAGGCGCCGCCGATGAGGCCGCCGTCCACGTCGGGCTTGCTGAGCAGTTCCTCAGCGTTCTTGGCGTTCATGCTGCCGCCGTACTGGACGGTCAGGGCCTTGGCGGCGTCCTCGCCGTACAGCTCGCCCACCACCTTGCGGATGGCGGCGCAGACTTCCTCGGCCTGGTCGGCGGTGGCGGTCTTGCCGGTGCCGATGGCCCAGATGGGCTCGTAGGCGATGATGACGTTCTTCAGCTCGTCGGCAGTGACGCCGTTCAGGGCGATCTTGACCTGCATGCGGACCAGTTCTTCGGTGACGCCCTGCTCACGCTGGGCCAGGCTCTCGCCCACGCAGACGATGGGCTTCAGGCCGCCGGCCAGAGCCGCCTTGGTGCGCTTGTTGACGGTCTCGTCGGTCTCGGCGAAGTACTGACGGCGCTCGCTGTGGCCGATGACCACATATTCCACGCCCAGGTCGGTGAGCATGTCGGCGCTGATCTCGCCGGTGAAGGCGCCGGACTTTTCAAAGTGCACGTTCTGGGCGCCCACATGGATGTTGGTGCCGGAGCACTTGTCCACAGCCACGCACAGGTCGGTGGCGGGCACGCAGACGACGACCTCGCAGCCGGCGTCGGCGACCAGCGGGATCAGGTGGTCCAGCAGATGGCCCGCATCGGTGGGGGTCATGTTCATCTTCCAGTTGCCGGCGATAACGGCTTTGCGATTCTGCTTATCCATGAGAAAAACCTCCTGTTTTTGTTCCGTCAAAAATGCGCGGCGGCAGAGCCGCCGCGCATAGCGGGTAGATTATGCGTTCTGAATGACAGCGATACCGGGCAGTTCCTTGCCTTCCAGGTATTCCAGGGAGGCGCCGCCGCCGGTGGAGATGTGGGTCATCTTGTCGCCCAGGCCCATCTGCTGGACAGCTGCAGCGCTGTCGCCGCCGCCGATGACGGTGGTGGCGTCGCTCTCAGCCATAGCCTTGGCCACAGCCAGGGTGCCGGCTGCCAGGGTCGGGTTCTCGAACACGCCCATGGGGCCGTTCCAGACCACGGTCTTGGAAGCCTTGACGGCCTCGGCAAACAGCTTCATGGTCTCGGGGCCGATGTCGCAGCCCTCCATGTCGGCGGGCATCTGGTCGATGGGGTAGACAGTGGTCTCGACCGCAGCGTCGATGGGGTCGGGGAACTCCTTGACGCAGACGGTGTCCACAGGCAGCAGCAGCTTGACGCCGTTGGCCTTGGCCTTCTCCATCATTTCCTTGCAGTAGTCGATCTTGGAGTCATCGCACAGGCTCTTGCCGATCTCATAGCCCTGCGCCTTGACGAAGGTGTAGGCCATGCCGCCGCCGATGATCAGGGTGTCCACCTTTTCCAGCAGGTTGGAGATGACGTTCAGCTTGTCGGCGACCTTGGCGCCGCCCAGGATGGCGGTGAAGGGACGGACGGGATCGTTGACAGCGTTGCCCAGGTACTTGATTTCCTTTTCCATCAGGTAGCCCACGGCGGTGTCCTTGATATAGTCGGTGACGCCGGCGGTGGAGCAGTGGGCGCGGTGGCAGGAGCCGAAGGCGTCATCCACGTAAGCGTCAGCCAGAGAAGCCAGTTCCTGGCTGAAGGTGTCGATGTTCTTGGTCTCTTCCTTGCGGAAACGGGTGTTCTGCAGCAGGACCACATCGCCGTTGCCCATGGTGGCAGCAGCAGCCTTGGCCTTGGGGCCGACCACGTTGTCGTCATCGGCGAAGGTGACGGGCTGGCCCAGCTTCTCGGACAGGCGCACCGCCACAGGAGCCAGACTGAACTTTTCTTCGGGGCCGTTCTTCGGCTTGCCCAGATGGCTGCACAGGATGACCTTGGCGCCGTCGTTGATCAGCTTCTTGATGGTCGGCAGGGCCGCATTGATGCGGTTGTCATTGGTGATGACGCCGTCCTTCATCGGGACGTTGAAGTCGCAGCGGACAAGAACGCGCTTGCCGGCGTAGTTTTCATCGTCGATGGTCTTTTTGCCCAAACCCATGGTAAAAATCTCCTCTCGATCCGTAGATTTTCCTTAGTTTCTGCATTTTGGGGTTTCCCTGGCGGCGGGGCGCAGTATCCCCTTTCGCTATGCCTTTATTATACGCATAAACGGGCGTCAGCGCAAGGGGAAGCTGACACTTTTTTAACGGTTTTGGCACCCGTTGGCGGGGATGCCGGTTTTTCGGCGGTGTTTTTTGTGGGTTTTGGCTCTTTTTTCCGCTGGCGAAACGCGCTATAATGCAGGCAGAAAAACCGTCCGGCAACGCCGGCGATCCTGGCAGGAGGCTGTATGTTTATGGACCATTGGCTGAAAAAAAGCATCTTCTATGAGATCTATCCCCAAAGTTTCCTGGATACCAACGGCGACGGCATCGGGGACCTGGCCGGCATCATCCGCAAGCTGGATTACATCCGGGAGCTGGGCTGCAACGCTTTGTGGCTGAACCCCTGCTTCCTTTCCCCCTTCGGGGACGCAGGCTATGATGTGGAGGACTACTGTCAGGTGGCCCCCCGCTACGGCACCAACGAGGACCTGATCCGCCTGTTTGCGGAGGCCCACCGCCGGGACATGCATGTGATCCTGGACCTGGTGCCGGGGCACACCTCCATCCGGCATCCCTGGTTTGCCCAGTCCTGCAAAGTGGAAAAGAACGAGTATTCCGGGCGGTACATCTGGAGCGATTCCATCTGGCACGATGTGGCGGGCTACGGCAACATCACCGGCTCTTTGCGGGGGCTGTATCCCCGCAACGGCTGCGTGGCGGTGAACTTTTTCTCCAACCAGCCGTCGCTGAACTACGGCTTTGCCCACCCCACCGAGCCCTGGCAGAGCGCGGTGGACTCCCCCGAAGCCCTGGCCACCCGGCAGGCCATGATGGATGTGATGGACTTCTGGCTGTCCCGGGGATGCGACGGCTTCCGCATCGACATGGCCGGGTCGCTGGTCAAAAATGACCCGGACAGCCAGGAGACCATCAAGCTGTGGCAGCAGGTGCGCCGGTTCATGGATGAAAAGTACCCCGACGCGGTGATGCTCTCCGAGTGGGGCGAGCCGGACAAGTCCCTGATGGGCGGGTTCCACATGGACTTTTTGCTGCATTTCGGCAATTCCCATTACATGGACCTGTTCCGGTGCGACCATCCCTTCTTCAGCCGGGAGGGCAAGGGCAATGCCCGGGCCTTTGCGGATACCTATGAAAAGAACTACCGCCTGACCAGCGGCAAGGGGCTGATGTGCATTCCCTCCGGCAACCACGACATGGAGCGGCTGCGCCACTGGCTGGACCCGGAGGAGATGAAGATTGCCTTCGCCTTCCTTCTGTCCATGCCCGGGGCCCCCTTCGTGTACTACGGGGACGAGATCGCCATGCGGTACCTGGACCTGGATTCGGTGGAGGGCGGCTATAACCGCACCGGCTCCCGCAGCCCCATGCAGTGGGACCACGAAAAGAACTACGGCTTCTCCGCAGCCGAAGCGGATCAGCTGTACACCGCCCAGGACCCTGCCGCCGACGCCCCCACCGTGGCCGACGGCATGGCCGACAATGCCTCCTTGTGGCACACGGTACAGACCTTGTGTGAGGTGCGCAAGGCCCACCCGGCCCTGCAGGCGGACGGCGGCATGGAGTTCATTTACTGCGAGGCCGACGCCTACCCGCTGGTGTACCTGCGCACCGGCGGCGGGGAGAAGATCCTGGCGGCGGTGAACCCCGCTGCCCGACAGGTCCGCTGCCCCTGTGGCCTCTCCCCCGCCGGACAGCCCCTGTTTGCCCTGGGCGGGCCGGTCACGCTGGAAAACGGCACCCTGACCATGCCCGCCGAAAGCGCCGTGCTGCTGCCGGTGGAATAAGCGTTTTCCTTTGCACCAGAAAGTCTCCGGCAGGCTGCGGGCCGCCGGGGACTTTTTCCCTGTCTGCGCCCGGACGCCCTTTATTGACAATCCCGGACCGACTTCCTATAGTTAAGATAAAAGGGGATGGTTTCTATGCTGGATTTTCTGAAAGAAGAAGGGGTGGACCCGGCGGTCATCCAGGGCATTGCGGATTTCCGCGCCGAACATCCCGTGCCCCAGGGCATGGCCGACCGCATCCCGGAGCCCCGCTACCGCTACTACGGCCGGGAGGTGTGGAACCAGGCCGCCACCGTCCTGCTGTGCGGGGAGAACCTGCTGCTGGCCGGTCCCAAAGCCACCGGCAAGAACGTGCTGGCCGAAAACCTGGCCCGGGCGTTCGGACGGCCTTGCTGGAATGTGTCCTTCCACATCAATATGGACGCCTCCTACCTCATCGGGTCGGACACCTTCAACGGGGAAAAGGTGGTCTTTTCCCCCGGGCCGGTGTGCCAGTGTGCCCGCTGCGGCGGGTTCGGGGTGCTGGACGAGATCAACATGGCCAAGAACGAGGCTCTGGCCGTGCTCCACGCCACTCTGGACTACCGCCGCACCATCGATGTACCGGGCTACGACCTGATCCGGGTGGATGATGCCGCCCGGTTCATCGGCACCATGAACTACGGCTACGCCGGCACCCGGGAACTGAACGAGGCACTGGTCTCCCGGTTTGCGGTGCTGGACCTGCCGCTGATCTCTGAGGAGGACATGAACAAGCTGCTGCGCCACCATTTTCCCCAAATCAGCCCCCGGTTTGCCGGACAGTTCGTCCAGCTGTTCTACGACCTGAACAAGAAGGCGGACAGCGCCGAGATCTCCGCCCGGGCGGTGGACCTGCGGGGCCTGCTGGACGCCTTGCGGCTGATCCAGCGGGGGTTGGACGCCAGCGCGGCCCTGGACCTGTGCATCACCAACAAGACCTTCGACCCCTACGAGCAGACCCTGATCCGGGACGTGATCGCGGCCCGCATCCCCAGGAACCTGGACCGGGGCAAGGTCTTTCCGGGGTGATGGCATGCTGCAGCGTCAATACAGCCCGGAACAGCGTCGGGCGCTGAATCTCATCTGGGCCGCCGCCGGCCGGTATGACCTGGACCCGCCTTTCATGGCCTTTACCCCGGACGGGCAGCCTGACTTCTACTTCAACTGCGTGGTGGGGCTGACGGCCAGATGGCTGGATATGTCCCGCCTGGAAGGCTTTTTTGCCTCTTACGGAGGCAGTCCCCGCCGGACCATGTTCGACGAGCTGGTCTGGCTGGGGCTGGAAAACTGCGTCTATGAGAAGGAGCTGCCCCACCGGCCCATCCTGGCCCAGCTGCGGCAGCAGCATGCCCTGGATTTTTTTGCCGGACAGAAAACCATGTCCCGCCAGCAATGGATGGCCAAGAACAACCGGGTGTTTGAACAGCAGGAAGCCCGCTGGGCCCCCCTGGCCGGACGCCACCCGCCCCTGCTGACGCCCCGGGCCCGGGAGCTGGCCAAGGCCCTGGCCCTGCCCGGGTCCCTGGACACCCAGGGGGTCATTGCCGCCCTGCAGGAAATGCTGCAGACCTTTTTTCTCTTTTCCGGCGACGAACCGGACCGGGGGCCCCACGCCCTGCACCTGAAAGGGCTGGCGGCCGCCCTGCTCACCAAGCTGGTCCCCACCGAGGTGCGCCACACCGACCAGCTGGTGCTGCGGCGCAGCGACCAGCTGCAGGCGGTCAACGCCCGACCGGCGGGCAAGGCCCTGCTGGCCCGACACCTTTCCGCCCGTCGGGCCGAGAGCGACCGGGCCTACATTGAAACCTGCTTCGGCCGCTGCCTGTACAACGACCACGACCTGGCCATGCTGGAACAGGAGCTGTGCACCGGCAGCCACCGCACCTGCCATCTGTGGATCACCCGGGGAGAGCCCGCCTCCCACCGGCCCCCGGACGGGGAGGCCGCCCGTCTGGCCCGGGACGCAGCCCTCCAGCGACAGCGCAACCTGGACTTTTACGCCAGAAACAGCGGGCTCTGCGCCAGCGGCATCCGGCGGCTGAGCGAGCAGCTGGCGGAGGCCCTGCGCTCCTACAGCCAGCCCCAGCCGGTGCGGGCCCGGTCCGGACGGCTCAACAGCCGCCGGGTCTGGCGGGCGCCCTGCCTGGGGGACCCGTCCGTCTTTCTGCGGCAGGCCGAGGACATCCAGCCGGATCTTTCGGTGGATCTGCTGCTGGACGCCTCCGCCTCCCGGCTGAACAGCCAGGAGACCATCGCCGCACAAGGGTACATCCTGGCCGAAAGCCTGCGCCGCTGCGGGGTGAAACTTCAGATTTTCGCCTTCCGCAGCCTGCGGGGGTATACGGTATTGCAGCGGCTGAAAGGCTACCAGGACCCGGGCTGCCGGTCGGTCTTTGACTATTTTGCCGCCGGGTGGAACCGGGATGGTCTGGCCCTGCGCGCCGCCGCCCGTCTGGCGGATTCCGGCTGCGGGCACAAACTGCTGCTGATCCTGACCGATGCCAGCCCCAACGACAGCCAGAAGATCGCCCCCTCTGCGGCCATGCCCATTGGCCGGGATTACGGGGACCAGGCCGCCGTGGACGATACCGCTACCCAGGTCCGGGCCCTGCGCAGCCAGGGGTTCCGGGTAGGGGCCATCTTTTTGGGTCTGGACCGGGACGTGCCCGCCCTGAAAACCATCTACGGCCGGGAGTTCGTGCGCATCCGCCAGGTGGACCAGCTGGCCGGGGCGGTGGGGACCCTTTTGCAGCGGCAGCTGCGGGAGATGGACTGACGCGCCCGCGCATCGCCATACAAACAAAAAGAGCACCTTCCGAACCAATCGGAGGGTGCTCTTTCTTAGTCTCTGTTATGCGGGAAGGCTTCTCAGTCCAGCGGCTTCATCGTGGGGAACACCCCGCCGGTCTCTTCATCCGGTTTCGTCACGGCCTGACGTGTTGAAAAAGCGCCATTTTTACGAGGTTTTTCTAACTTTTTGGATTCCATAGGATGTCCTCCTGCTCCGTCTGATTCGGGGCAAAAGTTGTAGAAAAGTTGTAGAAAGTTGTATTGGCACGAAATCGGCTCAATGACGACTTAAAATTGGCACAACGAATGGCTACATTGTTTTCAAAGGGAACATTTTGAAAACCGCCCCACTTACAGTAAAAACTGCACGAACTTTGTATAGGATTGCCAAGCAAATCCATACATAAACAAGTATAGCATAAGTCTCAAAGATATTCAAGTCAACGGTTTTTTCGTTGGCGAACTCAATTTCATACCTTATATATAAAA
>ERZ1090860.823-NODE-826-length-17635-cov-5.220990_pt1 | contig 17635 bp, 16 predicted proteins | sample MGYA00478483_ERZ1090860 | MGnify/ENA primary metagenome ERZ1090860 (study PRJEB33644, sample SAMEA5815741) | chicken gut metagenome | biome: Chicken; feature: Gastrointestinal Tract; material: Caecum | place: Ireland | collected 2019-01-01 | study: A study of the...
CAGCCGCTGCGTCTGGCAGGGGGCAAGCTGGTGATTTCCGGCGTGACCATCGTCACAGTCATTGTCTGTATCGTTATTGTTGCCGCCCTCATGCTCTTTATCAAAAAGACAAAGGCAGGACAGGCGATGCTGGCGGTTTCTGAAGATAAAGACGCCGCGCAGCTGATGGGTGTCAATGTCAACAGAACAATCTCTCTGACATTTGCCATCGGTTCTGGTCTGGCAGCCATCGCAGGTGTACTGCTTTGTTCCGCATATCCGACCCTGTCTCCGTATACAGGATCCATGCCGGGTATCAAGGCCTTTACAGCGGCGGTATTCGGTGGAATCGGCTCCGTTCCAGGTGCGTTCATCGGCGGAATCCTTCTGGGAGTCATTGAGATCCTGGGAAGAGCGTACATTTCCTCGCAGTTATCCGATGCCATCGTGTTTGCAGTTCTGATTCTGGTGCTTTTGATCAAACCTACCGGAATTCTTGGTAAGCCAATTCATGAGAAAGTGTAGGTGGAGACGTAAGATGAAGAATTTCAGTTTGAAAAATATGAATAAAACTACAAAAAATCATTTCATTACCTATGCCATGGTGATCATCGTATTCGCAGTGGTGCAGTTTATGGTTTCCGGCGGCATGATTTCCAGTCTGATGCAGGGGCTTTTAGTTCCCCTGTGTACGTATTCCATTGTTGCGGTGGGACTCAACCTCTGTGTGGGATATCTGGGCGAGCTGAGTCTTGGACATGCGGGATTTATGTGTGTAGGCGCGTTTTCCAGTGCTTTCTTTACCAAATATATGGAAGACTCCGGTATGAATCCGAATCTCCGGTTCTTTCTGGCTTTGGTGATCGGTACGCTGGTAGCGGCTCTCTTCGGATGTCTGATCGGAATTCCGGTTCTCCGTCTCCGGGGAGACTATCTGGCCATTGTAACTCTGGCCTTTGGAGAGATCATTAAAAATGTCATTAACGTTATGTATGTGGGAAAAGACAGCGCGGGTCTTCATTTTTCCATCAACGATAACGCATCCTTTACATTGGATGACACCGGCGATATGATCATTGACGGCGCCATGGGTATTACGGGAACGCCGCGTCAGTCTACCTTCCTCATTGGTGTTGTTATTCTGCTGGTATGTCTTTTTGTGGTATTTAACCTGGTAAATTCCCGCAGCGGCCGTGCCGTCATGGCAATCAGAGACAACCGTATCGCGGCGGAATCCGTGGGAATCAACATTACAAAATATAAATTGATGGCATTCAGTATTTCTGCGGCCATCGCCGGAGCGGGCGGCGTTCTCTACGCCCACAACCTGTCCACGCTGACAGCTCTTCCGGCTAACTTTGGATATAACATGTCCATTATGATCCTTGTCTTTGTGGTACTGGGAGGTATCGGAAGTTTCCGCGGCTCCATCATTGCAGCGGTGATCCTTACCATGCTTCCGGAAGTGCTCCGGGGACTGGCCGATTACCGAATGCTCATTTACGCCATCGTGCTCATTGCGATGATGCTGTTTAACTGGGCGCCGAAAGCCATTGAGTGGAGACAGAGATTTTCTGTGAAAAAGCTCTTCCATAAAGACGTGAAGGGGGTACAATGATCATGGCAATGCTTGAAGTAAAAAACCTGGGTATCTCCTTCGGAGGCCTCAGGGCAGTAGATAATTTTGAAGTCAATATCGAGAAAGGCCAGCTGTACGGGCTGATCGGCCCGAACGGAGCCGGAAAGACTACAGTGTTTAATATGCTCACCGGTGTTTACAAACCGGATGACGGTCTTATCCGTCTGGACGGACAGGATCTTATCGGCAAAAGTACCATTGAGATCAACAAAGCAGGCGTGGCGAGAACGTTCCAGAACATTCGGCTGTTCCACGCGCAGACTGTCCTTGATAACGTAAAGATCGGTCTTGCCAATCATTATAAATATTCCACGCTGACCGGAATTCTGCGTCTTCCAAAATACCGGAAGATGGAGAAAGCCATGAACGAGAAAGCCATGGAACTTCTCAGAGTCTTTGAGATGGATGACAAGGCGGATTATCTGGCATCCAACCTTCCTTATGGCGATCAGAGAAAGCTGGAGATTGCCCGTGCCCTTGCCACAGAACCGAAGCTTCTGCTTCTGGACGAGCCGGCGGCCGGCATGAATCCAAATGAGACGCAGGAACTGATGGATATGATTCGTTTTGTCCGGGATAAGTTTGACATGACCATCCTGCTCATTGAGCATGACATGAAGCTTGTATCCGGTATCTGCGAGGAGCTGACGGTCCTGAACTTTGGTCAAGTTCTGGCTCAGGGAAAGACCAGTGACGTACTGAACAATCCGGAAGTCATCAAGGCATATCTGGGAGAATAGGAGGAAATGACTGTATGGCTATGCTTGAAATAAAGGACCTGGAAGTATATTATGGTGTGATCCAGGCTATCAAGGGAATTTCCTTTGAAGTCAATCAGGGAGAGGTCATCGCGCTGATCGGTGCCAACGGAGCGGGAAAGACCACGACTCTGCAGACAATTACCGGTATGCTTCAGGCAAAAAAAGGACAGATCATCTTTGAGGGAAAAGACATTACCAAAGTACCGGGACATAAAATCGTGTCCATGGGAATGGCCCACGTGCCGGAAGGACGCCGGGTGTTTGCTGACCTCACTGTTCTTGAGAATCTGAAATTAGGCGCATATACGCGGAAAGATAAGAGCGAGATCGCGCAGACGCTGAAAAAGGTATATGAAAGCTTTCCGAGACTGGAAGAGAGAAAGAATCAGTCCGCGGGAACGTTAAGCGGCGGAGAACAGCAGATGCTCGCCATGGGACGGGCGCTTATGTCCAAACCGAGAATCATCCTCATGGATGAGCCTTCCATGGGACTTTCTCCGATTTTTGTGGAAGAAATATTTAAGATCATTCAGGATATATCCGCAGCGGGAACCACTGTGCTTCTGGTGGAACAGAACGCCAAAAAAGCGTTGTCCATTGCTGACAGAGCTTACGTTCTGGAAACAGGAAATATTGTGCTCAGCGGGGACGCGAAGGAACTGATGAATAATGAATCCATTAAGAAAGCATATCTGGGAGAGTAGGTGATTGTATGGAACATACGGTAATTACAATTGCGAGAAGCTATGGAAGCGGCGGAAGAACCCTCGGAAAGCTTCTGGCAGAGGAGCTGGGAATTCACTGCTATGACAGAGAGCTTCTCCGTATGGCGTCCGAGCAGAGCGGCATCAATGAGGCGCTGTTTGGAAAAGTGGACGAGAAAATAAAGACCATGCCTTTATTCCGTATCAGCAGGAACATTTACAAGGGAGAAGTGCTGCCGCCGGACAGCGACGACTACACTTCCGACGACAACCTGTTCAATTATCAGGCAAAGTGTATCAAGGAACTGGCAAAGACAGAGTCCTGTATCATCATCGGACGCTGTGCGGACTTCATTTTGAAGGACGAGCCGAATGTGATCAAGCTGTTTTTCTATGCGTCCAGAGAAGACTGTATCAAACGGACCATGGCGCAGAACGGCGGTACGGAAAAAGACATTATCAAAAAAATTGAAAAGAGAGACAAATATCGTTCTGATTACTATAAATATCACACGGGAAGAGACTGGAATGATGCGCGGAACTATGATTTTTGTCTGAATACTTCCAGCACCAGTTATGAGAAGCTGGTCAAGGTGGTAAAAGATTATATTGACATCTGCAAACAGTAAAGCGCCGCGGATATCATCATGCGGCAATCAATTTTATAGAATTAAGTTTCATTTTTTACGGTAAAGGAGCGTAATATGGGCGGAATTTTTGGAGTAGCATCAAAAGAGAACTGTGTATTTGACCTGTTTTTCGGTATTGATTATCATTCCCACCTAGGAACCCGCAGGGGCGGAATGGCTGTGTACAGCAAAGAGAAAGGGTTTGACCGTTCCATCCACAATATCGAGAATTCTCCGTTTCGGACAAAGTTTGAGAGAGATGTGGATGAGCTGTCCGGTTATCTGGGCATCGGCTGCATTTCTGATAATGAACCGCAGCCGCTTTTGGTACAATCCCATCTGGGCAGTTTTGCCATCACCACGGTGGGGAAGATCAACAATCAGGAAGAACTGGTACAGAAAGCCTTTGACAACGGGCGCGCACATTTTCTGGAGATGAGCGGCGGAGGTGTGAATCCCACAGAGCTGGTGGCCTCGCTGATTAATGAAAAGCAGAGTATCTCCGAGGGAATCCGCTACGCTCAGGAATCCATTGACGGTTCCATGAGTATGCTGGTCATGACTGAACATGGCATTTTTGCGGCCAGAGATCTTCTGGGAAGAACCCCTCTTTTTATCGGTGAGAAAGAGAACGGTCACTGTATTTCCTTTGAAGATTTCGCCTACGCCAATCTGGGATATAAGACCTGTAAGGAGCTTGGACCGGGAGAGGTGGTCTTTGTCCGCCCGGACAGCGTGAAGACAGCGGTGCCTGCCGGTGATAAGATGAAGATCTGTTCCTTCCTCTGGGTATATTATGGATACCCGAATGCCACTTACGAGGGCGTCAATGTGGAGACCATGCGGTATCGCTGCGGTGAGCTGCTGGCGAAAAGAGATGATGTGCAGACCGATTATGTGGCCGGTGTGCCGGATTCCGGTATCGCCCACGCAGTGGGCTATGCCAATGAGTCGGGGATTCCGTTTGCCCGGCCGTTCATCAAATATACTCCGACTTGGCCGCGTTCCTTTATGCCGCAGAATCAGACCAAGAGGAATCTCATTGCCAAAATGAAGCTGATTCCGGTGCATCCGCTGATCAAGGGAAAGAAACTTCTGCTCATTGACGATTCCATTGTGAGGGGAACGCAGCTGGGCGAAACCACAGAATTTCTTTATGAGAGCGGTGTGAAAGAAGTGCATATCCGTCCGGCCTGTCCGCCGCTGCTGTACGGGTGTAAGTATCTGAACTTCTCCCGCTCCAAGTCAGAACTGGACCTGATCACCCGCCGTGTGATCTTAAAGAGGGAAGGGGAGGAAAAGGCCAATGATCCGGAGATTCTTGCGGAATACGCCAATCCGGATTCTGAGAGATATCAGGCTATGCTCGATGATATCTGCAGGGAGCTGAATTTTACCTCTCTGCGTTTCCACAGACTGGACGATATGATTGAGTCCATCGGACTTCCGAGAGAGTGTCTGTGTACTTACTGCTGGGATGGAAAAGAATAAAAAGAATAAATAATATTTAGAAAATCATAAAGAAAAAGTAAGAAAATCGACATTTTCCTACAAAATTCCTCCGATGTGAAAACAAAATTCGGACTTTTAGTGCTATATTTAATACAACACTAGTGTACAACTTATTTCACAGAAGGAGGAATTTTTTATGACTGCATATCTTGGTGAATTTTTAGGTACCATGCTCCTCGTTCTTCTTGGAGATGGCGTTTGCGCCAACGTGAACCTGAACAAATCAAATTTCAAAAATGGCGGTCTGGTAATTGTAACAATCGGATGGGGTATGGCAGTACTTCTTCCGGCAGCATGTTTCAGCAACATCTGTGCAGCGTCTTATAACCCTGCTCTGACTATTGCTCTTTGCATCGGCGGTTCTCTGCCATGGTCTCAGTGCATCGGTTATATCATTGCAGAGATGGTTGGTGGTATCATCGGCGGTATCCTCGTATGGATTTGCTTCAAACCTCAGTTCGATGCAACAGCAGACGAACCGGGAACAATGCTCGGTGTCTTCTGTACAGCTCCTGGCGTAAGAAATATTCCTTACAACATCTTACAGGAAGCATTTGCAACTTTCTGGCTGGTATTTGCAATTCTTGCATTCCCGAACTGCGGCGTTGTTGATGGCGGTGTTTCCAAATTCTTCGTATTTGCGATCATCGTTTCCTGCGGTATGTCCTTCGGCGGACTGACCGGATACGCTATGAACCCTGCCCGTGATATCGGACCTCGTATCGCTCATGCAATCCTTCCTATCAAAGGTAAAGGAAGCTCTGACTGGGGATACGCAATCGTTCCTATTCTCGGACCAATCATTGGTGCAATCGTTGCCGTATTATTATACATGGTTATTCCGTGGTAATTACACGTCAGCCAAAAGAATGTTACCATAAAAATTCTATACATTATTTATTTGCCCAGAGCAGATGTTTTAGCTGTGAAGAAATGTCCGCCCTGGGTAAATTTATTTTATAATCGATTCTGTGCGTGTGTACTTATGAATGCGAAAGCAATTATTTCTGACATTTGAATTTGATATAACAAAGAAATTATATATATATTAGGCAGATGATAAAAAAAGAGCTAAACTATGGGAGGAGAAAAGAGGGATTTACTTTGGAGTAACCACAGGAGAGGAGAACACGAGATGGTAAGCAAGACAAAAGAGAAACTCGCAGAGGCTTTTAAAACAGTTGTCTGCAAAAAGTCTTTTACAAAGACGACCATTGCGGACATTACAAAGGAATGCGGAATGACCAGAGAGAATTTTTATTATCATTTCCGTGACAAATACGATATTTTAGGCTGGGTCTGCAGACACCAGCTTGTGGCGAATATTCCGGAGAAGTACGATAAGAAGTATGTGGAAGATCTGATCATCTATCTGGTCCGGAAGATTAACGAAGATTATAAATTCTACCGGACGGTGGTGCGGGATGTGGGTGTGGAGCAGGTAAGAAAAGAAGTACTCCCCTATATCCGGAAATTGATCTACCGTCTGATCGATGAAACCATAGATGAAAATGTATGGAGAATGCGCGAAGAGAAAGAGAATTTTGCCGTCGATTTCTTTTCGGATGCATTCATTACTTTTCTGACAGAGTATATGCTGGAAAATGAAAAGATGGATGAAAAACTGATGGTGATGAATTTTCATTTTCTGTTTACACAGTTCTTTTAAGAGCCGGATCTGTTTCCGGCAGATCAGAGATTGACAGCCGGGCGAGCCTGTCACGGATGTTCCGGATGCTGCAGCAGGAGTTCAATAAACTTCTGGGCGGCAAGACTCAGGGAGTGCGTGGAATTCTGAAGAAGACAGATTTCCCGCTCCGGCAGAGATTCATAGAGGGGAATCTCCACGATTTCCTTCCGCTCAAAAGCATGGCTGGTCAGTTTTTTCGGATAGAAACCAATACCCAGATTATGCTGCACCATAGGAAGAATCTGGTCGGTGGTGGCTGCCGTCATTTCCGGCCGGAAAGTCAGGTTGTGATCCATAAAAAACTGCTGGTGAAACTGCCGCGTGCTGGTTTCTTTCCCCAGCGAAATAATGGGAAGCTCCTGCAGTTCATAGAGATGATGTTTCGTCTCGGCAAAAGAAGAATATTTGACGCCTCCGATTAAGATTTCACGGAAAGAAGACAGTGGAATTTTAGTGAGAGGCTTTTTTATTTTTACGGGAGTTGCGATAACGGAGAAATCCACCAGATGATCGCAGAGGGAGCGCACGGCCTGGGGAGCAGAACAGTTCAGCAGCTGGAGCTGAATGTGCGGGTACTGTTCATGAAACGCTTCCAGTTTATCAAGCAGGAGAAGGCGCAGAGCGATCTCGCTGGCGCCCACCGTGATGAGACCCTCTTCCAGGTTCCGCTCCTTCCTCAGCTGCTTTTCGCCGGCGAGGATCTGTTTGTAGCCCACAGAGACATAATGAAACAATGTCTCTCCCTCCGGTGTCAGGGATACACCGCGGTTGGAGCGCACAAAAAGCCGGCAGCCCAGTTCATTTTCCAGAAGATTCATACAGCGGGTAATGTTAGGCTGGCTGTTGTCCAGAGCTTCGGCGGCCTTTGTGAAGCTTTTATATTGAGCGACGTAATAAAAAATGCGGTAATAATCCAGAATAACCATGATAATTCCTCCTAGCCATAACGAAATAGAATAATAACGATATTATATATATATTTTACGTATTGTGTTTCGGGAAGTATAATACAATTGTTTCAAGAAAACAAGACTTTTGGTTCCCGAAAATTATATAACAGGAAGCACAAAAAAAGAAAGGGGATTTTATCATGTTAATGAAAAAAACATTTTTAGCATTTGGAATCGCTGCAATGATATTCGCTGCATGTCTGGGCAACATGGTCATGGTACAGGCAGCCTCTTCGGGCACAACACAGAGCGAACCTTCTCAAACAGAACAAAGGGCGATGTTATCAGAATCTAATTTCTTTTCTCCGGGACGGTTAGGACAGGCTGTAACCCTCTATGGAACAAGTGATGGATCAAAAAAGACAACCATTCTTTCCCCGGGAAAGTTCGGGACGATTGACCGTACCGATAAAAATATGTGGGGTGAGAACCAAAGTAAAAAAATCACATGGCTTTCTCCAGGACAGTTTGGAGAAAACGAGCTTTATTTATCCTGACAGTGATAAAGAAAGGGAATCCTTTCTTTTAAAATAGAAGTGGATGTATAAAATTAAAAAAATCCTCCAATACTGAAAACTGGAAAAATTTACATCATTTCAGTATAGGAGGATTTTTTATGGCAAAATGTTATGGAAAAGAAAGATTTGTGATTGAAGAAGTACACGGTCTGGAGGTGCTGGATTCCCGCGGAAATCCTACGGTGGAAGTCACCGTCCGCTTAAAAAGCGGCGCCATCGGAAAAGCTATGGTTCCGTCCGGGGCATCTACAGGGCGGTATGAGGCCGTGGAACTTCGAGATGAGGAAAAACGGTTTGGAGGAAAGGGCGTGGAGCGGGCAGTGACCAACGTCAACACCCGCATCAATGACCGCCTCTGTGGCTGTGACGCTCTCAATCAGAGGGAGATCGACCGTATTTTAATTGAGGCGGATGGCACGGAAAACAAAGGAAAATACGGGGCCAACGCCATTCTGGGCGTTTCTCTGGCCACGGCGAAAGCGGCGGCGGACGCCCTGGGGATTCCGCTGTACCGCTACATCGGCGGCGTGAACGGGAAAACACTGCCGGTTCCGATGATGAATGTCATCAACGGCGGCGCTCACGCCAAAAACTCCATTGATTTTCAGGAATTTATGATCATGCCGGTGGGAGCGGAGAGTTTCTCCGAAGGTATTCAGATGTGTGCGGAGATCTATCAGCAGTTGAAAAAGACCCTGCACGAAAAAAGTCTGTCCACCGGCGTGGGCGACGAGGGCGGTTTTGCTCCTGACCTGGAGTCGGCGGAGGCGGCCCTGGATATTCTCGTGCAGGCCACAGAGGGAGCGGGATATAAGCCTGGTGAGGACATCTGCTTTGCCATGGATGCCGCCGCTTCCGAGCTTTTTGATGAGAATTCCAAGCGCTATTATTTTCCGGGAGAGAGTAGTATGAAAGAAAAAGAAATCTACCGGAACGCCGAAGAGATGGTGCAGTATTACGAGGCGCTGGTGGAGCAGTATCCGATCATCTCTATTGAAGACGGGCTGGGCGAGGAGGATTATGCCGGGTGGAAGGTGCTCACCTACCGTCTGGGCGAGAAAATCCAGCTGGTGGGCGACGATCTTTTTGTGACCAACACCAAACGCCTGCAGGATGGTATTGAGAAAGGCATCGCCAATTCCATTCTCATCAAACCAAATCAGATCGGAACCCTCTCGGAGACTCTGGACGCCATTTTGATGGCTCAAAAAGCCGGTTATACCACCGTGATCTCCCACCGGAGCGGGGAGACAGAAGATACCACCATTGCGGATATCGCCGTGGCGGTCAACGCCGGGCAGATTAAAACCGGTGCCCCGTGCCGGGCAGAGCGGACCTCCAAATACAATCAGCTTCTCCGCATTGAGGAGGAGATGGGCAGCACGGCGTGCTTTAAAGAAAAATAAAATGGCATCCGGATCAGACGTCCCGGATGTCTGTGTTGTGGCGCGGCAGTTTGTTCTGCCGCGTAATTTTTTTCTCAGTTTAACAATTACCCTCTTTACTTCTTTTAAAATGTATTCTAATATAGATATAAGTATTGCCTGAGACAGCCGGAGCTGGAATGATGAGGAAAGCTGGCGGAAAACTGTGCCCGGGCAGTGAAAAACGCAAAAGCGGCAGTGTTCGCGCCGCCGCAAAAGAAGCAGGAGGAAGAAAATGAAACGATATATTGCGATGATACTGGCTGCGTTGATGGCTTTATCCATAATGGGATGCGGACAGTCCGGAGATCTGTTTCCGGAAAGCACCGTTGCTGGTGATTCTTCTCAGACAGCGCCGGTGGATGAGTCGGGGATGAAGGTGGGATACATCCTTCCGTCAGGAACGGACACCACAGACACCAATTCCAGGATTGAAGACATTCGGCAGATGCAGTACGAGACGGGACTGAAAGACAGTCAGGTGCTGATTCGGACGGATGTGTCAAAGGACGACTGTGCTTCAGCCATCGATGAGATGGTGAAGGAGGGCTGTAATATTATTTTTGCCTGTGACAGCCGGTATGAAAATACCATGCTGGAGGCGGCAGAGCAGAATCCTGATGTACAGTTCTGCCAGGAAGACGGCACCAAGGCCAAAAAGAGCGGCCTTGATAATATGCATAATTACTATGTGCGTCTTTTTGAAGCTTATTATGCAGCCGGTGTGATATCCGGAATGAAGCTGAATCAATATCTGAACAGCGGAAAAATCACCAGTTCCGAGTGTGTGATTGGTTTTGTCGCCAGCGAGGAATCTCCGGAGACGACCAGCTGCATCAACGCCTTTTATATGGGCGTCGGGGAAGTCTGCTCGCAGGCATCCATGCTGGTGTGCTATACAGACGGCAGCGGAGATTATGACGCAGATGCAGAGGCAGCACAGCAGCTTCTGTCAGCGGGAGTTTCGCTGATGAGCCAGTTTACCACGACCACCGGTGTGGCCACCATCTGCGCGGAAAATGATATCCCGATCGTGGGCAATGCGGTGAACATCATTGATGTGGCTCCGAGCGAGGCGCTGACGTCCGCTATCGTCAACTGGAATGTATACTATACCTATGCGGTCAATTGTGTGGTGAACGGAACCGCCATTGACACTGACTGGTGTGGCGGATACGATGACAATGCGGTCACTCTGAGTCAGTTAAACGATGCACATCTGGCCGACGGCAGTGTGGAACGTCTTCAGGATGTGGAAAAAGAGCTGAGAAACGGTGACGCCAAAGTATTTGATACGGAGAAGTTTACCGTGGACGGAAGCTCTCTGGAGACTCTGGCAGAAGATGATGCTGACTTTAAGAAGTACGCCAAAAATATAAAAGGCGGAGAATATAAAGAGTCGGGAAAACGTTCCGCTCCATCCATGGAGTTCTTTGTGGACGGCGTGGAAGAAAGCACTTACAATTATCTGGGAGATGAAGAAAATACCACGGACAGCGGATCAGATTCCGCAGATGAAAGCGGCAGCACTGCGGAGGACGCTGAGGAATAGAGTACCACAGCGCTGCGGGGCCGCCGGATGAGAACAGAATCCAGAGTGAGGACAATACAGATATTTCGGAAAAATCAAAGATGCCGCCGCAGGAATCAGATTTTCCCTCTTGTATTGCGGAAGATAATATGTTATCATGATACAAGTTGTGTGTGATGACAGGAGGTGAAGATGTTGATAAGAACAGCAGTTACAATTTTATTCATCTTAATATGTCTTGCATTGATCGTAGTTGTATTGATGCAGGAAGGCAAGTCAGCCGGACTCGGGGCATTAAGCGGACAGGTGGATTCCTATGTGAGAAAGAATCACGGACGTACCAGAGAGGGTAAGCTGGAGAGAACGACGGTTATCCTTGGCGTTCTGTTTTTCGTTATTGCCATTGGTCTTGAATTGAAGTTTTTCCTATAAATGAATGACCACAGATAAATGATCACAGTATGTGTAGTGAAAGAACCCCCTTTTGCCAGGCAGACTCTGCCCGGCAGGAGGGGATTTTTTAGTAAAAACGGATGAAAAATCTGTTCACTGAAACGGACTTGCACACAGACCCGTAAAATATGGAAGATATGGAAAGACAGGAGATTTATAGTGACAATAGAAGATAGAAAAATATTTGAACAGAGAAAAGAAAGTATACGGAACATGATTTATGACGAAGAGTACATTCCTCTGAAGTTTAAGGAAATGGCTTATCTGATGAATGTTCCCCATAAAGAGAAAGATAAACTGAGAGAGGTCCTGGATGCGCTGGTGGCGGAAGGCAGCGTGGAACTTACCGCCAGAGGAAAATACGTGAAGGCGGATCAGGAGAGTCTGGTAGGCGTGTTCACCGCTCACCCGAGAGGGTTTGGTTTTGTGACGGTGGAGGGAGAGCCGGAAGACATTTTTATCCCTGCGCCTTATACGGGCGGGGCCTTCCATAAAGATGTGGTGAAGGTGAAGATCTCCCGGGAAAGCCACGGAGAGGGAAAACGCAGAGAGGGCGTTGTGGTGAAGGTTCTGGAGAGAGGGACCAAGACCCTGGTAGGCACCTTTATGAAGAGCAGATCTTTTGGATTTGTCCGTCCGGACGATACCCATTACGGGCAGGATGTGTTCATTTCCAAAAAAGACTGTGATGCTGCCATGAATAATGATAAAGTGGTGGTGGAGCTGTTGAACTATGGAACCAGAGACAAAAAGCCGGAGGGGCGTATTGTGGAGATTATCGGTAACACCGATGATCCGTCCACCGATATCACGGCCATCGTGCGGGCCTTCGGGATTCCTGATACATTTTCCGGCGAAGTGATGCGGGAGGCCAGATCCATTCCGGATGAGGTGACGATTCCAAAAGGGGAAAACAGGACGGATTTTCGGAATCTACTCACGGTGCCCATCGACGGTGAGGATGCCAAGGATCTGGATGACGCCATTACTCTAAGCCGGCAGGGAGATGGATATGAGCTGGGCGTGCACATCGCGGACGTGAGTAATTACGTGAAGGAGGGCGCTCCTCTTGACAAGGAAGCATTGGAACGGGGAACCAGTGTGTACCTATGTGACCGGGTCATTCCGATGCTCCCGCGGGAGCTGTCCAATGGGATCTGTTCCCTCAATGCCGGTGTGGACCGTCTGGCGTTAAGCTGCGTTATGCAGGTGGATGCCAGGGGAAATGTCATCGGACATCAGATCGTGGAGTCCGTCATACGAGTGGATAAACGGATGAGTTATACGGGAGTAAAGGCGATCCTGGAAGGACAGCCGCATCCGGAAGGCGAGAGGGAGGATATCCGGGAATTGTGTTTTCTTATGAAAGAGGCGGCCGCCGTCCTGAAAGAAAAAAGAAGAAAGCGCGGCGCTATTGATTTTGATTTTCCAGAATCCAAGATCGTTCTCGATAAGGACGGATATCCGACGGACATTCATCCTTATGAGAGAAATGTGGCTACGGATATTATTGAAGATTTCATGCTTCTGGCCAATGAGACCGTGGCGGAAGATTATTTCTGGCAGGAGCTGCCGTTTGTATACCGGACCCATGAGGAGCCGGACCCGGACAAGATTGCCCGGCTGGACACCTTCATTCGCAATTTCGGCTTCTATATGAAGACAGGGAGAGAACATTTTCATCCAAAAGAGATTCAGAAGCTGCTTTTTTCCCTGGAAGGAGAGCCGGAAGAAGCGCTGATCAGCCGTCTGGCCCTGCGGTCCATGAAACAGGCGAGATATTCCACCCTGAATGTGGGGCATTTTGGCCTGTCCACCCAGTATTATACTCATTTTACTTCGCCGATTCGCCGGTATCCGGATCTGCAGATTCACAGAATCATTAAAGAGAACATCCATGGACGGCTGAACCGGAAACGAGTAGAGCATTATGAGGCGATTCTTCCGTCGGTGGCGGAGCAGAGTTCCAAACGGGAACGCCGGGCTCAGGACGCCGAGCGGGAAGTGGAGAAGCTCAAGAAAGTGGAATATATGGAAAAATTCATCGGGGACGCTTTCGATGGCGTAATCTCCGGCGTTACCGCCAAAGGTTTCTTTGTGGAACTGGAAAATACCGTGGAAGGTATGGTTTCCACCCAGAGTCTGATGGATGACTACTATCTTTTTGACGAGCAGCAGTACCGTCTGGAAGGCAAGCGGACCGGACGTGTCTTTACCCTGGGGCAGAAAGTGCGGGTGGTCATGGCTTCAGCCAGCAAAGCTGCAAAAACCATTGATTTTGTGCTGGAAGAATTCTCTGCCGCCGCCGGCTGGGATGTGCATGGAGAGAAATATAATACCGCCGGCAGCGAAAATGACGATTCTTCCCGGGAAGAGGAGATCCTCTTTGATGGTACCGAGGAGGAATGGTATTCCGACGAGGAGGAAGGCTGGATTCAGAGTAAAGATGATATCGCAAAAAATGACTGGCTGGATGATGAGGAAGCAGACCGTCTCTTAAATCTCTATGCGAAGAAAGATGTGAGAGAGATCTGAGCATGACAGCCGGGGCGAAGACAGAAGCTAATGTGCAGGTGGCAGCCGGGACAGAAATAAAAGACCGGTAAGCTGCCGGGATGAAAATAGAAAAGGAGAGGAAACAGTGGCAAAATCAGAAAATATCCGCCTGATCGCGAATAACAAGAAGGCGTATCATGATTATTTTATAGATGAGAAATATGAAGCGGGCATCGCTCTCCACGGTACGGAGGTGAAGTCCCTGCGCATGGGAAAATGCAGTATCAAAGAGGCCTTCATCACCATCAACCGGGGAGAAGTGCTGATTCAGCATATGCACATCAGTCCCTACGAGAAAGGAAATATTTTTAATAAGGACCCTCTGCGCACCAGGAAGCTTCTCCTTCACAAGGCGGAGATTCGTAAGCTGGAAAGTCAGGTCAAAATGAAAGGCTATACGATCATGCCCCTGAAGGTGTACCTGAAAGGCAGCCTTGTAAAAGTGGAGATCGGCCTGGCCCGGGGCAAGAAACTTTATGACAAGCGGCAGGATATCGCCAAAAAGGACGCGCAGCGGGAAGCCCAGAGAGATTTTAAGATTCGGAATCTGGGATAAATGGCATAAGGCAGCCGGACGCAGTATGTTAAAGATAGAAAAACAGTCCGGCGCCTCCGCACAAAAGCATCAAAAGTACAGGACCGCATTTTTTGCGGCGAAGAATAAAGAAACCTGCCAGAAACAATAGAGCAGCCGGGAGATTCAGGTTATGCAGCATATCTTCCGGTTTTATAGTTTGACTGCCAAATAAGGCCAGCAGAAGGATCGTGGCAGCGGCGGAGATGATCAGACCCAGCGAGGCAGATTTCAGTCCTTTTAACAATTCAAAAATGTAAGAAGAATCCTGATGTTTCCGGAAAAAACGGAACAGTGCAAGGGAGATGACCACGCCGCACAATACACAGCCGGCGGTGGCGGCCACCGCTCCGCCGATGCCGGCAATCTGGAGACCCACAAAGGTGGAGGTGTTGACGGCCAGTGGTCCCGGCGTCATTTGTGATATGGTAATAATGTCCGAAAATGTTTTGGCGCTGATCCAGCCGCAGGATTCCACCACTTGTTCCTGGATCAGGGGAATCACCGCATAGCCTCCGCCGATGCTGAAAAGACCAATCTTTAAAAAAGTCCAGAATAATATCCATAATGTATTCATCGTCTACTCCTATCTGATCAGACAAATCCGTCCCACACACAAAATACAGCAGCAAATGAGAAGAAGAACGGCATTGATATGAAAAACAAAATTAAGAAGAAAAGTTGCCGGTATCATCAGAGACAAGAAAACAGAGCGTTCCCGGAGAACCATGGCGCACATGTCTGTGATCATATCCGCCATTACCGCGGCAACCCCTGCTTCCATTCCCTTTAAAACCGCGGCGAGGACCGCATTGGAAATAAATATGTGGTAGAAAGCAGATATTGTTCCGAGAATGATCAGCGGCGGCAGCACCGCGGCCACACAGCTGATGACGGCGCCCGCCATCCCGGCAGTACGGTATCCTGCCAGAGCGGACAGATTGACAGCGATGGCTCCGGGGGTGGACTGGGCCACGGCGGCCATATCCATCAGTTCTTCTTCACTGAAATATCCCTTTTTTAGCACAAAATACTGCCGGATCATCGGCACGACCACATATCCCCCGCCAAAGGTAAAAGCGCTGATAAACAAATTGATGCCCAGCAGCCAGAGATACTGTTTTAATTTTTCTTTTCTTTCTTCACACAAGTTGCATCCCTCGTTTCTCTGATTAAAATCGTATTGTACACTGGCCTATTATACTCCTTGCCGTGCAATCTGTATAATGCTATTATTTAATGAAACCCATGAATAGTATTAATAGCAAAAGAAGGAAGGTGCGGGTATGATATTGAGACATCTGGAAATTCTGGAGGCCATCGCGCAGACAGGAACATTTACCGGAGCGGCAAGAAAACTATATATTACCCAGTCAGCGGTCTTTCATGCTGTGGCGGAACTGGAAAAACAGACAGGGGCGGATCTTTTTTACAGGCTGCCCAAAGGAGTGGCGCTGACGCCCTGCGGAGAAATGCTTCTTGATGAAGCAAAAGGGATCCTCACCGCCTGCCGGGATCTGGACCGGAGAATTCCCCATCTCGAGGAGAATATACCGATTCATGTCGCGTCAAGTATTACGATAGCCTCATTTCTGCTGCCACGCATTCTTTCCAACATCCGCCGGGAAATGCCGGAACTGCATATATCGGTGCGGGTGGAGAGTGCGCAGACGTGCCTTGGTCTTTTGAACAATGGCGGAGCAGACGCCGCTTTCTGGGAGGGAACCATGCCCCGGGGAAACTTTTTGGCGATTCCTCTTGGCAGTTATTCCCTGCAGGCAGTTTGTGCGCCGGACTTTACACTGCCGGCCGGACCTCTCACACTTCTGGAGCTTGTTCGTTATCCGCTCCTTCTCCGCGAGCCGGGAAGTGCTATTCGTGATACCTTTGACAACATGCTGGCTGTCGTCGGCTGTACAGCCGTGCCGGTCTGGGAGAGCGTGAATTCCTTCGCTTTGATTAAGGCGGCGGAGGAAGGCCTGGGAATTGCGGTTCTGCTGGAAAAACTGCTGATGGATTCCCTGGCTCTTGGAAGACTGCGGCGTATCAGCCTGAAGAATGTCCGGATGGAAAATCGTATGTTTGCTCTGGTCCGCACAGAAAAATATCTCACAAAATCTCTGGAAAAATTTCTTGATTTTTTGAAAAAAGAGGAAAAGACTAGATAAGTACTAAATGAAAGAATCATACAGAACACAAGGCTGAAAAATGTGCTTGACAAAATATTTCTATTCAGTATAATAAATATACTACGGTTCATGCCGTAGCCACACGGCAGCAGCATAATCTGCCTGCCGGAGACAGTACGGGCTTGTACTGGTTTCGACGGGGGCTTTGCACGTGGGGCAGCCATCCGTGGTCCGGGACCACGTTAAAACTCGGAATTAAATATAAACGCTGAAGATAATAATTTAGCATACGCTGCCTAAGTTGCAGCTGTCGGCCTCAGCATACCCACAGGCTGAGAGTCCGGCACCGATTATGTGGGACACTCGTATCCGTAAGCTTTGCCGGGTATGAAGTAATATGAAGCTACTGAAGTCCGGAGTTTGTCTTTAGACGCCGGACGGAGGGAATGTCAAAATAAAGACTGTGATGGGAGATACCGTGCGGAATAGGTTTTCGGACAGGGGTTCGATTCCCCTCAGGTCCATAAGATCAATGGCCTAAAACCCTTATAAATAAAGGGCTGTCTCTTATACACATCTCCGAGCC
>ERZ1090860.824-NODE-827-length-17614-cov-7.105074_pt1 | contig 17614 bp, 16 predicted proteins | sample MGYA00478483_ERZ1090860 | MGnify/ENA primary metagenome ERZ1090860 (study PRJEB33644, sample SAMEA5815741) | chicken gut metagenome | biome: Chicken; feature: Gastrointestinal Tract; material: Caecum | place: Ireland | collected 2019-01-01 | study: A study of the...
ACCCCCGACCTTTTGGTTCGTAGCCAAACACTCTATCCAGCTGAGCTACTGGCGCGTATTATTAACTTGTGGTGTCCCTTGAGAGGGTGGGTTTGCGGTTCGTAGCCAAACACTCTATCCAGCTGAGCTACTGGCGCAAATTATTGACTTGTGTCTTTTCGTCGAACTTTTTCTTAGTTTCGACTGCCTAAATAGGATATCACATTATTCTCCATGTGTCAATCTTTTTTTCAAAATTTTTTATTTTCATTTTTCGGTCACACGACGCAGTCACTTTTCCCAAAACAAGACCCACCGGAAAATCACTTTTCCGGCGGGTCCAATAAGGGTGGATATGTGCGTGTTATTGCTTTGGTAACTCTGTGGTGGCCTGCTCCTCGTTTTTGATCTCCCAGTGAATGAGCACGGTCAGCGCCGCGCGCAGCAGGATGATCGCACCGACCAACCCGATCTCCCGAAACTCCCGCACAATCACCGTGCGCAGGATCTCGCTGCCCAGTTTGAACTCCAGTCCAAGCGCCAAGCCTTTTGCCAGCGTCAGCCGCGTGAGCGGATCGCGGCGCACGTAGCGCCAAACGCCCTGTACACCGGCGACCGCGATCACCGCCACGCCAACGTATTCAAAAAGCAGGATTGCCCAGGAGACGACAGACTCGAGCACATGCTCTGCTATACCCACGGCAAGCTCCACCTCCGTATTTCATTCCAGTTATTCCGGCTGGACAGGCAGCGTATCAAAGCCAATCTGCAATTCTTCATCAGTCGGTACATGGTTGGTCATGGTGCCGTTGTGGTACGCTTCATAGGCCGACATATCAAAATACCCGGTACCTGTCAGGCCAAACAGGATGGTCTTTGCTTCGCCCGTTTCCTTGCATTTGAGCGCCTCGTCGATGGCACCGCGAATTGCATGGCTGGATTCCGGTGCAGGCAGAATGGTCTCGACCTTGGCAAACAGCGTCGCCGCCTCAAACACATCGGTCTGCTTGGCAGACACTGCTTCCATATAGCCGTCGTGATACAGCTTGGAAAGAATCGGGCTCATGCCGTGGTAGCGCAGGCCGCCTGCATGGTTGGCCGCAGGCATAAAGCCGTTGCCCAGCGTGTACATGCGCGCCAGCGGCGTCACATGGCCGGTATCGCAGAAATCGTAAGCATACTTGCCGCGGGTGAACGATGGGCAGGACGCCGGTTCGACCGCGATAATGCGCGGGTCAGCCTTACCCAGCAGCTTATCCTGCATAAACGGCGCGATCAGGCCGCCCAGATTGGAGCCGCCGCCCGCACAGCCGATGACGATATCCGGGTATTCATCCAGCATCTCCATCGCCTGCTTGCTCTCCAGACCGATGATCGACTGGTGCAGCAGCACCTGATTGAGCACCGAACCGAGCACGTAGCGATACCCCTCATGCGTGGTGGCCACTTCCACCGCCTCGGAGATCGCGCAGCCGAGCGAGCCGCCCGTGTTCGGGTCCTGCGCCAAAATCGCGCGGCCTGCCTCGGTGGTATTGGACGGCGAAGGCGTTACATCCGCGCCGAAAGTCTGCATGACGGCCTTGCGATAGGGCTTCTGCTCATAGGAAACCTTGACCATGTAAACCTTGAGGTCCAGTCCGAAGTACGCACACGCCTCGGACAACGCCGTGCCCCACTGGCCCGCTCCGGTTTCGGTCGTCAGGCCCTTGAGGCCCTGTTCCTTGGCATAATACGCCTGCGCGATAGCCGAATTGAGCTTATGGCTGCCCGACGTATTGTTGCCCTCGAACTTATAATAAATCTTCGCCGGGGTATCGAGCGCCTTTTCCAGATTGTACGCGCGGCACAGCGGCGACGGACGATACAGCTTATACATATCGAGGATCGGTTCCGGGATATCGATATAGCGTTCCGTGCTGTCCAGCTCCTGATGTGCGAGCTTTTCGCAGAAGATCGGATAGAGCGCCTCCTCCGGCAGCGGCTGATGTGTGCCGGGGTGAAGCAGCGGGTCGGGCTGTTGCTTCATATCGGCGCGCAGGTTGTACCACTGCTTGGGCATCTGATCTTCGGTTAAATACAATCTGTGCGGAATCTTCGCCATGGTAGGTTCTCTCCTTTATATATGAATTATGTGAGTCAACAAAATAAAAAACTCCTGCCCCATGAAATCATGGGACAGGAGTTTGAAAACAAACTCTTGCGGTACCACCCAAGTTGACGCATCATGCGCCCGCTCACTTTCACATATCCAACAATATGCGCTCCCCGGATAACGGGTGGAGTCCCCGTCGCAGTTACTTGGAGAATATCCTCCGTTCGCCTTGCCCTGCTGAAGTCCATTCACCGGGTCCTTGCCTGCCGCGATCTCACCGCCCGCAGCTCTCTTGGAGGTTTGGTCTCCCCGCTACTCGTCTTCGTCATTGGTTTTTTCAGTATGGTCACAGTATATTCTCAGCCAAAGCATTTGTCAAGCTCTTTTTGAGAATTATTATAATTTATTATGTTGATATTTTCTTATTATGATAATCATAGCTTTTCCGCGCTTCGCGTCTGCTTGCCGCCCTGCCACGCCTGTGCTATAATCAATCCAGACGAAAATCATCTGAAAAGGAGAGCGCTTCATGCGTGTAATCCAAGGCGAAAACGACCTTTTGCTGACCTGTACGGCGGTCTCGGACGGCATCGCTATTTTGCGATGCGAGACGCAGGACGACACGGTCACGCTGCCCAGCGAAATCAACGGCGCGCCGGTCACGCAGCTTGGCCCCTATGCCCTCAGCGAGCGCGCCCCCGACCTGTCTGGGCGGGAGACGTTCGCCGTGCGTATCACCTGCGGCGGCCCCGAACCCGTGCACGATGCAAACGCCATCCGCGCGGTCACACTGCCCACCGCGCTGCAAAGCGTGGGCAGCTATGCGTTTTACAACTGCCGCCGGCTGGAAACCATCACCCTGCCCCAAACGGTCACGGACTTCGGCGGCGGGGCGCTGATGAACTGCCGCGCATTGCACACAGTCGTGCTGCGCGCCGCACCGAACGCCCCAACCTGCCTGCAAAAGCTGCTGGGCGAACACGCAGGCGAACTGGATGTGCGCTTTGAGGGCGAATCACCCGCGCGCCTGCTGTTCCCCGCCTACACGGAGGAACTCGAGGACCTCTCCCCCGCGCATATCTTCCAGCGCCGCATCCACGGCGCGGGCTATGGCTACCGTCAGTGTTTTGACGCGAGTGTACTCAGCTTCCGGCAATATGACCTTGCGCTGACCGGCCTGCTCGAGCGGCACGACTTTTCGGTTGCCGCGCGGGTTGCCGCGCGACGGCTGGCCGTCCCCTATGCCCTTTCCGACGCGGCGCGCGACGCCTACTTGGATTGTCTGCGCGCGCACGGCGGCGCGCTGCTGCGTGCCTGCGCTGCCGCAGGTGAGAGCGCGGCGATTTCGTTCCTGCTGTCGCTCGGCGTGCTGACCGCCGCCGATGTGGACGCGGCCTGCGATGCCGCCCGCGAAAAGGAGCAGACCGCGGCGCTGTCCGTACTGCTGGCCGCGACCGGCAAAACCTCTGCAAAGGGCCGCGCCAAAACCTTCGACCTGTAAAGGAGGCTTTCCATGCCCCAAAGCGAACGCTGGAACGCCCTCGGGCGCGAGATTTTGTTCTCCGCCCGCACCGAATTATATATGAGCCTGCCGTTTCTGGACGCGGCGCTGTCCGCGCTGGCCGTCTCGGACGGGTTTGACACCGCCACCCTTGCCACCGATGCGCGCAGCCTGTACTTCAACGGCGCATGGCTCGCACAGCAGCTCGAGCGCGGCCGCCCGCGCGTCAACCGCGCCTATCTGCACAGCGTATTTCACTGTCTGCTGCGCCATCCCGCCAAAACGCGCGGCCGCGACCGCGATCTATGGGATTTGGCGTGCGATGTCTCGGTCGAAAGTATACTGGACACGCTGGACTACCGCTGCTTGCAGGCGGATAAGCCGTCTGTACGGCGACAAAACCTGTACCGCAGCCTGCGCGCGGAGATGCCCGTGCTGACCGCCGAGGCGATCTACCGGCAGTTCCGGCGCGACCGGCTAAACTCCTATGACTGCGCCACGCTCGCGCGCGTATTCGCAGTGGACGAGCACTCGCTCTGGCCAGAGGAAGGCGACGACGAGCAGGACAAACAGTGGCAGCGCACCGCCGAACGCACCCAGACCGCGATGGAAACCGTGTTCTCCAATCAAGCGACGGGCGGCGAAGCCGTGCGCGAGCAGCTGTCCGTCACCACGCAGCACACCACCGATTACCGCGCGTTTCTGCGGCGCTTTGCCGCCCTGCGCGAAGAGGTTGCGGTGGACGCAGACTCTTTTGACTACGGCTACTATGCCTACGGCCTGCGGCACTTCGGCAACATGCCGCTGATCGAACCGCTCGAGACGCGCGAGGTGCGCAAGATCAAGGATTTTGTCATCGCGGTCGATACCTCGATGTCCACCTCGGGCGAGTTGGTGCGCAGCTTCCTCACGCGCACCTATGAACTGTTACAGGACAGCGAGAGCTTTTTCCGACACATCAATCTGCGCATTTTGCAGTGTGACGACCAGATCCGCGCGGACAAACGCATCACAAATGCGCGCGACCTTGCGGATTATATGGAGCATTTCGAGTTGATCGGCCAGTCGGCCACCGATTTCCGGCCGGTATTCGAGTACGTGGACCGGCTGGTGCGCGAGGGCGCGTTCCACCATCTGCGCGGCCTGATTTACTTCACCGACGGACTGGGCATCTATCCCAAAAAGCGCCCCAAATACGACGCGGCCTTCGTTATGCTCGAGGGCGGCGCCTACCCCGAAAACGTCCCGCCGTGGGCCATCCGCGCCGTTCTGCGCGAGGACGAGATAGGAGAAACATGATGAACATCAAACGAGCCAAAAACGAGATTAAAAACGCGCTGCGTGCTTATTTCGCGCGCGACGAGTTCGGCGCGTACCGCATCCCACCCATCCGGCAGCGTCCCATCCTGCTGATGGGCCCGCCGGGCATCGGCAAAACCCAGATCATGGAGCAGATCGCGGACGAAACCGGCGTGGGACTGGTATCCTACACGCTGACCCATCACACACGCCAGTCCGCGCTTGGCCTGCCTTACATCGAGCACGAGAAATTCGGCGGGCAGGAATACGCGGTCACGGCCTACACGATGAGCGAAATCATTGCCTCGGTTTACCGCGAAATCGAGCGCACGGGCGTTTCCGAGGGCATTCTGTTCCTCGACGAGATCAACTGCATTTCCGAGACGCTCACGCCCATGATGCTGCAATTTTTGCAGTGCAAAACCTTCGGCAACCAGCATCTGCCCGCGGGCTGGGTGGTTGTTGCCGCGGGCAACCCGCCCGAATACAACAAATCCGTGCGCGAGTTCGATGTGGTCACGCTCGACCGCGTCAAGCGCATTGACGTGGAGGAAGATTTCGCGGTCTGGAAGGAATACGCCTACCGGCGCGGCATCCACGGCGCGATTTTGTCCTATCTGGAGATTCGGCGCGACCATTTTTACCGCGTCGAGGCGACCGCGGACGGCCTGCAATTTGTCACCGCACGCGGCTGGGAAGACCTGTCCGAGCTGATGCAGGTATATGAAACGCTCAGTCTGCCGGTGGATCGCCAGGTGGTCGAGCAATATTTGCAGCTGCCGCGCGTGGCAAGCGATTTTGCGAACTATCTGCAATTATACGACAAGTACAAGCGCGTTTACCGCGTGGCGGAAATCCTCGACGGCTCGTGGGAGCGCGTGCGCGCCTCCGAGCTTTCCGGCGCGCCGTTTGACGAAAAGTTGGGTGTTTTGGGCCTGCTGCTCTCGCGGCTGGCCGACTTGGCGCGCGAAACCTACCGTCTGGACGGCCTGACCGACGCGCTGCATCAGGACCTCATTCGCATTCGCGAGGGCGAAAAGACGCTCGGCACGCTGCTGGACGACAAGCGCGCGGCGCTGTCCCGCCGCCGCGCTGCCGGTTCCACCGACCGGGACGCGCTGTTCATTGCCGCCCGCGAGGCCGAACGGCTGGACGCTTTCCGTCAGGGGCTGTCGCTTGAAAAAGTGCCGTCCGGCCGCGCGTTCGACTACCTCAAGGAGAAATTTCAGGCTGATGTGCAGGCGCGCGCGGATGCGGCCGACCAAACCGACCATGCGCTCGCCAACGCCTTTGCCTTCCTTGATGAAGCAATTGGGGACAGTCAGGAAATGGTGCTGTTTGCCACCGAGCTGACCGCGAACTATTTCACCTCTTGGTTCATCCAGAATTTCGGCTGCGAAGCCTACTTTGCGCACAACAAGCGCCTGCTGTTTGATGACACACAAAAGCACCTGCTGGAAGAAATCCAGCAGACCCGCGCCGCCGACCAACCGCAGGAATAACAAATTGCGCCCCCGGCGCGCATCCATTAGCCGCTCTGCGAGCGACATGCAAAAAAAGACGTGCATCGCATGTCTTTTTTTGCGTTTCGATTGCAAGCGGGGTTTCCATCCAGTGAAGGAGAAACGCCGCCGCGGGCGTTTTTTGCTATCCTTATCCGAAATGTCCCATGGCACCGTACATTTCCGGCCGACGGTCGCGGAACACGCCCCAGCTGCGGCGCAGTTCTCGGATCTCGTCCAGATCAAAGGTGTGGGTCAGGATGCCGGTTTCCTCGCGTCCCGCCTGCTCAACCAGCGCGCCCGTCTCATCTGCAATGAAAGACGAGCCGTAAAACGTCAGGCTGGAGGACTGATTCTGATTGTCCGGCGATGGCGTGACCGTCTCCGTGCCGACGCGGTTGGCCGCAACGAGCGGCATGATGTTCGCCGCCGCGTGCCCCTGCATACAGCGCCGCCAATGCGGCATGGAATCACAATCCAGAATCGGCTCCGAACCGATTGCGGTCGGATAGAACAGCAGCTCCGCGCCTTGCAGCGCCATGCAGCGCGCAGACTCCGGGAACCACTGGTCCCAGCAAATGCCCACGCCGATCTTTGCATAAGCGGTATCCCACACGCGGAAACCCGTATCGCCCGGCGTGAAATAGAACTTTTCCTGATAAAAATGGTCATCCGGAATGTGGGTCTTGCGATACTGGCCGAGAATCGTGCCGTCTGCGTCGATCACCGCTACCGTGTTGAATGTAGTGTTGCCCACGCGCTCATAATAGCTGACCGGCAGCACTACGCGGAAATCATGCGCCAGCGTGCGCAGCACATTGACCGCAGGATTTTCCTCCAATGTGGTCGCCAGATGATAGTTTTCATAATTCTTTTCCTGGCAGAAATACCAGTTTTCAAACAGCTCGGGCAGCAGGATGATCTGCGCGCCCTGCGCCGCTGCTTCACGCACTTTTTCCGTCGCAGTTTCCAGCCCATAGGTCATCTGAACCGCAGCCACGGTCACTTTGCTCATCGTTTTTCTTCTCCTTTATATGGATTCTCGCCGCTTATGCGCGAGGGATCTGCTGTGTGATGCAGTGGATGTTACCGCCGCCAATCAGAATATCGCGTGCGGGAATCGCTACGACCTTGCGGGTGGGGAACAAATCCTGCAATATTTTCTGCGCCTTTTCGTCCATCGGATCGCCAAAAGCGGGCATGACGATCGCGTCGTTTGCGATATAAAAATTAACATAGCTTGCCGCAAGGCGCTCGCCCGGTGTGCGCGTCGGCTCGCCGTCGCATAAATCCAGCCCCTCGCACTCTTCGGCTGTGATGGTCACAGGCGCGGGCAGCGGCAGCTTATGGACGCGGATTTTGCGTCCTTTAGCGTCGGTTTCGGCTTCGAGCGCGGCCAAACTTGCCGCAGAAAGCGCATACTGCGGATCGTTTTGGTCGTCCGTCCATGCAAGTACGACCTCGCCGGGCGCGACAAATGCGCACACGTTGTCCACATGCTCATTGGTTTCGTCGTTATAGATGCCGCGCGGCAGCCAGATCACCTTGGAAACGCCCAGATAGTCGCACAGCGTGCGCTCGATCTGCTCCCGTGACAGGTCGGGGTTGCGCCCTTCGGACAGCAAGCACGCCTCGGTAACAAGCGCGGTTCCCTCGCCGTCCACATGGATCGAACCGCCCTCGCAGATGAAATCCCGCTTGTCGTAGCAGTCATTTTCCAGCAGGTCGCAGAACTTGCGCGCGACGCGGTTGTCGCGCTCCCAACTCGGATACAGGCCGTCTACCTCGCCGCCCCAAGCGTTAAAGCCCCAGTCGATGCCGCGGCGCTCACCCTTGTCATTTATGACAAACGTCGGCCCGACATCGCGCGCCCATGCGTCATCCGTCTCCATCACGACCAGCCGCACCCACTCGGGCAGTTGCGCGCGCGCGTTGTCGTACTGCCCTTCCGAGCATAAAACCGTCATCTTTTCGCTTGCCGAAATAGCCTCAATCACCTGTAAAAACGCCTTGCGCGCAGCATATGCGCCATACTGCCAGGAGTCCGCCCGCTCGGGCCAGATCATCAGGCAGCCCTCATGCGGCGCAAACTCCGCAGGCATGAAAAACCCGTCCGCAGCAGGCATTGTGTGCAAAATTCTCATACCGTTTCTCTCCATCTTGTATTCTCCTTAATAGGGTACAACATTTCGATGGCACTTGCAAGATTTTCCCGGGTATGTTACACTAAATATACATTTACTTCATCGGTTTATCAGGAGGAAATCATGTACAGCTATCCTTATTCCTATACGCATACTTATGCATATACCCCGTTTTTCAGCTTCATCCTACCGATTATCGCAGCGATTGTCGTCATTGCGGGCGGTCTTGCCCTGTATTTTTTGTTTGCCCGCAAGGCCAATCATTTTCAGGGTGCGATCTCCAAGCTGCATGACGCGCTCAACTTCCGCACCCTCTATACAGAAAAGATCATTCGCGCGCTGTACTGCATCACGGTCGTGGCGATTGCGGTATATAGCGTCATCCTGCTGTTTACACACTTTTTCACTGCGCTTATGCTGTTTGTGCTCGGCAATCTGATCGCGCGTATCGTGTATGAATATGCGCTTCTGCTGCTCGTATTGTGCCGCAACACGCAGGAAATCAACCGCAAAATGGGGCCGCTCCCCGCAGAGCCGCCGGTTCCGCCCGCACCGGGCGCTGCCCCGGCTCCCGCTGCTGCACCACAGCAGTCTCCCGTGCCGCCGGTCAACCCGCAGCCGTCCTGCCCGCCGCAGAACGTCGCTCCGGTACCGCCGCAGCAGGATGCTCCCCAGCAGCCGCCCATGCCCCCGCAGGACGGCCCGCAAGCGTAACACAAGTTCATATTCCCCTCTGGGATTTTTCACAGCGGCGCGCAAAATGTCGGTTAACTTCTGCGCGCCGCTGTGCTATAATAGCTGTGCTATCATATAGGTGAACATCCACCGGTCGTTCGGCCGGTCGAAAAGGGGGATTTTCATGCAGCCTAAGCAAACACCCAGCACGCAAAACGTCCATCCGCAAAACGGATTGGAACCGCCGCTCACCGGACAGGCGCGCCGTCTGTTCCTGATCGTGCTGGCTTCGGTCGTGATGGCGGTCAACATCAAGAGCTTTGTCGATGCCGGCGGTCTGTTCCCCGGCGGGTTTAATGGTCTGACCCTGCTCATCCAGCGCAGCGCGCAGCAATTTGCTGGCGTGGCGCTGCCGTTTACCGCGATCAACCTGCTACTGAACGCCATTCCGGCGGTCGTCAGCTTTCGGCTGATCGGCAAACGGTTCACGCTTTATTCCTGTCTGATGATTGCGCTGACCAGTGTCCTGACCGATATCATTCCCTCCATGCCACTGACCAACGACGTGCTGCTGGTCTGTATTTTTGGTGGCATCATCAACGGGTTTTCCATCAGCCTGTGTCTGCTCGGCCGCGCCACCAGCGGCGGCACGGACTTCATCGCGGTTGCGCTCAGCGAACGGCTCAATGTGGACGCTTGGAACTACATTTTCATCGGTAACTGCCTGATGCTTGTGGTTGCGGGCATGCTGTTTGGCTGGGACAAAGCGCTGTACTCCATCATTTTTCAGTTCGCTTCGACGCAGATCGTCCATCTGCTCGACCCGCGCTTCAAGCGCACCACACTGTTCATTATCTCCAACCGCGCGCCGGAGATTTACGAACAAATTAAAGACACCACCCATCACGGTGCGACGCTATTCCACGGCACCGGCCTATACAACGGCGAGGAACGCGACCTGATTTACTCGGTCATCACCAGCGATCAGGTCAAGGGGGTCACGCGCGCCGCGCGCGAAATTGACCCGCACGCTTTCATCAACATTCTGAAAACCGATCAGGTGGCGGGCAACTTCTACCGCCGCCCGCATGATTAACCACAAACAGAAAAAGCCGTTCCGTCCCCAAATGCGAGCGGAACGGCTTTTGATTTCAGACATATGTTTTAGGTATTTTCGCAGCGACCCAGCAGCTTTTCCCACTGCTCATCGACGTACTGCTGCGCGGCTTCAAGCGTCCACTCGTTGCCGGGCTTGAAGCAGTGCTTAAAGCGACCCTGCAATTTCATAAACTCAGTGACCGGCAGCTTGTTTTTCGGCATGTAATTCAAATGCCACTTGCCCTCGATCACCTCATACAGCGGCCAGACGCAGGTCTCAACCGCCATTTTGCAGATCTCGGGCAGCAGTTCGGTCGAATACTGCCAGCCGCGCGGACAGGGCGACATGACGTTGACAAACGCCGGGCCTTCGGTATAAATCGCGCGGTGCGCCTTCTCATGGAAATCCTTGAAGTTGCCAAGGAAGGTGGTCTGCGCGACATACGGGATGTTGTGCGCGACCATGATTTCGGTCAAATCCTTCTTGTTCTGCTTTTTGCCGACCGAAACCGTGCCCGTCGGGGTGGTCGTCGCGCTGGCAAAGCGCGGCGTGGACGACGAGCGCTGAATGCCAGTATTCATATACGCCTCGTTGTCATAGCAGAAGTAAACCATATCGTGTCCGCGCTCCATCGCACCAGAAAGCGACTGGAAGCCGATGTCATAGGTGCCGCCGTCGCCGCCGATGGCGAGGAATTTATAGGTGCCGTCCAGCTTTCCCTTGCGTTTGAGCACATTGTATGCCGCCTCGACGCCACCGCAGGTCGCGGCTGCGTTCTCAAATGCGGAATGGATGTAGGAATCCTCCCACGCGGTATAGGGGTACAGGAAGGACGAAACCTCGAGGCATGAAGTCGCGTTACACACAACCGCCTTGTCGCCCTCGTCCAGTGCGCGCAGCATACCGCGGCACACCAGACCGGCACCGCAGCCCGCACACAGGCGATGGCCGCCAACAAAGCGCTCGGGCTTGGAAAGTTCTTTTTTGTGATTGTACGCCATGTCAGAGCACCTCCTTTTCGCTGCTGCGCTGGCCCATATGGATGTATTTCGGCCCCTTGCCGCCGTTTTCGGCCATCAGGAACAGGTGGTCGTACACCCGTGCGATGTCCTCGGTCGCCACGTCGCGGCCGCCCAGACCGTACACCACATCGATCAGCACCGGACGGGTTTCCAGATCGTAGCACGCGGCGCAAGTCTCCGCGTAGATCGGGCCGCCGCAGCCGGAAAAGCCCTCGCTTTTGTCCATGACGGCAACCGCCTTGACATGGCTGAGCGCCTGCGCCAGCTCCTCCGCCGGGAACGGACGGAACACACGAATCTTAATCAGTCCCACCTTGCGGCCCGCTGCGCGCAGCTGGTCGATGCAGGCCTTCGCCGTGCCCGCAGTCGAACCGATGAGCACGATGGCAACCTCGGCGTCCTCCATCTGGTATTCCTCAAAAAAGCCGTACTTGCGGCCGAAAGTCTTTTCAAAGTCGGCTGCAACATCCAGAATCGCCCGCTTGGCGTTCTTCATCGCCTCGGCCTGCTGCACCTTGTGCTCCATGTAGTAGGGCGAAACGTCATACGGGCCGACGGCGAGCGGTGTTTCTCTGCCGATCAGCGCGTGCTCGGGATGGTACTCCCCAACGAACGCCTTGACCGCATCGTCCTCCTCGAGCAGGATGTTCTCGACCGCATGCGAGGTGATAAAGCCGTCCTGACACACCATGATCGGCAGACGCACGTCAGGCGTTTCCGAAATGCGCATGGCCTGCAAATAGTTGTCATAGGCCTCCTGATTGTTCTCGGCGTATAGCTGAATCCATCCCGCGTCGCGCGTGCCCATCGAATCCGAATGGTCGTTGTTGATGTTGATGGGGCCGGACAGCGCGCGGTTGACGCACGCGAGCGTGATCGGCAGGCGGGCGGACGCTGCCACATACAGCAGTTCATACATATACGCCAAGCCGCAGGACGAGGTCGCGGTGACCGCACGCACGCCTGCTGCCGACGCACCGATGCAGGTGGACATGGACGAGTGCTCGGACTCGACCGTCACATACTCGGTATCGACCTGTCCGTTGGCCACATACTGCGCAAAATATTGCGGGATCTCGGTCGAGGGCGTGATGGGGAACGCGGCGAACACGTCCGGGTTAATCTGCCGCATGGCATAGGCAACCGCCTCGTTGCCCGAAAGCCGGTCTCGAATGCTCATCACTTTTCCTCCTTCACCAAGTCGATCGCGCCGAAGGGGCACACCTTCCAGCAGATGCCGCAGCCCTTGCAGTGGTCAAAATCAAAGTCCGCGCGCTTGCCGTCCGTCACCGGAATGGACGAATCCGGGCAGAACGGCGCGCAAAGCAGACACTGTTTGCACTTTTCCTCATGCCAGACCGGGATGTTGGCGCGCCACTCGCCGGTCATGGTCATGCGGGCGGTACCGCCCTCGTAAATCTCGCCGCCCGGGGTCAGCTCCTGCCACGGCGACTGTTCATTGATATCTTTTGCGCACTTTGCCATTATCCGCGCACCTCCTTGAGAGACTGGGCCAGACACTCCATATTGCCTGCGATAACCTGCGGCTTGGTTGCAAACTTATGCTTGAACGAAACCTCCATATCCGACTGGAAGCGCCACGGGTCGAGCACGCCGCTGACCTTGACAATCGCGGCCAGCATAGGCGTATTGGGGAAATACTTGCCGAGCGTGCGCTCGGAAATCGCGCGCGCGTCGATGGTGTAGACGCGGCCCTCATAGCCGCGCAGCAGCGGACGCACCTCGTCGGGCGACTTGTGTGTGTTGATAACAATGGCCCCCTTGGGGTTCAGGCCGTGCGTCACATCGACCGACTGCAAAAGCGTCTCATCGACGACCACGACATAATCCGGCTCGTAAATGTTGGAATGAATGGTGCACCGCTCGTCCGAAATGCGATTGTACGCCGTGATCGGCGCGCCCATGCGCTCCGGGCCGTATTCCGGGAAGCCCTGTACATACTTGCCCGATGCAAACGCGGCGTCCGCCAGCAGCAGGCAGGCGGTTTTCGCGCCCTGTCCGCCGCGGCCGTGCCAGCGAATCTCCACCATGTTTTTCATGCTGTTTCCTCCTCGTATGTCCTTTGTCCTGTCCATCCAAGCGCGGGGCGTTCCGCGGGTGAAAACAAAAAAGGCTTTCGTCCCCGTAAAGGGACGAAAGCCTATCAAAAACTTACGTGTAACCACCCGTTACTGCATACCATCATACGCGCTTCCTGTAACGGGGAAAACCGTCAGCACCTACTCCCCAAAGGGGTTTCGGGCTGCAACTCCGGAGTGATCTTCGGTATCGTCCTACTGGCGCCGGGCTTACACCATGCCCCGGCTCGCTGCGGCGTTGGGATGCGATCCTACTGTCTCCCTCATCATCTTTGGCTCATTTATTGTAACTGCACTTTATTATAATAAAGGGGTGCAGCAATGTCAATCGTCATTTCGCACAAAAACAGATGTTTCTCCTGCGCGGACACGTCAAGCCTTGCCCGAAATCAGCCACGGGGCAGGCTCGGTGACAAAGGTGTGCTTACTGGTCAGTTTGGAGACGGAAAGCTGGATCACCTCGGTCTCTCCGATGCCGTAGCGCGCAAACAAATCTGGAATGGACGCGGCGCAGCGGAAATCGAGCGTATAAATGACAAACTCCATATGCGGGTTGATGCGCAGCAGGCATTCGATCTCCTGCTCCATGCTTGCGGAAGCGACCAACATGGTAAGCGACGGCACGGGCAGGCCCTTCATTGTCTCGTCGTCCACATGGTCGATGATCTGGATGTTGTTCAGGCCGAACTGCTCGATGTTCTCCTCCATCGTGCGGCGGTCGTTCTGGTTGTACTCAACCGCGATGACCGTACCCTCGCCCGCAATGATCGCGGACTCGACCGCAATCGACTCGCCCGAGATGATGCACACGGTATCGTCGTTGGCGATGTGCATTTTATTGAGAATGACCGCGCGGATCTCGCTGCCGACATAGTGGATCGACCCGCGCGAAAAGCTCGAGTTGCGCATGCCGATCTTGTAGGTCGAGCGGGCATTCGGGTTCAGAATCAGCATCGCCGCCGAAGCGTTGATGCCGCGGTTAATCATATCGCGCAGTTTGTTGTGCTCGATCGGGCCGGAGGGATCCGAGCCGGTGTTATACCACACATCGCATTCGCCCAGCCCTGCATCCCACATGCGGTAAAAAATATCCGCGTGACCGGCCTCGGTGAACACAAGCACCGCGTCGTTGGACTCCACGGTCGGGATCAGGTTTTTATTTTTGCGCGTGATGTCGAGAATTTTGACCTTTTCCAGATCAACCTGCGTGTTTTCCGAAAAATATTGCAGCCACGCGAGAATCTGCGTGTTGTTGAACATCTGCTTATCCATAGCGGTCACTCCCTTTTTGTCGGTATAATTTATTATAGCACAGCGGCAAAGCAAATGAAAAGCCCCGCGGAGACGTTTTTGTCCTGTCCCGCCGGTGCGCTCCTGTTGCCAAAAAACGCGGGACATGCTACAATAAATACAATATCCAAAGCATCAAAGGAGGCCGCCCCGGTGAAAATACAGGAAAGCGCGGAAAATTATCTGGAAGCGATTCTCGTGCTGACGCAGCGCAACGGACAGGTGCGGTCGATCGACGTAGCTCACTATACCGGTTTTTCCAAGCCCAGCATCAGCCGCGCAGTCGGCCTGCTGCGGGACAACGGCTATGTCTCCATTGACCAGAACGGCCTGCTCGGTCTGACCGATGCCGGGCTGCAAATCGCAGAAACCATCTACGAGCGTCACACGGTGCTGACCGAGCTGCTTACCCTGCTGGGTGTTTCCCCGGAAACCGCAGCCGAAGATGCCTGCCGCATTGAGCATGTCATCAGCACGGAGACCTTTGAAAAGCTCAAAGAACATGCGCGCCGGCACAGCGGCGACGCCGCACAATAAGCCAAACGCGCACAGGCCGGCCCGGGATGGCCGGCCTTTTGCATCGGCTGCAAGGAGGAAAACCCATGCCGCAAACCATTGAGACCCTGCCGAACGGGCTGAAACTCTGGCAGGACGACCGTTTTTTCAAGCTCGGGCAGGACAGCGTGCTGCTCTCCGCATTTGCCAAACCGCGCCGCAACGCAAAAGTGCTCGACCTCGGCTGCGGCACGGGTGCGCTTGCGCTGCTGATTTACCGCCCCGATCTGAAAATCACCGGGCTGGAATTGCAGGAGGACGCGCTCGCGCTGTTCTGCCGCTCGATCGCGGACAACGGCGTAGACATGGCCGCCGTGCAAGGCGACTTGCGCGCCATTCGCACGATTTTCCCGCACGGCAGCATGGATTATGTGATCTGCAATCCGCCCTATTTCGACCGCACGGCAGGCAAAAGCGCTCCCTCCCCCGAAAAACGCACCGCCCGGCAGGACGGCACCTGCACGGTGGAGGATGTTGCGGTTGCCGCGTCCTTTGTGCTGCACACGGGCGGCAAGGCCGCCTTTGTGTTCCGTCCGGAACGCATGTGGGTGCTGCTGGAAGCGATGAGCCGCGTGCGGTTTGTCCCCAAACGGCTGCGGTTTGTGCACCAGAACACCACCGCCGCACCCAGCGCCGTGCTGGTCGAGTGCCGTAAGGGCGGCAGTCCGGAGGGGCTGACCGTTGAGCCGCCGCTGCTGGTCGAGAGCGAAGAATATCAGAGAATATACGGAAAATAATTTATTGAGGAAATATTACAATGAGTGAACCAACCTTATATCTGGTTGCCACACCGATCGGCAACCTCAGCGACCTGTCGCCCCGCGCGCGCGAGGTGCTCTCCTCGGTGGATTTCATCGCCGCCGAGGATACGCGCGTCACCCAAAAGCTGCTGACCGCCTGTGCGCTGCCCAAAAAGCCGCTGATCTCCTACTACGAACACAACCGCCGCGCGCGCGGCGAGGAAGTGCTTGCCAAGCTGCTTGCGGGCGAAAGCTGCGCGCTCGTGACCGACGCGGGCACGCCCGCCGTCTCCGATCCCGGCGAGGATCTGGTCGCCCTTTGCGCGGCGCGTGATGTGCCGGTCATTCCGATTCCGGGCTGCTGCGCCGCCGTGTGCGCGCTGGCAGCCTCCGGTCTGCCGACCGGGCGCTGGTGCTTCGAGGGCTTTCTGTCGGTCAACAAAAAGGCGCGGCGCGAGCATCTGGACGCGCTGGCGGGCGAAAAGCGCACGATGATTTTCTATGAAGCCCCGCACAAGCTGTGCGCGACGCTGCGCGACCTTGCGGAAGCCTTCGGCGGGGAGCGCCGCATCTCGCTCTCACGCGAGCTGACCAAGCTGCACGAGGAAACCCTGCGCTTTACGCTGTCCGAAGCCGTGCAGTATTTCGACCAGACCCCGCCGCGCGGCGAGTTTGTGCTGATTGTCGAGGGCGCGCCCGAAACGCCGGACACACCGGAGGATGCGGACGCGCGCCTGCAAGCCGCCGCAGATGAGGTGCGGCGCCGTATCGCGCAGGGCGAAACGCAAAAAGACGCGGTCAAGGCGGTATCCGCTGAAGCAGGCGTCAAGAAAAATGCACTGTACCGTCTGGTGCTGGCGCAGGAAGAACAGGACAACGCAGACAGCTAATCCATGGCTGCGGCGCCGAAAGGTGCAACATTATTTCAAGAAATCCTCTGTCTCATTTCGGTTTGTTCACACAAAGGACAAACTCATCCCGTATACTTGGGAATATATCAACACAGAGGTGGGATATAATGTCTACGATTTTGATTGCTGATGATGAGGCGCGCATCCGCCGTCTGGTCAGCGACTTTTTGAAACGCGACGGCCACAGCATTGTGGAGGCCGCCGACGGACGCGAAGCCCTGCAAATACTGGAAAGTCGGCATCACAATCTGGATATGGCAATTCTGGATGTGATGATGCCCGGCATGGACGGTTTTGAGGTATTGCGCGAGCTGCGCGCACAAGAGCATGGGGACAAGCATCTGCCCGTTATGCTGCTGACCGCCCGCGCGGAGGACGCCGATCAGGTGCGCGGTCTGGAAGACGGTGCGGACGATTACGTCACCAAGCCGTTTTCCCCGATCGTGCTGGCCGCGCGCGTGCGCACCCTACTCAAGCGCGAAGGCCGCACCGCCGCACCAGTGGAGCAGTTCGGCGCGCTGTCTATCAACGAATTGCGGCGCGAGGTTTTGGTCAACAATACTCCGGTCGATCTGACCCCGAAAGAATACGAACTGCTGGTCTATTTCAAGAACAATCGCGCCATTGCCCTGTCGCGCGAGAGCATTCTCAACGCGGTCTGGGGCTATGACTATTTCGGTGACCTGCGCACGGTCGATACCCATGT
>ERZ1090860.826-NODE-829-length-17608-cov-94.722555_pt1 | contig 17608 bp, 8 predicted proteins | sample MGYA00478483_ERZ1090860 | MGnify/ENA primary metagenome ERZ1090860 (study PRJEB33644, sample SAMEA5815741) | chicken gut metagenome | biome: Chicken; feature: Gastrointestinal Tract; material: Caecum | place: Ireland | collected 2019-01-01 | study: A study of the...
TCAGCGCCAAGCGCGAGATCGCCAACTGTTTCCTGCTCACCAATGATGACATCATTATCTGCGACCCGGAGGCCGAGTACGCGCCCTTGGTGGAGCGCCTGCATGGGCAGGTCATCAAGATTTCGCCCACCAGCAGCAATTACATTAACCCTATGGATTTGAACCTGGACTACTCGGACGATGAAAGTCCGCTGTCTCTCAAGTCCGACTTCATCCTGTCTCTGTGCGAGCTGATCGTAGGCGGCAAAGAGGGCTTGCAGCCGGTTCAGAAAACCATCATTGACCGCTGTGTGCGGCTGGTGTATCAGGACTATCTCAATGACCCCCGCCCGGAGAATATGCCCATCCTGGAGGACCTCTACAACCTGCTGCGGGCGCAGGACGAGAAAGAGGCGCAGTACATCGCCACGGCGCTGGAAATCTATGTGACCGGCTCCCTCAATGTGTTTAACCATCAGAGCAATGTGGACATCAACAACCGTATCGTCTGCTACGACATCAAGGAGCTGGGCAAGCAGCTGAAAAAGATCGGTATGCTGGTGGTCCAGGACCAAGTGTGGAACCGCGTTACCATCAACCGTGCTGCCCACAAATCCACCCGTTACTACATCGACGAGATGCACCTGCTGCTGAAAGAGGAACAGACCGCCGCCTACACGGTGGAGATTTGGAAGCGGTTCAGAAAATGGGGCGGCATCCCCACCGGCATCACGCAGAATGTCAAAGACTTGCTTTCTTCCCGCGAGGTGGAGAACATCTTTGAGAACTCCGACTTCGTGTATATGCTCAACCAGGCGGGCGGGGACCGGCAGATTCTCGCCAAGCAGCTGGGCATTTCCCCTCACCAGCTTTCCTATGTGACCCACTCCAGCGAGGGCGAGGGCCTGCTGTTCTATGGCTCCACGATCCTGCCTTTCGTGGACCATTTCCCCAAGAACACCGAGCTGTACCGCATTATGACCACCAAACCCCAGGAACTGAAAAAGGAGGATGAATGACCATGAAACCCAACACCGAACTGAATACCATGATGTTTTTTGACGATGCCCTGGAGGGTGAGCGCACCCAGCTGCTCACCGAGCTGGCCGATGCCGTCAGCGAGACCCGCACGGCGGCGGATCAGGCTGCGGAGCTGAACGAGGACGGCGAAGCGGGCCTGCTGCGCCTGACGGAAATCTGGTGCGCCATGAACGGCGTCCCGGCCATCGTCATCTTCGAGGGCGGGCAGTCCGAGCTGCTGGCCAATGTGGTGGCGCAGATCTACGCCCATCTGCTTCAGCACCCCTCCCGTGACCCTGTGGGGCTGGCCGTCTATGTGGAGCTGCGCTACATGACGGCCTCCCTCATGTTGGGGGAATGGTTTGAATAAGGAACCGCGCCTGCGCTTTACGGACGAGGAACGGGCTGACCCGGCTCTGGAGAAGCCCATCCGTAAGGCGGACAAGGCCGCCGCCAAAGCAGACAAGGCGCAGGCCAAAATCCCCAAAAAGCAGGTCCGGCAAAAGACGGTGGACCCGGAGACCGGCAAAGTGACCACCAAGCTGGTGCTGGAGGACAAGAAGAAGCCGCCCTCCAAATTGTCCCATGCGGTGCGGGATACCCCCGCCAATGCCGCTCTGGGGAAGCTCCACAAGGAAATCCGGGAGACCGAACAGGACAATGTGGGCGTGGAGAGCGCCCACAAGTCCGAGGAGGCTGCCGAGACCGGCGTTAGGCTTGCACGGGAAGGCTACCGCAGCCACAAGTTGAAGCCCTACCGCAAGGCGGCCCAGGCCGAGCAGAAGCTGGAGAAGGCCAATGTGAACGCCTTGTATCAGAAGTCCCTGCGGGAAAATCCCCAGCTTGCCAGCAACCCCATCTCCCGCTGGCAGCAGAAACAGGCCATCAAAAAGGAATACGCTGCCGCCAAGCGCGCCGGTCAAGCTGTCGGGAACACCGCCAAGACTGCGGAGGCCACCGGCATGGCGGCCAAGGCGGTCAAGGAGAAAGCCCAGCAAGCGGGCGCGTTTGTCATGCGCCACAAAAAGGGCTTTTTGATTGCGGGTGCGATCTTCCTGCTGGTCTGTATGCTGCTCAACACCATGTCCTCCTGCTCCATGATGGCGCAGAGTATCGGTTCCGTGGTGTCCGGCACCACCTACCCGTCGGATGATCCTGAGCTGGTGGCGGTGGAGGCCGACTACGCTGCCAAAGAAACGGCGCTGCAAGCCGAGATCGACAACATCGAAAGCAGCCATCCGGGGTATGACGAGTACCGCTATGACCTGGATATGATCGGGCATGACCCCCATGAGCTGGCAGCCTACCTGTCCGCCGTGCTGCAAGGCTATACCCGGCAGAGCGCCCAGGCCGAGCTGGAGCGCGTGTTCGACGCACAGTATGAACTGACGCTTACCGAGGAAGTGGAGATACGATACCGCACCGAAACTTCCACGGACCCCGTGACCGGCGAGACGACCACCGAGGAAGTCCCGTATGAGTATTACATTCTGAATGTGAAGCTCACCAGCAAGCCCATATCTTCCGTGGCTTCGGAGCTGCTAACCCCGGAACAGCTGGAAATGTACCAGGTGTACCGGCAGACGCTGGGCAACAAGCCGCTGATCTTCGGCGGCGGCTCCCCGGATACGAGCAACTCCGAGGACCTGACCGGCGTGGTATTCGTCAACGGCACCCGCCCCGGCAATCAGGCCGTGGTGGACATAGCCAAAAGTCAGGTGGGCAATGTGGGCGGTCAGCCCTACTGGAGCTGGTACGGCTTCAATTCCCGTGTGGAATGGTGCGCCTGCTTCGTGTCCTGGTGCTACGGCCAGATGGGGCTGTCCGAGCCGCGCTTTGCCGCCTGCCAGTCCCAGGGTATTCCGTGGTTCCAGTCTCACGGACAATGGGGCGGGCGTGATTACGCCAATATCGCCCCCGGCGACGCCATCTTCTTTGACTGGGACCTGGATGGCAGCGCCGACCATGTGGGCCTTGTGGTCGGCACAGACGGCAGCCGGGTCTACACCGTGGAGGGCAATTCTGGCGACGCCTGCAAGATCAAGAGTTATTCCCTGTCCTACGAGTGCATCAAGGGCTACGGCCTGATGAACTGGTAAGGCCGATTTATGAGAAAAGGAGTGATTGAAATGGCTAAGAACAAAATCCAGCGCATTGACCAGGAGATTGCCAAGGTCCGCGAGAAGATCGCGGAGTACCAGGACAAGCTGAAAACCCTGGAGGCGCAGAAAACCGAGGCGGAGAACCTGGAAATCGTTCAGATGGTGCGCGCCCTGCGGCTGACCCCGGAGCAGCTGAACGCCATGCTCTCCGGTGGTACGGTCCCTGGCATGGCCGCTGCCTCCGCCAACTACAACGAACAGGAGGATACCGACCATGAAGAATAAGAAAATTTTCAAAACCCTTTCGGCCCTCTGCGCCGCCCTGGTGCTGATGATGGGCCTTTCCGTGACTGCCTTTGCCCAGGGAACGGAAGAACTTCCGGCGGAGGATGCCACCAACGACAGCAATGTGGTCGTGGAGGAAACCGAGGACAGTCCGGCCCTGACCCCGGATGGCAACGCCGCCCTGGTGGATGATTTCGGCGACAACAAGCAGCTCATCACCGTCACCACCAAGGCAGGCAACTACTTCTACATCCTCATTGACCGGGCCAACGAGGACAAGGAAACCGCTGTCCACTTCTTAAACCAGGTGGACGAGGCGGACCTGATGGCGCTGATGGAGGACGGTCAGACCACCCAGGAGCAGCCCGCCACCTGTACCTGTACGGAGAAATGTGTGGCCGGTGCGGTGAATACGGCCTGCCCGGTGTGTGCCACCAATATGAGCGCCTGCACGGGTAAGGAGCCGGAACCGGAGACCCCGGAAGAAACCCCGGAACCGGAAGAACCGGCGCAGAAACCCGCAGGACTGAATCCGGCCATTCTTTTGGCGGTGCTGGCTCTGATGGGTGGCGGCGGCGCTTTTGCCTACTTTAAGCTGGTAAAAAGCAGACCCAAGACCAAGGGCAACGACAATTTGGACGATTATGACTACGGCGAGGATGATACCGATCAGGAGGACGAGGACTCCTGGGAGACCGAGGAATCTGACGAGCCGGACGCTGACGGGGGCGGCGACGAGGAAAGCGAGGACAAGACGGTTTGACCCGCTTCACCGACAGCCCCTATGAACGCATGATGACACGCAGGCCGGAGGGCGGGAAGGAAACTTCCCGTCCTCCTTCTTTATCTCCCGGCCACCCCTGTTATGGCTGCGGGAATTACCGTGACGGTCAGCCCTGCGTGGGATTCTGCCACCGGCAGCTGACCGCATGGCTGCGGGAAAGGAGGATGAAAAACCATGAAGCTGGTGATCGCTGAGAAACCGTCCGTTGCCCAAAGTCTGGCCGCCGTGATTGGGGCCACCGCCCGCAAGGACGGCTATCTGGAGGGCGGCGGCTGGCGGGTCAGCTGGTGTGTGGGCCATCTGGCTGGTCTGGCCGACGCCGACGCTTATAACCCGGACTACGCCAAGTGGCGCTATGACGATCTGCCCATTCTGCCGGAACCCTGGCAGATGGTGGTGAGCAAGGACAAGAAGAAACAGTTTGATGTGCTGAAGCAGCTGATGAACGCCCCGGATGTGACCGAAGTGGTAAACGCCTGCGACGCCGGACGCGAGGGGGAGCTGATCTTCCGCAGCGTCTATGAGCTGGCGGGCTGCCAGAAGCCCATGAAGCGGCTCTGGATTTCCTCAATGGAGGATTCCGCCATCCGGGAGGGCTTTGCAAACCTGCGCCCCGGTGCAGACTATGACGGCCTGCGGGATGCGGCCCTCTGCCGCGCCAAAGCGGACTGGCTGGTGGGTATCAATGCCACCCGGCTGTTTTCCGTGCTGTACCACCGGACCCTCAACATCGGACGTGTCATGTCCCCGACGCTGGCCCTCATTGTCCAGCGAGAAGCCGAGATCGACACCTTCAAGCCGGTGCCATTCTACACGGTCACACTGGAGCTGCCCGGTTTCACCGTTTCCGGGGAGCGCATGGCAGACAAGGCTGCCGCCCAACAGCTGAAAACGGCCTGCCAAGGTGCGGCTGCCACAGTGAAAAAAGTGGGGCGCAAAAACAAATCCGAGAAGCCGCCCGCCCTCTATGACCTGACCACCCTCCAACGGGACGCCAACCGGCTGCTGGGGTTCACCGCCCAGCAAACCCTGGACTACCTGCAAAATTTGTATGAAAAGAAGCTCTGTACCTACCCTCGGACGGACAGCCGCTATCTGACTTCGGATATGGCGGCGAGTCTACCGGAGCTGGTCCAGCTCACTGCCGGGGCGATGCCCTTTTCCAATGGCATGGAGATTGCCTGCAATGCCGCCCAGATTGTCAACGACAAGAAAGTGACCGACCATCATGCAGTGATCCCTACCCGCAACCTCCAGGGCGCGGACCTGTCCGGCCTGCCGGTGGGCGAAAAGGCGGTGCTGGAGTTGGTGGCTCTGCGCCTGCTGTGCGCCGTGGCCCAGCCCTATACCTTTGCGGAAACCGCCGTTGTTGTCGAGTGCGCCGGAGCGGAGTTTACTGCCAAAGGCCGCACAGTGAAAAATTACGGCTGGCGGGCGCTGGACGCTGCCTATCGCGCAGGGCTGAAGAATGTGGAGCAGGACAAAGAACCCGAGGACAAGGCTCTGCCTGAGCTGTCTGAAGGTCAGACGCTGCCCCTTTCTGGTGCTACCGTCAAGGAGGGCAAGACCACCCCGCCCAAGCACTTCACCGAAGATACGCTACTCTCCGCAATGGAGACTGCCGGGAAGGACGATATGCCGGAGGATGCCGAGCGCAAGGGCCTGGGGACCCCGGCCACCCGCGCCGGGATTCTGGAAAAGCTGGTTTCCACCGGCTTTTTGGAGCGCAAAAAGAGCAAGAAAACCGTGCAGCTCATGCCATCCCATGACGCGGTATCCCTTATCACCGTGTTGCCGGAGCAGCTGCAATCGCCCCTTCTGACTGCTGAGTGGGAGTACCGGCTGGGTGAGATCGAGCGTGGCGAGCTGGCCCCGGAGGATTTCATGGCTGGGATTAGTGCCATGCTCAAAGAACTTGTGGGAACCTATCAAGCTATCAAGGGAACGGAGTATTTGTTCAGCCCTTCCCACGAAGTGGTGGGCAAATGCCCCCGCTGTGGCGGAGAGGTTGCAGAAATGCAAAAAGGCTTCTTCTGTCAGACAGAATCTTGCAAATTTGCAATTTGGAAAAACAACAAGTGGTGGGAGATGAAGCACAAGCAACCTACCAAAGCCATCGTAACGGCACTGCTCAAAGATGGCCGCGCTCATGTGAGGGGCTTGTACTCCGAGAAAACCGGCAAGACCTACGATGCCACTGTGGTGTTGGCGGATGATGGGCAGTACGCCAACTTCAAGCTGGAGTTTGACCAGCAGAAAGGTGGCAAACGATGAAGCTCTCACGCTATGAACAGGAAACCATCATCCTCTACAACCAGGCCGAAGCCACCGCCGAGGTCTATACCCATGACCCCCGGCTGCTGGAGAAGCTGCGGCGACTGGCAGAGAAATACCCGGACCAGATTGTGAAAAAGGACCGCCAGACCTTTCTCGTTCCCAAACGCTGTGTGTCCGTCCGGGAACCTTACAGCGCCGAGCGCCGTAAGGCAGCCAGTGAACTGGCCAAGGCTGCCGGATACAGGCCGCCCACCCCCAAGAAAGGCAATGAGTAAGCATGGCTGAAAGTGTCTTTGAGGCTGTCAAGCAGTCCATCACCGTCCGAGAAGCAGCGCAGATGTACGGAATCGAGGTCAACCGGAGCGGCATGGCCTGTTGTCCCTTCCACGATGACAAAAATCCCAGCATGAAGCTGAACGAGGAATATTTTTATTGCTTTGGCTGCGGAGCCACCGGCGATGTGATTGACTTCACAGCGAGGCTCTACAATCTGTCCCCCAAAGAGGCCGCCGAGAAGCTGGCCCAGGATTTTGGCCTGGCTTATGACAGTCAGGCCCCTCCCCGGCGACGCCATGTCCGCCAGAAATCCGAGGCGCAGAAATTCAAGGAGGACCGAGACCATGCCTTTCGTGTCCTGGCCGACTACTTTCATTTGCTCCGCAAGTGGGAAACGGACTACACACCCAAAACACCGGAGGAAAATCCACATCCCCGATTCATGGAGGCAATCCAGAAAAAGGACTATGTGGGCTATCTGCTGGATTTTTTTCTGGAGAACAGCCCGGAGGAGCAAAAGCTGTGGATTGCCGAACATCAATCAGAAATAGCCAAATTGGAAAGGAGAGTGAAATTCATGGCTGATAAGACCACCAATCGAGAACGGTTACAAGAGATCACAGCGGGCATTGAACAGGGTATCAAGGAACTGTTTGAGAGCGAGAAGTATATGCGCTATCTGTCCGTCATGTCCAAGTTCCACCGCTACTCCGTCAACAACACCATGCTCATCTATATGCAGCGCCCGGACGCCACCCTGGTGGCCGGGTTCAACAAGTGGAAAAATCAGTTTGAGCGCCATGTGAAAAAGGGTGAGCATGGTATCACCATCATTGCCCCCACGCCCTACAAAAAGAAGATCGAGGAAATGAAGCGCGACCCGGATACTCATGCACCCATCCTGGACGCGGATGGCAAGGCGGTCATGGAGGAAAAAGAAATTGAAATCCCCATGTTCCGTCCGGTGAAGGTGTTCGATGTGAGCCAGACGGACGGAAAGCCCCTGCCAGAGCTGGCCTCCAGCCTGTCCGGGACGGTGCCGCACTATGAGGCTTTCATGGAAGCTCTGCGCCGCTCGGCTCCGGTTCCCATCGAGTTTGAGCCGATGGCCGAGAACATGGACGGCTATTTCTCCTCTGACCAGCAGCGGATCGCCATCCGGGAAGGCATGAGCGAGGTGCAGACTGTTTCCGCCGCTGTCCATGAGACCGCGCACAGCAAGCTCCACGACCCCAAAAAGTACGAAGCGGAGCCGACCTGGAAGATCGTGATGGTGAGCGAGGGCGGCACCAAGCATGACTTCCGTCTGGACTTCGCCACCGAAGCAGAGGCGGAACAGGCCGCCGCCGAGGAAGGCTGGCGCTATGTGGACGAGAATCGGTTTGAGTGGCGGTTGGAAGTGGAGGAAGATCTGACGGCGGTGAAACAGGCCGCCAAGAACCGCAACACCGAGGAAGTGGAGGCCGAGAGCATTTCTTATGCGGTTTGCCAGTATTTCGGCATCCAGACCGGCGAGAACAGTTTTGGCTACATCGCTTCCTGGTCGAAGGACAAGGAGCTGAAGGAGCTGCGGGCCAGTCTGGAGACCATCAACAAGACTTCCTGCGAGCTGATTAACGACATCGAGCGCAACTACAAGGAAATCTGCAAGGAGCGCGGCATTGACCTGACTGCCGCCACGGAGCCTGAGCGGGACCCTATCGAGCAGCTGGCAGCAGACATCGACCAGTTCACTTTCGATTATGACCCTTATGAGTATCGGAACAATGCAGATAGCCGTGAGGACGCACTGCACGAACTGACTGCCACACTCCGAAGCGGAGATGCCAGCGGTGTACGCGAATGGCTCCAGAATATCGTGAACGAGGATGAACCGGATGAAACCACCCAAAAAGCTGCCGAGCTTATGGGACGCTTGGATCAGCTGGTGCCGATGACTGAACCGGAACAGCTGACCGAGCCGGAAAATACCGAAAGTGTCCAGCCCAGCGCCGAGTACCGGGAGGCCCTGTTGGTGCTGGATGATACCAGCTACCTTCATGTTCAGCCCTGCGACACCGGCTGGGACTACACGCTCTACGATGTGGCAACCATGAAGCAGATGGACGGCGGCCAGTTGGACGGGCCGGATATGGGCCGTTCCACAGCGGTTAGCCATATCTGCGAGGACCTGGGGATGGGCGGCAAGTCCATCAAGTATGCGCCGCTGTCCATGATCGAGACTTTGCAGGAGGCGGCTTACCACCAGATGCAGGAACAGGTCAGCCAGCAGACCACAGAAGCTGCCGCCACCCAGCTGCCGGATGCCCAGGAGCAGGCGTTGGACGAGTATCCCATGCCGGACCCGGCACTGACTCAGGATGATCTGGAGAAATGCGGCTACCTGGACGGTGACCTTCTGCCCCTCTCCAAAGAGCGAGCCTATGAGCTGATGGAGCGAGACCTGACCGTTTATATCGTCCAGGAGGGTGAAAACCCGGAAATGGCCTTTGACACTGCCGACCTGGACGCCCATGACGGTATCTTTGCTGTGTCCCGCGAGGAATGGGAGCAAAGCCCGGACTTTCACGAAAAAGTTTTGGAACGACAGGATCGGCAGTTGGAACGGGAACAGGCGTTTCTTTCCCATGAGGGAAATTGTTTTGCTATTTATCAGGTGAGCAAGGATGACCCGCAGAATGTGCGTTTTATGAATCTGGATTGGCTGCAATCGCACAATCTGTCCGTAGAGCGGAGTAACTATGACCTTATCTATACCGCCCCTCTGGACGGTTCCGGCAGCACTATGGAGCAGCTGGAAAGGCTGTATGAGCAGTTCAATCTGCAAAAGCCGGTGGATTTTCACAGCCCGTCTATGAGCGTCAGTGACATCGTTGCCATCAAGCAGAATGGTCAGGTATCCTGTCATTACTGCGACAGTGTTGGTTTCACCCAGGTGCAAGGTTTCTTGCCGGAAAATTCGCTGAGAAATGCGGAAATGACGGTGGAAGATGATTACGGCATGATCGACGGTATCATCAATAACGGCCCAAAGGAGCCGACAGTGGCCCAGCTGGAACAACAGGCCCGCAGTGGTCAGCCCATTTCTCTTATGGACTTGGCAGCAGCCGTCCATCGAGAGGAACGGGAAAAGAAAAAGTCCGTAATGGAGCAGCTGAAAAGCCAGCCCAAGACGGAACACAAAAAGACAGCGCAAAAAAAGAGCGCGGAAAGGGAGCTTTGATATGAACAACTTCACCTTTGAGGAAACGAACCTTCTTTGCATCTACAACACCGGCAGCCGCACCGGGCTGATCGACGCTCTGACGGAGATGCGCGGTGAGCTTTCGCCGGAGGAAGCCGAGCTGCGGGAACTGACGGACAGCGCCCTGGGTAAACTCCAAGCTATGAACGACACCGAGTTTGCCGAACTGGAGCTGTACCCAGATTTCGACGAGTAAAAAACACACATAAAGACCTGATGGGACGGCCTGATATGCCGTCCCATTTCTATTCAACATGAAGGGAGGACAGAAAACCATGCCATCCAAAGCTGAATTTTACCGGCAGATGGCCGAACAGGTATCGACCCAGCTTGTAGGCAGCTGGAAGGAGTGGACGGCTTTTCTCACCACCGCCGCCCGCCTTTATAAATACCCATTCCACGAGCAAATGATGATTTACGCCCAGCGCCCGGATGCCACCGCCTGCGCCGAGTATGACCTGTGGAATGAAAAAATGGGACGGTATGTGCGCCGTGGCTCCAAGGGTATTGCCCTGGTGGACGATTCCGGCGACAAGCTTCGCCTGCGCTATGTGTTCGATATTTCCGATACCGGCACCCGTGAACATTCCCGTACACCCTGGTTGTGGCAGCTGGAAGAACAGCACATTGGGCCTGTGTCGGCCATGCTGGAGCAAAACTACGGCGTTGCCGGTGACAATCTCGCCCAGCAGCTCACGGATGTAGCCGGAAAGCTGGCGAGTGAGTATTGGGACGATCATCAGAGAGATTTCCGCTATATCGTTGACGGTTCGTTCCTGGCGGAGTACGATGATTACAACATCGAAGTCCAATTTAAGTCCGCCGCCACCGTCAGTATCGCCTATGCCCTGATGTCTCGCTGTGGGCTGGATACGGAACAATATTTCCAGCATGAGGACTTCATGCCGATTTTCGATTTCAATACCCCGGCCACGGTTGGGGCGTTGGGAGCGGCGGTCAGTCAGATGAACCAGCAGGTGCTGCGGCAGATCGGCGTCACCATCCAGAATTATGAGCGCGAACAACTCGCGGAAAGGAGCAACCACCATGAAGAACAACATGACTTACACGCAGAATGGGGACTATCTGATTCCCAACCTGGAACTGAGCGAGCAGCCGAAGAAGCCCCTGGGCAAGTACGGCAGGATGCGGAAAGCGTACCTGAAGGAACACCGGCCCCTGATTTACAACCAGCTGCTGCTGACCGAAAAGCTGTATCCGTACCTTCTGGAGATCGACGAGACGGCGAACAGCCGTCTGGAGCAGATGATGCCCCAGCTGGCGAAAGACGCGGGCGCGACGGAGCAGCTGAAAGCCAGCGACCCGATGCGCTGGGTGGGCCTGATGAACACCTGCAAAGCACAGGCCGAGGAGATTCTGATGGCGGAGCTTATTCACAGCTGAGTTTCTTCCTCTCCGAAGCAGAACAAATCAGAATCATAGATGAAGCAGAGAATGTGAAAACATCCTCTGCTTTTTCTTTTGCCCAGGCTGACATCGACCATGTGCTGCGGCTGGGCGGCAACACCTATCGCCAGAGAGAGCGCATTGTCGCGGCCTTTGAGGAGCAGAAGTCCACCACCGAGATCGCAGACACCCTGAAAACCCTGTACCATGGCGGCAACGGGATTGGCAGCATCACTGCATGGTATGCCGAGGATGGAATCCATCTTTCCCACGGCAAAACTGCCCGTTACGATAAGTCCGCCCAGGTCATTTCCTGGGAGAGTGCCGCTGAGCGTATCGGCCAGCTTTTGCAGGACGGCCAGTTTGCCACCAATGTGGAGCTGGCTGAGGCTGCGGGCTATGAACGCTCCCTCCTCGCGGAAAAGTTCTGGAATCTGTACCACGATTTCAGCGAGGAAGCCAGAGAAGCTGGGTATCTGCCCATCCTTTCCAACAATCCGGGGCGCGGTTTCCCGGAGGAATCTGCATGGCTCACCGAACAGCTGAAAAGCCCGGAGTTTCGCCAGAACCTTGCGGAAGAATATGCTGCCTTCTGGACGGCCTACCAGCAGGATCGGGATTTGCTGCGCTTCCACTACCATAAACCCAAAGAAATTTGGGAGAACCTGCAAGATCTGTCCTTGCCTCGCACCACCTTTACCTCTCAGTTGACGGAAGTACCTTCGGTCAAGCAGTTTATCTCTGAGGACGAGATCGACGCCGCCATGACCAGAGGCAGCGGATTTGAGGGCGGTAAGGGCCGAGTTTTCACCTTTTTCCAGGAACCCCATACGGATAAGGAAAAGGTGGATTTTCTCAAACATAAGTATGGTATTGGCGGTCACTCCCATGCCCTGTCCGGTGCAATGAAAAGCGATGAAAGCCACGACGGAAAAGGTCTGCACTACAAAAAAGACGGCTGCCCGGATGTGCATTTCACCTGGGAGAAAGTCGCCAAACGGATTACCGACCTGATCCAGAAGGGACGCTATCTCACAGAACAGGAACAGGCGGAGTATGACAAAATCCAGGCAGAAAAGGCCCTGGCGGAAGAAGATGCCCTGCAAGCCCAGCAGCCGGACCCGGCTGTGTGGGAATACAACGGCGTCAAGGAGCGCCACCCGGATGATATAATCCTCTACCAAATGGGGGATTTTTTTGAGCTGTACGGTGAGGACGCCAAAACTGCTGCTGCGGAACTGGACCTCAATCTCACGACCCGCGCTATCCCCGGCGGTGGCCGTGTGGAAATGTGCGGCTTTCCGGCAAACCGGCTGGAGCAGGTTGTGGAACAGCTGCGGGATAAGCATGATGTGACCATTTCCGCTGTCCCGAAGGGCGGCAGGGAGCGGCAGGAGTATTCCATGCCCTCTATCGACCATGAGGCGGAACAGCACATCAATGCCCAGGAAGCGGAGTTTGGCGCAGACGGGACCAGAGTATTTCAGGAGACCGAAGCAGCCGCAGCCCCTACGATTCGAGAACTGCATGAGCAATACAAGCCCATTGTACTTGCCGCTGTTATGGAAGATGTGCCATATCGCAATGCCTGCGGTCACAGTGACCATGAGAACGCCGTGATCGAGGGCAATGCCGCTATTCGCCGTGCTGTCCTGGGATCTGGCAACATGGAGCTGCTCCGCCTCTATTCCGACACACCGGAGTTCCGCCAGCGCCTTCATCGAGAAATCATCGACGAGACCTATCCCAAGCTCCATGAGCTGCTGCACCCTCTCACGGACAATGACATCGACAAGGCTATCCAGGACTGGAACGGCAAAATCGAAAGTAAACACGCCGTTGTCCGTTACATGGAGAAACATGGGCGGGAAAAAGATACCGCTGCATGGCTGGCCCATGAGTTTGACGGCGGCGATGGCAAAACCCCGTTTTCGGTTCGCCCGGAAAGCCCCGAAGGAACGGTGCTGCCCTGGCCCAAGGTACAGCGCCGGATCGCTCAGCTTATCAAGGAGGACCGGTTCTACACCGAAGCGGAACAGGACCGGTTCGACAACATCGACCCCATCGCCATTCGGGAGGCTTTGGCCGAGCGCGGCATTGTGAATGGTGAACTGGTGGATGAGGAAAAACTGGATAATGACCCATTCATCCAGCGTGTTATGGCGGATGTGGAGGCCATATCCAGAGAGAGCGTCCCGGCAGATGAGCCGGAACAGCCTTCTCCCCATAATTTGCGTGTTCTGGTTTCAGATGAGGAATACGCTGCGGCTCGTGGCACACTCCGGGAGCGAACCTCCTACGATCCAGCGGTTCCTCCTTACAATGTGGGTGATATTGTCTATCTGGATGACCGGCCCCATCAGATCACAGAGCTGCGGGATGACACGGTGCAGCTGCTGCCCACCGGCATGAGCTATCCCATCTACCGGGCTGAGAGCCGGGAACGGTTTGAGCAGCTTTTGCGGGAGGATAACCGCAACGACTTCTATACCGAATTCCTGCCTGCAAATCTGGATACGGTGGACCAGGACCTTCGGGATGTGCTGGCCCATGGCCTGATTGGTGAGGCGGACAAGGCGGAGCTTTCCGAGCTTCTTCGCAACGGCAAGAGTAACCAGGAGGTAGCCTTGTGGCTGAGCCGGGCCTATCCCAACATCGTGGAAACGATGGAGCTGGAGACCGGCGAGACCGCCGATTACCGCACGATGCCGGAAGGTATCGAGCTGGAAGTGCTGGATGCAGATGAAAAGCGTCTGGCCATGCTGTTCTTCCAGTGGAGCGAGGTTGCGCCTTTGCTGCGCGGGATGTATGCCCGTCAGTTGGACGGTTTTGAGCAGGAACGCCCCGAACCGGCTGCCGAAACCCCGGCCTTCCAAGCCGAGACTGTGGCTGTCTATCCGGGCGATAAGAACAATCTGCCCTATGATGTGGTTGTTCAGACCCTGCGAACCAATGAGCCGGAGCCGCCCACGCCTGCTGTCGAGCCGGAAAAGACTCTGGATGAGGTACTGGACGAACACCCCGTTTCCATTCAGGTAAACGGCGAGTGGCAGACCTTCCCCAATGTCAAAGCTGCCGAGGAAGCCTCTTATGAGGAATACAAGGCCAATCTGCGTCGCACCGCCGAGAATTTCCGTATCACTGACGATCACCTGGGCGAAGGCGGCCCCAAGGCTAAGTTCCAGGCCAATGTCGAGGCAATCAAGCTGCTGAAATACCTGGAGGAAACCACCGAGCAGGCAACGCCGGAACAGCAGAAAATCCTTTCTCGGTATGTGGGCTGGGGCGGCCTTGCCGATGCCTTTGACCCCGACAAGGAAAGCTGGAGCAAGGAATATGCCCAGCTGAAGGAACTGCTGACCCCGGAGGAATACGCTGCTGCCAGAGGTTCCACCCTCAACGCGCACTACACCAGCCCTACGGTCATCAAAGCGATTTACGAGGCTGTGGGCCGCATGGGATTTGAGACCGGCAACATCCTGGAGCCGTCCTGTGGTGTAGGCAATTTCTTCGGTATGCTGCCGGAGGAAATGCGAAACAGCCGTCTTTACGGCGTGGAGCTGGATTCCATCAGCGGGCGTATTGCCCAGCAGCTCTACCCCAAGGCCGACATCACCGTGGCAGGGTTTGAGACCACCGACAGGCGGGATTTCTACGATCTGGCGGTGGGTAATGTACCGTTTGGCCAGTATCAGGTTCGGGATAAAGCCTATGACAAGCTGAATTTCAGCATTCACAACTACTTTTTCGCCAAGGCTCTGGATCAGGTTCGTCCCGGTGGCGTGGTGGCCTTTGTCACCAGCCGCTACACGATGGACGCCAAGGATTCCACCGTGCGCCGGTATCTTGCCCAGCGCGCCGAGCTGCTGGGGGCTATCCGTCTGCCCAATGACGCTTTCAAAAAGAACGCAGGTGCCGAGGTCGTTTCGGACATCATCTTCCTGCAAAAGCGTGACCGTCCGTTGGACATCGTGCCGGAGTGGACGCAGACCGGGCAGACCGAGGACGGCTTTGCCATCAACCGCTATTTCCTGGACCACCCGGAAATGGTGCTGGGCCGACAGGAACCGGAAAGCACCGCCCACGGCATGGACTACACCGTGAACCCCATCGAGGGGCTGGAGCTTGCCGATCAGCTGCATGATGCCGTGAAGTACATTCGCGGCACCTACCAGGAGGCCGAGCTGCCGGAGCTGGGCGAGGGCGAAGCCATCGACACTTCTATCCCTGCTGACCCCAATGTGAAAAATTACTCCTACACCGTTGTGGACGGCGATGTGTATTACCGTGAAAACAGCTGTATGGTACGGCCTGACCTGAATGCCACCGCCGAAGCCCGTGTGAAAGGACTGGTGGGTCTGCGAGAATGTGTCCAGCAGCTCATTGATCTGCAAATGGACGCCGCCACACCGGACAGCGCCATCCAGGACAAACAGGCCGAACTGAACCGGCTCTATGACAGCTTCTCTGCAAAATATGGTCTTATCAATGACCGGGCGAACCGGCTGGCCTTTGCTGATGATTCCAGCTACTATCTGCTCTGCGCGCTGGAAGTCATTGACGAGGACGGCAAGCTGGAGCGCAAGGCGGATATGTTCACCAAGCGCACCATCAAGCCCCACAAGGCGGTGGACACTGTGGATACCGCAAGTGAAGCTCTGGCCGTATCAATTTCCGAAAAAGCCTTTGTCGATATGGCGTATATGGCGGAGTTGACCGGCAAGACCGGCGACGAACTGGCCGCCGAGCTGCAAGGCGTGATCTTCCGTGTACCTGGGCAGTTGGAGAAAGACGGCACTCCCCATTATGTAACAGCCGACGAATACCTGTCCGGCAATGTGCGGCGCAAGCTGCGTCAGGCACAGCGGGCCGCACAGCAGGACCCTTCCTTTGCAGTCAATGTGGAGGCCCTTACCGCTGCCCAGCCCAAAGACCTGGATGCGTCGGAGATTGAGGTGCGCCTGGGCGCTACCTGGATCGACAAAGAGTACATCCAGCAGTTTATGTATGAGACCTTCGACACGCCGTTTTATCTCCAGCGCAATATCGAGGTCAACTATTCTTCTTTCACCGCTGAGTGGCAGATCACCGGCAAAAGCTCTGTAAGCCAGAACAATGTGGCAGCCTATACCACCTACGGAACCAGCCGTGCCAATGCCTACAAGATTCTGGAGGACAGCCTGAACCTGCGGGATGTCCGTATCTACGACACCATAGAGGATGCAGACGGCAAAGAGCGCCGGGTGTTGAATGCCAAAGAGACCACCCTGGCCGCCCAAAAGCAGCAAGCGATCCGGGACGCTTTCAAAGACTGGATTTGGAAAGACCCGGACCGCCGCCAAGCTCTGGTCCGCCAGTACAATGAGGAAATGAACTCCACCCGTCCCCGTGAATACGACGGCGGACACATTACTTTCGGTGGTATGAACCCGGCCATCACCTTGCGGGAACACCAGAAAAACGCTATCGCTCATGTGCTGTACGGCGGCAATACGCTGCTGGCACACGAGGTAGGCGCTGGCAAAACCTTTGAAATGGTGGCTGCCGCCATGGAGAGTAAGCGCCTGGGCTTGTGTCAGAAATCCCTCTTTGTGGTGCCGAACCATCTGACCGAACAATGGGCGTCGGAGTTTCTGCGGCTCTATCCTTCCGCCAACATTCTTGTCACCACCAAAAAGGACTTTGAGACCCACAACCGCAAGAAGTTCTGCGCCCGCATTGCCACCGGCGATTATGACGCCATCATCATGGGACACAGCCAGTTTGAGAAAATCCCCATCAGCCGAGAGCGTCAGGAACGGCTCCTTCAGGAGCAGATCGACGAGATCACCGAGGGCATTGCCGAGGTGAAGTACAGCGGCGGTGAGCGTTTCACGGTCAAGCAGTTGGAACGCACCAAGAAGTCCCTGGAAGCCCGGCTGGAGAAATTGCAGGCCGAGAGCCGCAAGGACGATGTGGTAACATTCGAGCAGTTGGGTGTGGACCGCCTGTTCGTCGATGAGGCGCATAACTATAAAAACCTGTTTTTATACACCAAGATGCGGAATGTGGCAGGTCTCTCCACAAGCGATGCCCAAAAGTCCAGCGATATGTTTGCAAAGTGTCGCTATATGGATGAACTGACCGGAAACCGTGGTGTGATTTTCGCCACTGGCACCCCCGTATCGAACAGCATGACCGAACTTTACACCATGCAGCGGTATCTCCAGTATGACCGCCTGCAAGAGCTGAACA
>ERZ1090860.831-NODE-834-length-17559-cov-7.170075_pt1 | contig 17559 bp, 20 predicted proteins | sample MGYA00478483_ERZ1090860 | MGnify/ENA primary metagenome ERZ1090860 (study PRJEB33644, sample SAMEA5815741) | chicken gut metagenome | biome: Chicken; feature: Gastrointestinal Tract; material: Caecum | place: Ireland | collected 2019-01-01 | study: A study of the...
GAGTGCATCCTTGGTAAGGATGAGGTCACCGGTTCAAATCCGGTCAGCAGCTCCAGAAATACCTCGGAAACTTTGGTTTTCGAGGTGTTTTTATTTAAAATGGACTGCTGCACAAAGGAAAAAGCCTGTCTTTCGACAGGCTTTTATTCTTATTTTTAATCGCTGACAAGCGGTGTGGACAGATACCGGTCGCCGGTATCGGGTAACAATGCTACAATGGTTTTGCCCTTGTTTTCCGGTCGCTGGGACAATGCAACAGCAGCTTGCAGTGCGGCACCGGACGAAATACCGATAAATAATCCTTCGCTGTGCGTGAAGGTGCGCGCAGTAGAGAAAGCATCTTCTCCCTTTACACGGATGATTTCGTCATATACACCGGTATTGAGGACCTCCGGCACAAAGCCCGCGCCAATGCCTTGGATCTTATGCGGGCCGCCCTTGCCGGTAGACAGTACCGGCGATTCATCCGGTTCCACGGCGACAATCTTGACATTTGGATTGCGCTCTTTCAGATACGAGCCAACGCCGGTAATCGTGCCGCCCGTGCCGACGCCTGCAACGAAAATGTCAATCTTACCATCGGTCTGCGACCAGAGCTCCGGGCCGGTGGACGCATAATGTGCAGCCGGGTTAGCTGGATTGACAAACTGCCCCGGGATGAAGCTGTTCTCGATCTCAGCAGCCAGCTCGTCTGCCTTGGCAATTGCACCGGACATGCCTTTAGAGCCGTCGGTCAGCACCAGCTCTGCGCCGTATGCCTTGAGCATATTGCGACGCTCGACACTCATGGTCTCGGGCATGGTCAGGATGATGCGGTAGCCCTTGGCTGCCGCAACCGCCGCCAGACCGATGCCGGTATTGCCGCTGGTCGGCTCGATGATGGTCGCGCCAGGCTTGAGCGCGCCGCTCTCCTCAGCCTTGGTAATCATCGCGTTGGCAACGCGGTCCTTGACCGAGCCTGCCGGATTGAAATACTCCAGCTTTGCGAGGATTTGCGCCTGCGCGCCGGACTTTGCTGCAAATTTATCTGCCGCGTACAGCGGGGTGTTGCCGATCAAATCGGCGAAGCTGTGCTTGATATCTGCCATGTGGTGTACCACCTTTCATATTCCCTTAATTCATAGGTGTTTTATATGAATTAAGCATACAAGGAAAAATCGAATTTGTCAAGTGAAATTTGAAAGATGTGAAAAAATCTCCCGTGAGGGAGATTTTTTTGTGTGGCACTCTGTGCTGTTTATGATTCGATCAGCCCAAGTTGGATTTTCCATCGCAAAACCCGCACAGCGGCATCGCGGATGGTATTTTCGCTGATCGTGCCGTCCTGAACGGCGGTCAGCACGGCATTGTATTGTGTGATGAAGTCCGAGGAGATCAGCATATCGTTGCCTGCCTGCACGGCGAGCACCGCTGCATCTGCGTCGCCGGTGTAGTCCGTGATTGCCTGCATGACAAGGTCGTCGGTCATTACCACGCCGTCGAAGCCAAGTTCCTCGCGCAGCACCTTGTGCACCGCAGGGGAGAGCGACGCAGGCAGGGTGTCGTCCATGCAGGAAACGATGTTGTGACAAACGAGGATTGCCTGCGCCCCTGCTTCGATGCCCGCAGCAAAGGGCAGAAAATCCGACGAGCGGAACTGTTCCAACGGACGGTCATCCTGTGCAATGCCGGTGTGTGTATCTGCGTTGCTGCCGTAGCCGGGGAAGTGCTTGAGCACCATGCCCATACCGTCGGCGTTCATTTGCTCGACTACCGTGCGGACATAGTTGCTGGTGGATTGCGCATCCTGCCCGAATGCGCGGGCGTTGATGAAGTCGGCCGGGCTCGTCGATACATCGCATACGGGCGCGAGATTGACGTTGATGCCAAGCGAAGCCAGCAGGGTATCCTTTTCTTCCGTGTCGCTTTGAATGCGTTCCAGGCCGCCCTCGGCGAAAAGCGCCTGTGGGGACTGGAAGCGGCTTGCGCGGAACGCAGGGTAGGCGCTGACGCGCACCACCGTGCCGCCCTCCTCGTCCACGCCGATCAGCATGGGCGTTGCGGCGGCCTGCTGATAGGATGCAAGGGTTTCACGCAGGCTGTCCGGCGTCTGGTTTTCAAAATCGCGGCCAAACAGGATATATCCGCCGATGTCGTACTGCGCAGCCAGTTCCACGGCATTCAAATCCGGACAGCGCGCAAAGAACAGCTGCGCGACCTGTTGCTCCAGCGTGAGCGAATCCACATATACCTCGGCGGGATCGGGTTGCGGCGGTTCGGGTGTGGGTTCGGGTTCTGTTTGCGCAGCGTTGGGATCTGCGGCAGGCTCTTCGTTGCAAGCGGTCAGCCCAAATGGCAGGGCGAGGGCAAGCAGCAGACAGAGCAATCGTTTTCTCATATCAGCACCTTCCTTCTTTGGCTTTATTATACAGGAGAGTGCGGGTCGTTGCAAAGCCTATTGTGTTTGTGGTAAGATAAGAGGACGAAGAGGATGGAAAGGGGAGACCGGGATGCAGACCATCGGACGCTTTGCGCCCAGCCCGAGCGGACGCATGCACTTGGGCAATGTGCTGTGCGCATTGCTGGCCTATTTGAGTGCGCGTCGGCAAAACGGGCAGCTTTTGCTGCGTATTGAAGATTTGGACGCAATGCGCTGTCCGCGCAGCTTTGCGGATCTGATTCTGGACGATCTGCGCTGGTTGGGGCTGGACTGGGACGGCGAGGTGCCCTACCAGTCCGAACGGTCGGATATTTATGCGCAGTATGAGGCTGTTTTGCGCGACAAAGGGCTGCTGTATCCCTGCTTTTGCTCGCGTGCTGCGTTGCATGCCGCGTCTGCACCGCATTTGTCGGATGGGCGCGTGCTGTATGCGGGCACTTGCCGCGATCTAACGCCTGAACAGATTGCGGAAAAGCGCAAAACGCGCGCACCGGCTACGCGCGTGCGTGTACCGGATGAAGTCGTGTGCTTCACCGACGCGGTTTGGGGCGAGTATGCGGAAAATCTGGCGGATGAATGCGGGGATTTCATCATTCGCCGCTCGGACGGCGTGTTCGCCTATCAGCTTGCCGTGGTGGTGGATGATGCGTTGACCGGTGTCAACGAGGTCGTGCGCGGCGCGGATTTGATTTCCAGCACACCGCAGCAGATCTGGCTGCACCGGCTGTTCGGCTTTGAGCCGCCGCGGTTTGCGCATATTCCGTTGCTGTGCGACCATGACGGTCGCCGCCTGTCCAAGCGGGACGAAGATCTCGACCTCGGTCTGCTGCGCGAGCGGTTTACCCCCGAGCAGGTGATCGGTGCGCTGGCCTGTGCCGCCGGACTGATCGACCGCCCGGAGTCGGTGGCGGCGCGTGAGTTGGTTTCCACATTCGACTGGAGTAAAGTTCCACGGCATGACCTGCATTTGCCAGACATATTCAGATAAAGCGCCCAAATGGGCGCTTTTCTTTTTGTCAACATTTCTCTTGACACAATCATGCACTGGTTGTATTATGATGATATCAAATTGATATGATTGTGAGGGATAGGATATGAATACAAATCAAGTGGAGTATCAGGAAAAGGTGCTGCGCGCGCCAAACGGGCTGGCGATTTTGCTGCTCAATATTGTGCTAATGTTGGCGGCCATAGCGGGCATTGTGTTCAGCGCAATGCAGCTGTCGGCAAATGGTAGCAGCGGAGGTATGGTTGCACTGCTGGTGGTGTGCATCTTTTATTGGTGCCTGCCGTGCTGGCTGCTGTTCGCGGGTATCAAGGTGCTCGGGCCAAATGAGGCGCTGGTGCTGACGCTGTTTGGTACATACGTCGGTACGCTCAAGGGAGAGGGTATCTTTTTTGTCAACCCGTTCTGCAATTCGGTCAATCCGGCGGCGCAGAGTGCGAGCGAGGCGGCGCTGACTCACCTGTCCAAGGAGGAAAATCCGTCGAGCGGCAAGATCGTCAAGGCAGCGGCCATAAGTAAAAAAATATCGCTCAAGACCATGACGCTCAACAACGACAAGCAGAAGATCAACGACCTGCTCGGCAACCCGATCGTGATCGGCATTGCGGTCATCTGGCATATTGAGGACACTGCGAAGGCCGTATTCGCGGTGGACAATTATCAAGAGTTCCTGTCCATCCAGTCGGACGCGGCGCTGCGCAACACCGTGCGTCTGTATCCGTATGACGTATCCGAGGGCGGCGATGAGAAGAGCCTGCGCGGTTCGTCGCAGGAGATTGCAGGTGTACTGGCGGAAGAAATTCAGAAGCGCGTCGCCTGCGCTGGCCTGAAGGTCGAAGAAGCCCGCATCACAACGCTTGCCTATGCGCCGGAAATCGCAGCGGCGATGCTCCAGCGTCAGCAGGCCAGCGCGGTCGTGGACGCGCGCAAGATGATCGTTGAGGGCGCAGTCGGCATGGTGGAGATGGCGCTGGATGAACTCAGCCGCAAGCAGGTGGTCGAACTGGATGACGAGCGCAAGGCGCAGATGGTTTCCAATCTGATGGTGGTTTTGTGCGCAGGCAAGGACGCGCAGCCGGTTGTAAATTCGGGCTCGATTTATTAAAATAAGAGGTAGGAAGGGAGGCTGTACGATGCTGCTCGATTTTCTGCTCAGCCTGATGGCAGGCGGTGCGGTGACGGGCGCACAGTCTCGGTGCGTGCCAAAGCCGTTGCGGATCGCACTGGCGGCGCTGATTGTGTTATTTTTGATGACGCTCGGCGGGTTCATGCTGCTCTGTGCGATAGCGATCAACGGTGGTATTGCGGTGCGGCTGGTCTGTGGGGGACTCGCTGCATTGTGTTTGGGCTATCTGGTGTTTTTCATTCGTGGCGTATGGCGCGCCATGCGGTAACAATTCGGGAGCAAAGGAGGTGCAGCCGTGGCAGACAAGGAAAAAGCAAAAAAACAGGTGCCGCTGCGGCTGTCCGCCTCGCTTTATGACGAGATTGCCCGCTGGGCGGAAGATGAATTCCGCTCGGTCAATGGACAGATTGAGTATCTGCTGACCGAGGCGGTGCGCCGCCGGAAAAAACAAGGCCCGAAGGAATGAACTTGCAGCCGCGGGGGTATTCCCACTGGCGGCTTGGTGTGGTATAATGACGGCAAACCAGCCGCATCGAATATCAAGCTGGGGTGGCAGAAAGGAGAATATTCCATGAGCAAACGGACAAAAACGGTTGTGGTGGCAGTCGTTGTCATTATTGTGCTGATTGCTGCTGCATGTATTTTCGGATATGTTTCCGGACGGCAGACGCCGGAGCAAACCGATCAGCCCAATCAGACGGTTGAACCGGATACGCCGAGCGAGCAGGATACGCCGGATGATCAGCAGACCCCGGAGGATACGACAGAAAATCCGGTGCAGCCGGAAAACCCCAACCCGTCGGGCGGGGATTCAGCGGTCGTCTATGTGCCGGATGAGCAGGGTGAAACGCTCACGCCGGTCGGTACCGATGTGGCGGATGATTCCGATCAGGCGCTGGTCGATGCGCTGATCGCAGCGGGCTCGCTGCCTGAGGGCGCAGCGGTGCAGTCCTCTTCGACGGCGGACGGCGTGCTCACGCTGGATATGAACGCGGTGTATGGCGACGCGGTGCGTTCCTCGGGTACCACAGGCGAGAGCCTGCTGATCTACTCGCTGGTCAACACCTTTGTGCAGGCCCGCGGCGTGAACAGCGTGCTGATTACGGTGGATGGTGCGCCGCTGGAAAGCGGGCATGAGATTTACGATTATCCGCTGGAAGCTACCAACTGAGAGCAAAGAAAAAGGCTTCGGAACTTTCGTTCCGAAGCCTTTTTGCGTGAGGGTAAATGCTTAATAATTTTCAGCCTTGATTTCAAAGTAGGCCTGCGGATGCGCGCATACCGGGCAAACCTCGGGAGCCTGCTTGCCGACAACAATGTGGCCGCAGTTGGAGCACTGCCAGATGCAGTCGCCGTCGCGGGAGAAGACAAGGCTGCCTTCCACGTTAGAGAGCAGCTTGAGGTAACGGGCCTCATGCTCCTTTTCGATTGCGCCGACTTTTTCAAAGAGGAATGCGATGTCCTCAAAGCCTTCCTCATGCGCTTCCTTGGCGAAGGTCGCGTACATATCGGTCCATTCATAATTCTCACCGGCTGCTGCTGCCTTGAGGTTTTCCGCCGTGCTGCCGATGCCCTCGAGCAGTTTAAACCAGATTTTTGCGTGTTCCTTTTCGTTATTCGCGGTCTCCTCGAAAATCTTGGAGATCTGCACATAGCCATCTTTCTTGGCCTTGGAGGCGTAATAGGTATACTTGTTGCGCGCCATGGATTCGCCCGCAAATGCGGTCTGGAGGTTTGCTTCGGTTTTGCTTCCCTTCAAATTTGCCATAATTACATACTCCTCACATTTTGATATTTTTCAGACAGCTGTTGCTGCCGGAAATCACGCTGATTCTGTTCGACAATCCCGGCAAATGCCCTCAAACAGGATGTCATACCGCTGCACTTCCACGCCGGAAGCGTCCTCGACCTGCTCAATCAGGTTATTGATATGCGGCATATGCACATCAAATACCGCACCGCATTTTTCGCAGCGCACATGATAATGTTCGCTGGTATTGAAATCAAATCGATCCGCGCCGTTCGGTACAGGTACACGGCGAATTTCTCCTTGCGAAGCCAGTTGGTTCAGATTGCGGTATACGGTAGCCTTACTGATGGAAGGCTGTTCCGCCGCGACGGCAGCATACACGTTGTCCGCAGTGGGATGATCGTGCATGTGCAGAACGGTCTGCAAAACAATTTGACGCTGCACCGTATTTCTGGTCTGCATGCTGTCACCTACTCCCTAATAGTATAAATTCTTATTTAGAGTATATACTTATTTTGTAGGCTTGTCAAGCAGAAAGAGGAAAATCTTACAGGAATGCATCACAGAACATAGAGAAAAACCATCAGATAGTGACAGATGCTGCCTGCAATGACAAACAAATGAAAGATTTCGTGAAACCCGAACAGGGGGGAGAGATTCGGTCGTTTGGCAATATAGATCACGCCGCCAATCGTATAGAAAATCCCACCTGCGGCCAGCAGGGCGATGGCGGGTGCGGGCATGGAGAGGACAACATCAAAATCCAATACGATCGCCCAACCCAATGCCAGATACAGGGCGGTGCCCAAAAAGCGCGGCGCATCGATCCAGACCAGCTTCACGGCGATACCGGCGGCAGCAATTAACCAAATCAAGGCGAGGAACCCGTAGTTATGCGGCGGGCGCATGTAGCAGAGTACAATCGGGGTGTAGCTGCCTGCAATCAGCACATAGATCATGCTGTGGTCGAGCTTTTTGAGGCGGCGCAGTGTTTTTTCATCCCGGCAGGAATAATGATAGACACTGCTGGCAGAATACAATCCAATCAGGGACAGGCAAAAAATAATGACCGAAGCTGCCATCTGACCGTTGGCAGTATCAATGTTCAGCATACGAATCAGCATGGCGAACAGTCCTACTCCGCTCAGCACCGCTCCGACGAAGTGCGAATAGCTGGAAAATGGTTCCCGTGCTTTGAGGAAAACACGCGGCATATAGGTTCCTCCTTTTTATAATATAGTATTGATAACTACTTTGTATTTAATATAATACTACATAAAGAGAAAAATGCAATAGGGATTATGTGAATTTATTGTGTCCCCGGTGCAAAAAAAAATACACCTGCCATTCAGCAGGTGTATTTGAGAGAAACCTTATGCAGTAATCAAGACGGTTTGGGATGCGTCGTCCCAATCGACCTGAAAGCCGCACAAATCGCCCAGACTCCTGAGTTTGTAGTAGGTGTATCCATCTACATTGTATGCTGCAATCATATGCTGTACGCCGTCTGCGACGGTAGGCTCGGTCAGGGATTTCACCGTGCGGATCTCGCTGGACATTGGTTTGTTTTCCGTCCCGTTTGGTGTATAAGGAGAAAAAGACCGTAGTTCCACTTGGTTCAAGCCCTTATTCCACTGTACATCAAAGCTGCTGGGCGTATCCTTGAGAAGCATTGCCACATCGCGGACCCGCACATAGTTGTTGCCCCCAATCCGGTACGCCGGAAGGACAACGGCATGTCCGTTGACCGATGTGTTGGCAAGCGCAGGATAGGCGGCAGATGTTTGCCGCAGCAGCGAGGATACCGATTGCTGCATGGTGATGCGATAGCGCGGCATTTGGTGCAGCGAAACCGACGGCTTTGCTCGTCCGGGCTCGGTCAGCGTGCTGACAAGTATGCCCTTTTCGTTCAAAAGCGTTTGCATCCACCGGTCATATGCCCCGAAGGGATAAGAGAAATAAAGCACTTTCTGCTGCCCGGAATTCTGCGTGATCAGTTGAATGCTGGTTTGCAGATCTCCGCCCACGCGCGTGCGGTAAGCGCTTTGTGATTCGCCGGGCAGGCGCATGACGCCGTTGATGCCATTCGGAGCACTCATGCCGCTGTATTGTGGATTGTGCAGATTATAGGTGTGTGAGCCGATTTCCACGATGCCGCTGGAGACCATTTCCTGAATATCTTCCCAGGTCAGCATATTGGACGGCTGCTGGAGCGTGGCGGCCGAACGAATGTTATGGGCAACGACGGCAATGGTCGCTTTCATGCCGGTGCTTTGCAAAATCGGAAAGGCATACGCATAGTTTGAGTGATAACCGTCATCAAAAGTGATCATGATCGGCTTTTCCGGCAGCGACTGCTTGCTTTGCGTAATCGCAACCAAATCTGCCGGCAGCAACGGCGTAAACCCAAATTCCTGCAGGAATTCCATATCCAGCCGGAAACGATCCGCTGTGATAGTCATGCTGTTGGTGCGGCTTGGATCATTTGTCAAATCATGATACATTAGAATAGTTAAATTTGAATTTGTTGAGGCCGCGCATGCGGAACCCAACGTGGATAACGTCACTAAGGAAATGGCAACCATCATTGCCGAAATTTTTTTGATCAACCCCATTTTCATGCTATCCTCCTATCCTTTTTTATATTATATCGTGTTTTTTTCATCCTGTCCACTTTTCCGCCCTTGCATGCCCCGGGGGAAAAGGATTATAATGGGGAAGAAATGAGGTGAAAAATATGCCTGATTTTGGCGATATCATTGATCGGGTTTTTTCCGATCAGGATATTTTGCCCGCGGATGTGCCGCAGCTGGATTTATATATGGATCAGGTTTTATCGCTGTTCGATCAACACCTGTCTGCGGATAAGCGGAATCCGTCGGATAAGCTGCTGACCAAAACCATGGTGAACAATTACGTGAAAGAGGGGTTGATGACCCCGGTTCGCGGCAAAAAATATACCCGACAGCAAATCATGCAGCTGCTGTGCGTATATCATTTGAAGCAAAACCTGCGTCTGAGCGATGTCAAGGCGCTGACCGGACGCGATGATGTCGATTTTGGAGCCTGTTATGCGCATCTGCTGGAGGACAAGACCAAGATCCGCGAAAGCGTTCCGCCGATGCTGGATGCGTTTCTGCCGTATGATTCGGACGACCCCAACGGACGGCTGATGCTGTGTCTTGCGCTCAGTGAAATTGCTTCCTATTTGCGTCGGTTATGCGAAAGCGTGATTGACGCAATTGACGAACAAACCGGAGGGAAATAAACATGTCCATTGAAAAAGCAAAAAATTGGCTGCGGCAGTTTGGGGTGGAGGATCGCGTGCTGGAATTCGACACCTCTTCGGCCACGGTCGAGTTGGCGGCGCAGGCGGTTGGCTGTGCGCCTGCGCGGATTGCCAAAACGCTGTCCTTTCGCACTGGGGACGGTGTAATCCTGATCGTCGCTGCGGGAGATACCAAAATCGACAATCCAAAATATAAGGCCCGCTTTGGCTGTAAGGCGAAGATGCTGTCCTTTGAGGAGGTCGAGCCGGAAATCGGCCATGCGGTCGGCGGGGTGTGCCCTTTCGGCATCAACCCAGGCGTGACGGTTTTTCTGGATGAGTCGCTGCACCGTTTCGAGACGGTGTTTCCCGCCTGCGGTTCCTCCAATTCCGCAATCGAGCTGACGATTCCCGAGCTGGAGAAATTCTCCGGGTACAAGGCTTGGGTAGACGTATGCAAGGGATGGCGGGAATAACCGTCTCGCTGGCGCAGTTCGGCGCCTGTGAGGACAAGCTGGCTAATCTGCGCAGGATACAAGGCTATGCGCAAAAAACGAAAGAATTTGGCGCATCTATGTTATTCTTGCCGGAATACAGCATGTTTTATGCAAAAATGAACAGGCGGTCACAAATCAAACAGGCGGCGGAGCCACTTGATGGCCCGTTTGTTTCCGCGCTGTCGCAGATGGCCCGGCAGTATGGTCTGTGGCTTGCCGCAGGCATGTATGAGCAGTCGGATGCGTTGCCGTATAACACAGTCGTGATCGTGGATGCGGATGGCGTGCTGCGCGGTGCACACCGCAAACAGCGTTTGTATAACGCCTTCGGCTACCGGGAGTCCGACGAGTGCCGAGCGGGAGAAAACCCGTTCCATCCGGTGGATACGCCTGTCGGGCGGCTGGGTGTGATCACCTGTTTTGAGCTGCGTTTCCCAGCGCTGGCTGCGGCGCAAAAGCAGGCCGGGGCGGAAGTGCTGCTGGTTCCAGCGGGTTGGGCGGTCGGTGACAATAAGGTGCTGCACTGGCGCACGCTGCTTTGCGCACGCGCGATCGAAAATAATATGACGGTGCTCGGTGTCGATCAGTATGCGCCCGGGTGCTTTGTCGGACACAGCGCAGCTTTCGCAGCAAATGGCTGCACGCTGGGCGCACTGGAAGAAGGGGACGGTCTGCTGACCATCACAATTTAAAGGAGAACGATTATGCAATTTGATCCCACGTTATATGTTATCACGGATAGCACTTATCATACGACGGCAACCTTGTTGCACGCGGTTGATCAGGCGTGCGCGGGCGGCGCAACACTGATTCAGCTGCGCGAAAAGGACACCGGCGGCCGTGATTATCTGGCTCTCGCGCAGCAGGTCAAGGCGGTGACCGACCGCTGGAATGTGCCGCTCATCATTGACGACCGCGTGGATGTTGCCATTGCCTGCGATGCGGCGGGGGTACATGTCGGCGCAAGCGACTTGCCGGTTGCGGTTTGCCGCAAGCTGCTGGGACCGGATAAGATCGTCGGTGCGACGGCCAAGACAGTCGAGGTCGCGCAGGCAGCCTATGCCGATGGCGCGGATTATCTGGGCACAGGTGCGATTTATCCAACCACAACGCATGTCACGACCAAGCTCACACCGGTCTCCACGCTGGATGAAATTTGCCGCGCGGTGCCGATTCCAGTGGTTGCAATCGGCGGTTTGAATGCCGAGAATATGGATGTGTTGGCGTACAGCCCGATTGCCGGTGTTGCGGTGGTTTCTGCCGTTATGAAGGCAGAGGACCCGTGTGCGGCAGCGGCACAGATCAAAGAGAAATTTTTGGCGATGCCAAGACATTGATGTTGTCTGGCCAATAAAAAGGCTTCGGAACATTCGTTCCGAAGCCTTTTTTATTATGTGGGAAAATCAATCCTGAAACAGCGGCGTAGAGAAATAACGCTCGGCTGTATCGGGCAGGACGGTAACAACGGTTTTGCCGGGACCGAGTTTCTTGGCGAGCTGGATGGCGGCCGCAACATTAGTGCCGCTCGAAATACCGCACATCAACCCTTCGTAGCGTGCCAGATCCTTTGCGGTCTGGATGGCTTCATCGTCCGTGACAATATAGAGGTGGTCGTAAATCTTGGTGTTCAGGTTTTTGGGGATAACACCGTCACCGATGCCCATTTGCAGGTGGGTACCGATCGAGCCGCCCGAAAGAATGGCAGCATTCTCCGGTTCAACCGCCCAGATTTCCAGCTGAGGATTCTGCGCCTTGAGTACTTCACCGATGCCGCTGATCGTGCCGCCGGTGCCGAAGCCGGAGCAGAAACCGTCGATCGGGCCGCCAACCTGTTCCAGAATTTCGGTTGCGGTGTGATGGCGGTGCACAGCGGGATTGGCCGGGTTGTCGAACTGGCCCGGAACAAAGACCTTCGGGTCATTTTTCGCCATTTCGTCTGCAATTCGCTGGCATTCTGCAATACAATCACCGATATTGCCAGCGTCATGTACCAAGATCACTTCGGCGCCATAGTGCTGCACCAGCTTGCGGCGCTCTTCAGAAACCGAGTCCGGCATGATGATTTTGACCGTATAGCCCTTGACCGCACCGCAAAGTGCAAGGCCAATGCCCTGATTGCCGCTGGTGGGTTCCACGATAATGGTATCCGGTCCGATCAGGCCGCGGCGCTCCGCGTCCTCTACCATATTGAGCGCCGTGCGCGTTTTAATCGAGCCACCGACGTTCAAGCCCTCAAATTTGACGAGCACCTCGGCGCAGTCTGCGGGAACCATGCGGTTCAGACGTACCATCGGCGTATGGCCGACTGCTTCCAGGATGTTGCTGCATATCATCAGAAAATCTTCCTCTCAAACAGGTCTCGCATACATTATAGCACAACTTCTTGCATAAGGATAGAACAGATTGACCAAATTGTGTCAATCAACCCTTCTTTTTTTGGAGTTTATGCAGGGAGGAGGTGAGATGTGATGAACATTCATTTTCAGCAGGCCAATGCGGGAAACTATTTGTCTGCGGCCCGTGGAAAGAAGGAAATCTGTTATCTGGTGATCCATTTCACGGCAAATGACGGCGATACAGCAAAGAACAATGCAGATTATTTTACAAATTCTAATATCTCGACTTCGGCACATTATTTTGTGGACGAAAAGGAGGTTTGGCAGTCCGTGCGCGATGCGGACATTGCATGGCATTGCGGCACCAAGGGTACATATTTTCATCCGTATTGCCGCAATGCAAACAGCATCGGCATTGAACTGTGCAGCCGCATCAAAAATGGTAAATATTATTTTCAGGCGGGCACGGTGGAAAATGCGGTGCAGCTTGCGCGCAGCCTGATGCAGAAATATGGCATTGCACCCGACCATGTGGTGCGGCACTATGATGTGACGCACAAGAACTGTCCGGCGCCGTTTGTGGAAAACGCAGCAGCGTGGCAGGATTTCAAACGCAGATTGACGGAGGAGGTGGACGATATGACGGCAGACGAGGTCAAGAATCTGATTGCGCAGAGCAAAACGGTATACAATACTACAGCATCGGTGCCCGAGTGGGGCCGTGCGACAGTGGAAAAGCTGACGCGCAAGGGTTGGCTTAAGGGCGAAGGTGGCAGCGGGGGACTGAACCTTCCCGAAGAGGTGCTGCGTGTACTGGTCATAAATGACCGTGCGGGCATTTATGGAGATTGAGTGACAAAAAAACGGCGAAAGCAATCTGCTTTCGCCGTTTTTTGTTGGTATATGGGAGTATAGGTCAATCCAGATAAGTGAGCTTTTCGATGCCCTTGATGCCAAGTCCCGGCTCGTCCGACACGGTGATATCCTTCTCGTTGAACACTGCGCCGCCAAGGATCGGGTCCTCGGTGCACAGCACCGGTCCGTCCAGATCGATTTTGGTGATGATCTGCTTGGCGCATGCGAGGTGGATTGCAGCGTTGACGCTGATCTTGGCTTCCAGCATACAGCCAAGCATGCACTCAACACCGTAGACTTCGGCCGCAGAAGCGATCTTGAGCGCGTTGTACAGGCCGCCTGCCTTCATCAGTTTGATGTTGACCAGATCGGCTGCGCGCATCTGCATGATGGTCAGTGCGTCCGCTGCGTTCTGCACACTCTCGTCCGCCATGACCGGAATGGTGACGTTGTCGGTGACGTATTTCAAGCCGGTCAGGTCGTGCTGCGCGACCGGCTGCTCGACAAATTCAATATCCAGTCCCGCGTCCTCCATCTGGCCGAGGATGCGCACGGCTTCTTTGGGCTTCCAACCCTGATTGGCATCAATGCGGATTTTCACATCCTTGCCAACCTCTGCGCGGATGGCTTGCAGGCGGCGCAGATCGAGCGGCGCGTCCTTGCCGACCTTGCACTTGAGGCAGTCGTAGCCGCGATCGATGGCGTTACGTGCATCGCGCGCCATCTCCTCCGGGTCGTTGACGCTGATTGTGATATCAGTCACGATTTTGCTGCGGCTGCCGCCAAGCATTTTGTAAACCGGGATGTGGTACAGTTGGCCGTACAGATCCCACAGCGCCATATCGACCGCCGCTTTGGCGCTGGTGTTCTTGAGGATGCAGCCTTGCAGCGCGAGCATCAGGTTTTCAAAGTCATCCACCTCGCGGCCGAGGATGGTCGGGGCGATATGGTCCTGAATTGCGCCGATGATTGCGCCCGCGGTGTCGCCCGTGACCGCACCGGTCGGGGGCGCTTCGCCGTAACCGATCGCGCCGGTATCGGTATGGATTTCGACGATCACATCTTCCACGGACGAAACCGAGCGCACCGCCGTCTTAAATGGCACGCGCAGCGGCACAGAAATACGGCCGAGCCGGATTTTGGTAATTTTCATCAGATGTCAGCTCCTTGCTGTAAAATACGCTTCGCTTATTTTGCTAGTTCGTGCATAGCCGCTGCGAGTATTTCGGCGTTTTGCAGCAGCCGCTCTACTTCCATATATTCGTCCGGCTTGTGCTCGCGGATTTCGTCGCCCGGAAAGACCGGGCCGAATGCGACCAGATTGGGGATGGACTTGGCATAGGTGCCACCGCCGATCGACTTGAGCTCCACCTTGTCTCCGGTCTGTTCCTCATAGACCTTGGCCAGCTTGCGAATCAGTTCGCTCTCGGGCGGCATATAGATAGCGGCCTTGTGCTTCATCTGGGTTTCGTGGAAGCCGCCGAGCGAGAACGCGCGCTCGAGACGCGGATGCGCCTCGTCATAGGTCTTGGTCACCGGATACCGCACAGACAGCGTGAGCGAAAGCGTGTCCTCTGCAAATGCCGCAACACCGAGGTTGACCGTCAAATCTCCAGACAAATCATCGCGCATGGCAAGTCCCAGCGATTCGCCGCGCGTTTCCAGCCCGATGCGATCCGCGAGGAACGCCATGCAGTCGGCAAGCTCGCCTTCCAGCGGGAGCTGGGTCAGTGCGAGCGCCAGACGGCCGATCGCGTTTTCGCCCTGCTCGGGGGTGGAGCCGTGCGCGGATATGCCTTCGGCCTCCACACGGATGCCGCCGTCGATCGGCGTGGCCGTGACCTTGTCCAACGTGATGCGATTCGCAGCCTCTGTGGGGCAGGCCAGTTCCGCCACCGCGTAAGCGGGGGAGACATTGGATGCCGTGCCGCCCTCAATGCGGGTTAGGCGGTACGCGCCGGTCTGGTTGAGTTTGCGGGCATATACGCAGTTCATGATGCCCTTTTCGCCGTTGATGATCGGATATTCGCCGTCCGGGGTAAAGCCCATGACCGGAACTTCGCCGCCGTGCTCGAGATACCACACCATATCCTGACAGCCGGTTTCTTCATTCGTGCCGAACAGGATGCGGATGCGGCGGGACGGGACAAAGCCGGCGTCCTTGAGCGCGGCCAGCGCGTACAGCGCCGCAACGGTCGGGCCTTTGTCGTCCATCGTGCCGCGTCCATAGATGCGGCCGTCCTTCACGTCTCCGGAAAACGGCTCAGCGGCCTGCCAGCCATCTCCTGCGGGCACAACGTCCAGATGGCCGAGCACGGCGATCATCTCGTCGCCTTCGCCATATTCGCACCAGCCGACCCGGTTATCCATATTGACTGTGCGGAAACCGAGCTTTTCGCACAGCGCAAGCGTTTCGTGCAGGCAGCGCGCGACCTCGCTGCCGTAAGGTGCATCCGGTGCGGGTTCGCCCTCGACGCTCGGAATCTGAATCAGCGTTGCCAAATCTTTCAGCAGGTCATCCGCGTGTGCACGGATATAGGTTTGCAATTCCATCATAGTCCCTCCTTAACGGGCTCTGAACATTCCCATATCATATTGTACAGGATGCACGACTGATTTGCAAACCATTCTGTGCAAATTGCTTGCGAGACCTTGCAAAACAGTCGGTTTTCCTGTATACTGAGAAAAAGTCCGATGTTGCGGCGAACGGGGGCCGGGACAGAGGGAAAGAGAATGAAAAAGTGAGGGATGAAAACAGATGATTACCAACGGCTTTACCTATATTGCGGTGCTGGTATTCTTGGCCGGTATTCTGGTAGGCGCGGAAAAGATCACCAAGTGGAAATTTTTTAAATTTATACCGCCGGTTGTTCTGCTGTATCTGCTGACCATGCTGCTCTGCACCGTGGGCGCATGGGATATGGAAGCCACCAAGGGCGCATACAGTGCGCTGAAGAATAATATTCTGTATGCGATGCTGTGTTTGATGCTGCTGCGTTGTGACATTCGCAAGGTACTCAAACTCGGCCCGCGTATGCTGGGCGGCTTCTTTGCGGCGAGCATTTCGATTGCGATCGGCTTTATCGCAACCTATGCGATCATGCATGGCGTGCTCGGCTCGGAGGCATGGAAGGCGCTTGGCGCGCTGTGCGGCAGCTGGATGGGTGGCTCGGGCAACATGGTTGCGGTGCAGCAGGCGCTTCACATTTCGGAAGCAGATATGGGCTATGCACTTGTGATCGACTCGATCGACTATTCGGTTTGGGTTATGTTCCTGCTGTGGGCGATTACTTTTGCGCCGCAGTTCAACAAGTGGGCCAAGGCGTCTACGACTACGCTGGACGAGGTCTGTGCCCGTCTGGAGAAGGAGATGCAGGAGGAAGACAAGCACATGACCTTCCCCGGCCTGCTGTTCCTGGTTGGCGGTGCGCTGCTGGTTTCCGCCCTGTCGCAGAATGCGGGCAATGCGATTTTTGAATGGACTAAAACGCTGATCGGCGGAAATACCCCGTGGATTGATTCCGCGACGTGGACGGTTCTGGTGGTCACGGTGGTTGCGCTGGTGGTAGCGGTTACGCCGATCGGAAAGATTGCCGGTGCGGCAGAGCTGTCTAACGTCATGCTGTATATCGTCATTGCGCTGCTTGCTTCCCGTGCAAGCCTGCTCGAGATGACCGATGCTCCAGTGTGGATCATTTCCGGTTTTATGATTCTGGCGATTCACGGCATTATTCTGGTTATCATTGCAAAGATTTTCAAGCTCGATATGTTCACCTGCGGCGTCGCGTCGCTGGCGAACATCGGTGGTACGGCATCCGCGCCGGTGCTTGCAGCGTCCTATTCGGGCGCGCTGGTTCCGGTTGGCGTGCTGATGGCGTTGATGGGCTACATCATCGGTACCGGCGGCGGTATTCTCACAGCGAACATCATGCGATTGTTTGCGTGAGACGGTTCAGGGGAAAAGCGGCTGTCTCTCATAGAGAGGCAGTCGCTTTTTATGTTGCAAAAATTGTTTTTTTATTGTTGTTAAAACAACATACAGAGAAAAAGGATTGCGCTATACTAAGGACAATCGAAATACATGGGAGGATAACTGCAATGATGCGTAAAATTATTGAGATTGATGAAGCGAAGTGCAATGGCTGCGGCCTGTGCGCCAATGCGTGCCACGAGGGCGCGATCGGTATGGTGGACGGCAAGGCCAAGCTGCTGCGTGACGACTACTGCGACGGTTTGGGCAACTGCCTGCCGGTTTGCCCGACCGGTGCGATCACCTTTGTCGAGCGGGAGGCCGCAGCCTAT
>ERZ1090860.838-NODE-841-length-17472-cov-6.918758_pt1 | contig 17472 bp, 31 predicted proteins | sample MGYA00478483_ERZ1090860 | MGnify/ENA primary metagenome ERZ1090860 (study PRJEB33644, sample SAMEA5815741) | chicken gut metagenome | biome: Chicken; feature: Gastrointestinal Tract; material: Caecum | place: Ireland | collected 2019-01-01 | study: A study of the...
CGAATGAACAGCTCAGATTGATTCGGAGTGATGACGAGAGAGTAATGCAAGCGACAGAACTTAAAAACCTGTTGCTGCATAAAAGCAAATTCGTTCTTCCTGTCGTGTGTCCATCCTGCGGAAATGTCGTCGGATATCTGAACTCAAGCACAGGGTACTACGTAATTCAAGGCTCATACTGCGTACAATGCGGTAAGCAGGTTAAAGCAGTCGCAGAAAAATGATTACATAAAACCCTCTTTTCCAAAAAAACCCCATAAAAAACGGTCAATTTCCAGACACTTCAAAAAATCGACCAAAAAACGACTTATTTTTCTTGCTTTGAATCTGACAGAGAAGTATAATTAGCTTAGAACAAAATAGAACAGATGTTCGTAAAATTGGAAAATAGAGACAATAAGGAGAAGTGCATACATGATTCAAGCAATAGTGAAATGGCACAATTCCACATTGGCAGATATAGATGACGGTGGAATTTCGTTTACATATAGCAGCGAAGACAACTGTTTTAAGGCAGATAAAGCGCCGAACGCATTCAAGAAATGTCCGGAACGTCCGAGCAGGTTTCGGATTGCTTTAGAGGAGAGAACCGAACAAGCGCAGATAGAGATTGGATATTTGGAAGGCGTATTCATTCCCGAGTATTCACATCACAGATATTCTTCTTGGCGGGAATTTTACCGAAAAGACAAAACGACTGGAGCTGCTGTTGAATCCGCATTGGCAAAGCATCACGATTTCTTGCGAAGCAAAAAGCCGTGCGCGATTACTGCAACCGTCGAGGATATGTACATTTCTCGGGAGGATCGCTTGCATGGTTACGGAACCGCTCTTTTGGCGAAGCTGGATGAGCTGTTGGGCGCAGCCATCATTCACGGACCGGACGTGATTCTGCTGACCAACATGCAGGCGTATGAGATCGATGAAACTTCCGAAGGCAAGCATGTGCGAAAGGCCCATCCCAACCAGAATCTTGCGCAGCTCCGATTAGTCCGTTTGGCTGAAAGTGCTGGATATTCGTACAACACCGATTATTCTTGCATTCGAGTATGCGATGCAAATGCGCAGCGCAAGAAGTGAATGCGTAGCCGGAGTCTAAAATGCGCAGCCGGAGTATGCGAAGCGAGTGGAGGAGATGCCAATGAGGTTGCCGAGTGACCCGATTTATCAAGCGGGCGATCACGTTAACGGGCTTCAGATCGAATCTTTTCTCGGGTTTCATGGTAAACGTCGCAGAAAAATCTATCGTTGCATATGCTCTTGTGGAAATGTGTTTGAAGTCGATGAGTACAGAATATCGACTAAGCAAACGACATGCTGCCCTACATGCAATCGCAGGAGATCCAAAGCAAATAAGCTTGCAATTCTAAGAAAAGAATGCATCGGGAAAGTAATAGGCCACTATCGAATTTTGGAGCAAGCCAACAGCAACATTAGTGATCGTTCGTATCAGTGGACGGTTCAATGTCTGAAATGTGGGCGAATCACAACAGTGAGAACAAGCCGACTGAATGAACTGAAGAATAAACGATGCATGTGCGACCGCAAGCGAAAATGATGGAATCCCATATCATATTTTTCTGAAAGGAGAGACATCGAAAGATGAACACGCAAAATAACACAGCAAATCCATTGTACCAATATCAGGTGGCGCGGCTTGATGTATCCGCAAAACCTCACCATCTCTACGAGAACATAAATCTGGAGTATTCTCCACTGTATCGATCTCTGAAGAGTGCGAAAAATTCTCTGCTGAATTATCTCCAGCTCAATGGGCTGAGCAATAAGCTGAAGGAAAAGCTGGAGACGGTGACGGATGCCACAATCAACAAAAACAATGATGACATTACCATGCTATTCGCCACTCTGAGGGGAGTGAACGGCAAGAAGCTGGATTACGTCATTACCATCCGGCGGGTGTGGCCTGACCGTGATATTTCTACCACCTACTATTCATTCAACCTCTGTCGTATGATGGTTGCAGCGACTCCTGTAAAAGAGGGAACAATGTATGAAAACCCTCTGTTTTCCCTCGGCCCTCTGTGCAGCAGTCTCGACAAGCTGAAGGCGGAAATGATCGTTTACCTGTCAGGGCATAATCCATTCCATCAGGATTTTGCAAAATTGAAGGAAAGTATATCTCATTTGTCGCTGGATGTACTGAATATCGGCAAGTGGGAGCGGGATTTTGCTGAACAGACTGATAAGCCGGAAACCGGACTGTTGGAATGGCGGTTGAAGGTATTCCGTGCATCAATTGAAGGATAAGTACACTTTAAAAAAGGAGAGAAAGAACGACTATGGTTCATGCAAAAACTGAATTATTGGAAAAAGTTCAAACTGCGTACAATACAGCGATAAGGAATCTCCCTGCCGGATCCGTTCCCCAACTAAAAGATATCATGCCCCATCTGGATGTTAACTGTTCTCAATATGTAATCTTGGCCTGCACGAAAGAACTCGGCTTGGCGGTAAATATTCAGGTGACGAAATCGGGCAAGCATTTGCTGGAAGATCGCGTACCGGGACACATTCAGAAAGTGTATGACCTGATTGAAAAGCGTTACAATGAGACCGGCCTGTGCCTGTCCATGCGAGACATTCAGAATCAGCTTGGCATGTCACTGAGTACGATACAGAACGATTTGCTGTATCTGGCGGTGACGGGAAAGGTTGACTATTATCATCGCGGCTGTCGCACAATCCGTCCTGTCATTAAGCAGTAATTTTTTTTGCTTGCGAATTGACTTTATAGCGTGCAAGCTATGCAATGAAAAAGCAAAACAATGAAATAAAAAACTGTGATTGCTGAGGAGGCAAAGAAAATCCATGAATAACAAGAATACCGTTCTTGAAGAGACATCTACCGAAACCAAAACGTTGATGAATGTTATTTACGACGTTGCCCGCATGCAGCGCAATGACTTCAGCGCGAAAGACTTTATCGCACAAGTGAAGGAACAGTTGAAGGGAACACGGTATGAAGAAAAGCATGAATTTAGCCGTGTGGCTAAACTTTGCGGACGCGCACTTCGCTTGATGCGGGATTCCGGATATTTGTCTCACACCGAGATCGGTACATATCACATTGAACGGGATATGAACACGCTCAAGTGATAACCGACTATGACAGTCCTCCTGAGGGGAAATCAACTGAATAGTATGATTTCTTCTCAGGTTTTTTTCAATTGCAATGCATGGAAGAAAGGAGGTAAAGTTTTTGCAATTTACATCACCCGCTTGTACCTTTGCAGTTTTTTCCTTGGCTGCACTTGGCCCAATTGTTATACCAGAGTTGCTTAAGCAAATTCGGTATCGTCGGGTATGCGACAAATTTGGGCTGAAACTATCTGACCTGTCTGACATCGACATCCGGATAGTTAACGCTGCGGGAAGTGCTGGAGCGAAAAACTTCATCCGAGAGTTTCCCGGGCATTGGGAGCATGAAAATCCGGATGGCACACGCGACATGCGGTATGCAGAGAACAATTACGTTCCAAAGCGAACAGAAATCGCTGTCATTCACGGCAAACGGCAATATGTTTTTTCGTCGTTTAGAAAAGTAGCGGTTTTAAATATAAAAGATGCGCTGGAGCACAGTGGATATTCTTTTGCTATTCGGGAGGTTTTGGATAAACGAAAGAATTACGCCCCACTGTTTCCGATTACACACCATGTACCGGATCTGAGCATGACAGCGGATCAATTTATTTCCATGTATTGCGGAGATGAAGATGCAATTTATTCTCCGATCAAGGATTTCATTGGCATTTACGTCATTCTAAATGAGACGAAAAATTCAACGTATATTGGTCAGAGTTACACAGTTATAGAAATCGTATATAAGTTGTTGCGAGGGCAACTGAAGCGCAGTACGGATTTGTACCGGGAACTTGATAGGGGAGACAGCATTGTTGTCCGAATAATACCGTTCAAGAACAGTGGATACGTTTCATTGAACGAAATGGAGCGTAGTGCCGTTGCTGCATACACCCATCTAATCGAATAAAAGGCGAATGATTAGTGATGGACAAAATCAGTAGTATAGAAGGAGAAGTTAATGGAAATTGGAGATATTGTAACAGTCAAAAGCGCTGTTGTCGATAATTGCGGGAATAAATTCGATTCAGGGACATTGTTCAAAGTATGCAATTTTATTTATGCTCGCGTATCTGGAGAGATTAAAGAAGCCGTTCGCATAGAACCTTTGTGTGCAAATAAAAAGACTGAGGTAGAACCCGTTGAATCCTCTAACCTTCTTGAAGTCGCACACGATTTAATGCTACAGATTCATAAAGATGCTCAGGAGTTGTCAGATGCCATTAACCGCCAGCACAAATATGGCAAGATACTATCTATTCCAATGTTCGCGTTATCTGCATTGATCATATTCATAATAACTTGGAGTTTTCTCGCTTATGAGATATCGACTGTAACTGGGTTGTTGACAGCGTTTCTGATGACAGTTTTATTCATTTTATCCGGAATCGGACCGGAAAACAAAAAGATAATTCGCTCCAATGCGATAACGTGCTTGCTCACCATGCGTTCACTCAGAATAAACAATCATGGAATCGGACTTAAACCCGTTCAAGTAGCGGATTTGTCTTCGGCAGAAATTGAACAGCAAGCATTAGACGCATATGACCGGGCGATTGACATTCAGCAAAGAATATACAAAGGAAAATATCCATTGGACTTGGGTTCCTTTAATTTGGGAAAGAAAAACAACGAATGGAAAATTTACGAAGAAATCGCTAACAATACGCAAGAAAATATTCGCATTTTAGAAGATTTTCTGAATTCGCACACATAATAACACATCAAGTCTATAACATCTGATAAAGGAGAAGAAATATTATGAAAAATCTAAAAACACTCGTTGCTGCCGTTGGCCTTATTTCTATGATGTCTGCTTCAGCAATGGCAGTACCGGCTCAGGAAGTTCTGACTGACACAGCAGAGAATTCGGTTCCGGAAGGGATTACATACAGCGACACCGCATCTGCCGAGCGGGATGACTCAAACCGTGAACTGGGGAGCTTTGCTGGAGCTGCGGTCTGTGCACTCATTCTTGGTGGATGCACTTTAATCCCTCGGTTTCTGTTCAACCGAAATGGCCCGGAGGGTACGTCCGAAGAAAACGATGAAGCAGATCGAAAGGAAGCGAATCCGGAACAGACACTGGATTGGATCAAGAATACCTTCGGTGATTGTCATCACGATATCACCATCACACCTAACGAAGATGGCACGGTAAACCTTGTGATCGTGAGTCCGGACGCCTACTGGACGGATACATTTCGGGATGAGGCTGAGGCCCGCACGTTTCTTGAGCAGAATGGCCTGCTGAAAAATGACGAGTGAGGAAAAATCATGAGTGAAATATTGACCGGCTTAGGAGCTGAGGTGCTGAGTATAAAACCGGAATTGGCTTCTGCCTCCGAACCCCTGTTACAGTCAGTTCTTTTCTTCTTTGCTTGTTTATATATTGGTTATTTGATGTATCGCATAAACATTTGCAGTCGTATTTTGAGCATCTGTTCCCTTATATTTGTCATTGGAGCACTCATTTCACTACTATATGCAGGTTATCAAGTATTTACGGAATCGAAAGAAACCGGAAACGTCATTATTGAAATCCAAGTAAATGACGAAACAAACATACGTGAAATTTTTGAGCGCTTCGAAGTGATCGATGTTTCAAATTATCCTGCCATCACAGTGAAGGGAAAACAATAATGAAATTCAAGCTACTGTTCATCGTTATTGCAATGTTATTGTTGTGTGGTTGCGGAACAATCCTGACAGAAGGTGAAGTGTACGACAAACAGTTCATTGAATCACATTCCGAGGTGACTGCATTTCCTGCGACAGTTCCATCTGTAAACGCAGCAACAGGGCAAATTACAACGGAGGTAAAAACAGTTCCTCACATTTGCTATTATTCAGATGCCTACGCAATATACATTCGTGCTTTTCGAGACAATGAATGGGTTACGGCTGTCTATTATGTTCCAGAAGATGTATACAACTCAGTAAACATCGGTGACACATTCAAATATGAAGAAGGCCGAGACCGCACGACCATACCACATTCCACCCCTGTTCGAATTGGATAAAAAAAGACCCCGGGCCCGAAGGACACCGGAGTACGTTCGAACAAATAATAGCACGATCTCAATTTTGTGTCAAATAGAAATAGGAGATGAGACATATGAAAATCGACGAAGCATATCAAGTGCTTGCCACCTTCCTGCTCGACAACGATGCCGGAATGCTGGAGCAGCTTGCATTAAAAACACTCAAGGCTCAGGCGAAAGGTATGGAAACAAAGCACAATAACCGTCTGAATGCACAAGCTCAACAGGCCATGCTTGAACAGCCACAATATTCTACACCTACAGGTCATGCAGCAGCAGTTCCGACTCAAAAAGATTCATACGGTCATCGCACTAAGGCAAGCCGGGTAGATGCTGATGCAAGCCAGTTCAAAGCACCGACCAACCAGACGCAAGGACGCGGTGGTGAGCTTTGGACAAAAGATGAAGAAAGTGCCCTGCGCGATGAGTATTGCAATAAGAAGATTTCTCTCTCCAATATCGCCGCAATGCACGGACGCACCTATGAGGCGATAGCAAAAAGGCTTGTTCGCATTAAGGCCGTCAATACAAAGGAAGATATTCCTGAATATGTTCAGCTTCGGAAGAAAGATGCAGCGGCGCGGGGCTACAGCTATACTGGATACAACCGTCGCTCGTAAGAAAATACGGATGAAAGGGGGCTTTCTCATGACGCTTTCCGAAGAAGAACTGGCATTGATGCTGCGGCAGAATCCTAATTTGCGCGTCAAAGACCTTTCCAACCCAAAGGCAAATGACAAAGTGATGCAAAGTCTCCGAAAAGAACTTGAGGTTGCTACACAAAAAAAGACCTCTAAGTATCGCAATTATAAAGTATACATCTACGAAGATGGCTTTGCGGACATTTCAGGCAACGCTGAGTCCCGGCATGGGAGAATCACTTCCGTTTACGATTCTCAACGAGAATATCAACGACACAACGAACTTCGGCTGTTGGAACGAGCAGGGGAGATACACGATCTTTCTTGGCAATTCCCGCTGCTGATACAGGAGGCGTTTCAATACAATAACCAAACCATTCAAGCCATTCGGTATGTTGCTGATTTTCGGTATTTCCGTTCCGGAGACAATCAGCCAACTATTGAAGACGTGAAAGGACTGGATATGAATACGGGACGACATATATTGACGAAGGATTTCCTCCTGAAATGGAAGCTTCTCAAATTCCGGTATCCCAAATATCAGTTCGTTATCTTTTGAAGTCCATCAAAGCAACAAGGAAGTGAATATTATGCTCGATTTCAGCCTTTTGTCTTTTTGGCTCATTGTTATCATCGTTTGTCTCGTGATTGAAGCAATTACGCTCGATCTTGTCTCGATTTGGTTTGCTATTGGAGGTATGGCGGCTTTCATTGCAGCAAATTTCGACACCGGTGCAATTCCTCAATTCGCGGTATTTGCAATAGTCTCTGCGTGCTCTTTGGCGGGTATCCGACCATTCTGCAAAAAATGGTTGCAAGTTAAAGTGCAGGCAACAAATTCTGATCGTATTATCGGGAAATCCGGCATAGTTGTCGAGGATATTGACAACCTCAAGGAAACCGGTGCGGTCAAGATCAGCGGCCTTATCTGGACTGCGAGATCATTGGACAATAACCCGATCGATGCCGGGAACATCGTAGAGGTTGTATCCATTGAAGGCGTAAAGGTTATTGTTAAGGCAAGCGAGAAATAAAACATCACATGAAAAGGAGTAGGTCGCAATGTTTTCTATCATCATTTGGTTTATCCTCATCATTCTCATCATTGGCCTGCTGGGTGCAAACGTCGTTATTGTCCCGCAGGCACAGGTGAAGGTCGTGGAGCGTCTGGGAAGGTACAGTGCGACATGGCACACTGGCATTCACATCAAGATCCCGTTTTTGGAGCGCATTGTCCGGGAGGTGTCCATGAAGGAACAGGTTGCTGATTTCCCGCCTCAGCCTGTCATCACCAAGGATAATGTCACCATGCAGATCGATACCGTCGTCTATTTCCAGATCACGGATCCGAAGCTGTATACATATGGCATTGAAAAACCGATGGCTGCCATCGAAAATCTGACTGCCACAACGCTGCGCAACATCATCGGCGATCTGGAGCTGGATCAGACATTGACCAGCCGCGATGTGATCAACACCAAAATGCGTTCAATTTTGGACGAAGCCACCGATGCATGGGGCATCAAGATCAACCGCGTCGAACTGAAGAACATCATTCCGCCTGCCGCCATTCAGGAAGCGATGGAAAAGCAGATGAAGGCAGAACGTGAACGTCGTGAAGCAATTCTCGTCGCTGAAGGCAAGAAGCAGTCCGCCATTCTTGTAGCAGAAGGCGAAAAGGAAGCTACTGTTCTGGCAGCAGAAGCGAATCGTCAAGCAAAGATTAAGGAGGCGGAAGGTGAAGCTGAGGCTCTGCTTGCAGTCCAGAAGGCCCTTGCTGATTCCATTGCATTGCTGAATCAGGCGTCCCCGTCCGAACAGGTCATCAAGTTGAAGTCCCTTGAGGCATTCACTGCTGCGGCGGATGGTCAGGCAACGAAGATCATCATTCCGAGTGAGATCCAGAGTCTTGCCGGTTTTGCTGTATCCATGAAGGAAACTGTGAGCGAAAAGAAGTAAAATAGATTGCTCATAGAACCGGGCAGCTAAAAAACGATCAAATAATGGCCTCGGGAAAACCGGGGCCATTGATGTCAAGGAGGTATGCAATGTGTCTACGTTGTTCGTCGTACAGGTTGGTTCGAAATATGACTGTTCCTTTATGTGTCGCCCTGCAACTGTTCCAACGAAAGACTTTCCAACAGCATCATTACCTCAGATTGATTATCCTGCCGATATTCCATCTATGGACGCTGGCTTTTCTCTCATTGAAGCTCTGAGATTTCAGCAGTTCTGGAATGGTGATGACATGGCATACCGCGCGGTGTTTGCAAGATCTGATGCTGAGCCAATCAAAGTAGGGGATGTACACGTTATCCCCGTTGGATCTATCGAATTTGCAGAAAAATACTTGGGACGGCATATCCGCCCTATCAATGTGCCAAAGGAGCTGCGCGACCCCGTTTTTTCTGGCAGGGAAATCGAGGTTCGTCCATGGTGTGAACTTGACACCTTTGCAAAATCGAAAGGACTACACCGGGAAGATGTCTTTGCCAAATCAGAGCAATATATAAAGCGTGACCGCATCCAACTAAGCGCTGAAGAAAGCGAAAATGAAATGTATCAGTTCACCACTCCGCTGCCTGCCATCTGTTCTGAATGGAGGATCTTCGTTTTTAGAGGAAAGATTGTTGGCTGCCAGTGTTATTCCGATGAGGAAGACGGATTGACCCCTCGCGCACCGGCAGAGGATGCGGTAAAACGCATGATCCTCGCATACCGTCAGTGTCCACCGGCGTACACCTTGGATGTTGCAGTGTGCAAAGGGCAGAACGGATATGCCACATTCGTTGTTGAATGCCACAACTTCATCTCCTGCGGACTGTATGGCTTGGATGCGCCAAACATATTGCCGCAGATGATGTCCCGTGCATGGCAATATGAGATCAATTAGGCGGATATCGATTAAAAGAAAGGAGAGTACGAATGGGGATCCCCCTCGACGTAGCAAAGACGCTGTTTTCCAGAGTCGAGATGCTTGAAAAAGGCGATCTTGCTTCTTTGCCCCTGTTTGTGTTAAAGGATTTTTTCAGTGGAATAAATGAAAAAGCGGATGCAACGGATGTTTTCAACTTCCTCTACCAGTTAGATATCCGTGGCTCCCATCCGGACGCATTCATGGCTGAGGCGTTAAAGGAACTACCAATTTTTTCGCCATTCAAACTGACTCAACAATACCACTACATTCTGTTGAAACCGGAGGCTTTTCTGGAACTGCCGGAAAATCGCGGTAAGTACGGCGGCATGGACATTATTCGCATTAACTATTTTGACCACACCTATTCCATTCGGATTGATGACAAACTGAAAGAGGTCGAGACTTTGCTGGAATGCAAAACCCTTGACTCCATGGGCCTTACGCCAAAGCAGGTTGAAATATGTGAATGTGCGCAAGACCTGCTTGCCGGTTCAACTGTGAAAAAGCGCATCAGGATGGTTCGATGCTTCCGTCAAGGTTCTGAAAACGATCCTTGGCTCGCAAAGTCTGTTTTTGCTCCGGTCAGAATAATGAGACTTATGCGATATAATAAGACCTGCGCAAAGATTTTCTTCGCAAAGAAAAAGCATCTCATGCATGCAGCAAAAAAGCTCTCGGATGCGCGGATGTCGCTGTACCAAGCCAACCTAAAATGTCAAGAGACGAATGCTGCCATCAAAGCATGGACAGACCGTTACCATGCCAAAGTGCTCAGTGAAGCACAGGCTGTTATTTCCTTCCTGAATGGATTGGATTATGTTCAAAAAGATGAGCAGTGGTGGTACTGAAAGGAGATGTGTCAAATGCTTAAAAACTATACGACCAAAATTCCTGCGCTGCAAACAGTCGGAGAGATTCAGGCTATTTTGGCAGCCCATGGCGCGAAAAAGATCCTGATTGATTTCGATAACGGTCATGTTGCTGGAATCAACTTTTTCATCGATACATCTCTCGGCATGCGTGCCTTCTCATTACCGGCGCGGGTGGATGGTGTAGCTGCTGCGCTTGCAAAACAAGGTGTTAAATGTGATCCCCAACATGCTGAAAATGTGGCGTGGAGAATTCTAAAAGACTGGATTGCAGCTCAGATGGCATTTTTGGAGTCTGAGCAGGCCGCTTTAGATGAAATATTCTTGCCATACATGATAAATCAGGACGGCGCAACATTGTACGAGTTGTTCAACAATGGACGCCTTGCGCTGCCGACTTGACCTTGATGATTCAGTAAATGGAAATTTGATATTGCGCGATTGAAGGATTCTTATGGACAAAATAGAGATCAAAATGTTAAAAACAGTACAAGCCGATGGCCTTTTCGCATTGCTTGGTTACAATAAGGGATTGTCAACGCCAACCATTCTGATGGAAGGAAAGGTCTACCAAGCAGTTTCGAATCGGCATGGAGCAATTTCGGGTATCTGCGACAACGGGGAACGACTCGGCGTAAAACCCGGTGAATTTGAATTCGTGACTGCGCCAGACTGGATTCTGGAATTGCATAACAAACTTTAAGAAGCATACATACATCAAGAACCCCTGAAGAAAAACTTCGGGGGGTCTTTTGTTATGCTCTCATCAAAGGCGAATGAAAAACCATTTTTTATATAAAGCCCTTAATCCTGCAAAATATATTGAAAATGCACAATAAATGCGGTATGATGAAAAAAATATCGGTTTTGAAATGGGGGAGAAGTTCTTTGGTGAATCGTTTACCTTCTGATTCCAAACTTCCAATCACATACACCAGACGACAGCTCAACGCAGCATACCGGGCAGTCCCGCTTGCAGATTCGATATCACGTCTGCTGCGGCGTTATTGCAATGCAATGGCGAATCTATATGGAGTCATTACCGTCGAGGACGCATTTGAAATTATCTCTGGTCAGAATGCAGACGCCATATCCCGAAAACAATTTTACTCATTTGTTGAGATCGCCGTACATGAATTTGAGGACTTTTGCATTTTAAAGCCGGAGGAAATCTATGTCGATGAGCCAAAGTCCAAAGTTGGCGCGTGGTACATCTTGGACACTAACATCGCAGCAGGAAATGCATGCAGCATCGACAGTATCCTGCGATCCCATCAGGGACTGGAAGCATTTGTCCCGAAAAAGACTGCGCTGCTCAAATACGATAACATCATGTTCAGCGCCGTCCGTTCTGAAACAGACTGGTTAAGGAATTTCCTAAAAAATGAAATGCACTTGAATGATGAACGGGCCGGGGATGTATTCGATAATCTTCTCTTCGCTGTCCGCTGTCTGGAGCCATCTATCTCAAATGTAGCTGCCTATCTCAGTAACCAAGGACTCGGATTTGACAGCGAACAAGATGCCGAGAAATTCGCATCGATATTCGTGTCTTTTGCGGAAACAGAACGAAGGCAAGCGTTCTATGGGCATACCGCAGTTGAGGTTGGAAGCAAGGCTTACAAGAACGACTTATGTTGGAATAAAATATCTATATTTTCGCTGGTTCACTCTCATCAAGCGTGATCATTACTAAACAATAATCAATAAGACGAAAAAGGACGACTACTCTAACTGGGTAGTCGCTTTTTATTGATTGTTTTGCATTTACAACAAAAGGAAAAAATACGAACATTTGTACCATTTTTTATTGCTCGATGAGAAAGAATATAGTATAATAAATATATAATAAAATTTGAAATATTGGCTGACAACAGAGGTGGAAACTATGGAAATCGAAGAAGCTATCGCACATGCTCGGCAGGCAGCAGATGGATGTTCATCTGATCGAGACTGTGCCTATCAGCATGATAAGCTGGTAGATTGGTTGGAGGAGTTGGTAGCCTATCGTGCTGTCGGTTCTGTTGAACAGTTCCGGGCATTCGTCTCGGGTCAACTCCAACCGAATTGTACCGGCTGTAGATATGAAAAGGATCGTCCTTCCCACATTCATTGTCAAGGTTGTGCGAGAATGTACACTGACCATTTTGATGCCGAATCCATGAGCAGATTACCAAAACAATGTTTGGCTGCAAGAGAACCATTGAAAGAACAAGAGCAATGCGACGGATGTGACATCAATGTTTGATCTTTTCATTCTGATGTATCAAGAGCAAGTGAAAAATATCGGTAACGTCTCCGCGTCTTCTGCTGAAAAGAAAATGTTTGCGGGAATGATTGGTTCGTCACTCATCATTTTAATCGGATATTTTTCAAGTATTGTATACCTGACACTTGCCGGATCATTGATGATGTTAATGCTCTTAACTGTTTTTGCAATTATTGAGAAAAAAACCACGAAATCAACCAATTCGCTGCTGATGCTAAAAAAAGAACGATTAGATTCTCTCGAAAAAATCATTGTCGAACTATCTTTATGGAACGAGCAGGGAATCTCGTGGCTCAATAAGAAATGCAAGGAAGCGTCAAAAGAGCATAAAGCGAGCAGTAATTATATCCGTAAAATTTTCGTAAGCGATACTATAATCGGCTTATTTCTGAGTTTTGTTCAAGAAATTCTGAATGCATGCAATATATTTCTTCAAAATGAAGAAATTGCACAATGGATAAGGAATACCAGCAACCTGAAGCTGATTATTTTTTTCTGCGCATTTCCAATAATCATTCTCTCGTTGGTAAGAGCGTGGCAGTGGTACAACAGGATTGATTTCATGACAATCCAAGATGAACTATCCTATTTGAAACTGACAAGGCTTAAACAGGATATGCCCCGAATTATAGTTTCCAAATGAGAGGGGAAAGACGGAAATGTTAAATAAATACGACGTTCTCCATAGCCCGTTCGATGTCAAGACCCATAAGCTATGTTTTAATGACTATTTAGAGGTTATGCTGGCCCCAGATGGCACAATTCATTATGCAGTTCCATCCCATCAGGAGTTCTTGATCAACAAAATATGCGAAATACAAGGATGGAGCAGGGACGAATTGATGCATGCCTGTCCGCCGGAATACTATTTCAACTTCCTTGATTGGCTGATATCGGAAAGTGGTGGATACATTCCGGTGTGGGAGAGGTTTGTGTACAGTTGGCCTTTGAACAAATTGCAAGTAGAAGCATTGAAAATGCTAAGGGATGAAAAATTGTATAGGGGAAAAGTCCCAAAGGAGTCAGAAGTAAGTCAATGAACGTAGATGAAAGCATCTATCATTTGATGAATGATTGGCACAAAGATCCAAATAGCGGAAAGATCTGCGTTGATGCTGAGAAAGTAAATGCTTTTCTGGAAGCAGTTGGGATGGGAATCAAAGCGATAAGAACGCTCAGCACTGTAACAACCGGGGAACAGCCACTCTCTTTGGATCAGATGCGTGAGATGAATGGGCAGCCGGTTTGGTATAAGAAAGCAAAACAATGGTTCATTGTCGAACTGCATCATCCTGATTTTGGAGAGTGCGTTATCAATTCTTCCGGGTATTATATCCCATTGAAGAAAGCGGCACAGCGCGAATTCTATGCTCTTAGAGAAAAATAAGTAAACGGAAGGGAAAACAATGTTTAATCTGTTCATTTCGATGTATCAGGCACAAGTGAAAAATATCGGAACATTCCCGATTTCACCCATAGTAAAAAAAATATATGGCTTAGTGGTTTTCGCTTCACTTATGATGTTAATTGGATACTGGTTCGATATGTCGTGGTTTACTGTTGCCAGTTCAATAGCTCTGATTATACTTTCATTTGTTTTTTCTTTCGTAGAGAAAAATCAAGAGGAAAAAGTATCGTTTGATACGCTGCTGATCCTGAAAAAAGATAGGCTTAATTCGCTTGAGGCGGTCGTTAAAAAATGTTCTTTGTGGAGTGAACAAGGAATTCAATGGCTGGAAGATAGATGCAAAAAAGCTCAGGAAGAATATTTCAAAAAGAAAGAAAATAGCCTCCAAAATATAATTTGTCAGGCATTCATAGGTTTGTTTTTGTCTATCATTCAACAAATTCCCAACATACTTGACACTTTCCTTTCTGAAGAGAAAGCTGCACAACTAATGGAATTGCTCGAATATTTAAAAATAATTATCACTATTTCTACAATTCCAGTTATTGTCATTCTGTTGATGAAAGTATGGAAGCGGTATACACGAGTTGATTATTCCATGATCCAAGATGAGCTGGGATATTTAAGATTGATCCGATTTGAACAGAACAAAGCAAAAAAAATCAACTAAGGTTAACTAATTATCGGAAAGGATGTTCTGAAATGGATATCGTGAAAGAGATGGAAGCATTCTTTGCGAAGCTCGGTATCGAGTGCGGAGCTGCCGAAGATCGGGCAACAAAAGATATTGGGTCATTTACGGCTACATTGTCACCGGCGATGGAAATGGAAATGCGAAGCTGCGAAGCCCAATGCATTTCGAAGATAGGAGTCTGATACAAATGGATCTGAAGAATATGTCGCAGCACGAGCTGTTGCAAACATATCGAGGCTATGAACTGCTCATGCAGACTGGAGCTGTTGGCCCTAACGATTATGATGGCCTTTTCCGTAAGCTGATTGATGAACAGACCAAGCAATCTCCGGGCGCGGGCATCGTGAATGCATCGCTCATCCTTTTACAAGAGATCTCTGCTCGCTGGATTGCAGATACAGAACTGAGTGAGGCAGTGATTCGCGCTGGGACTCCATTGTGGTATGTGGATAAGGAAACCGGCAAAATTGAAAAGGCCGTAGTTGAGACGGTCAACTACAAAGACGGAGTGCTGGACAGCTTTGGTGCTAAATTCGATAATGGCGACTTTGATGTATTTGAAGGTTCTGCAATCGATGACTGTTTCTTCCGGTTGGAACAGCAGGCGGTGCAATCACTGCTTGGCAATCACGACTCATAAATGCCAAAACACTAAAAGCGGAGGCAATACAGTGTGAACAAGAGCATTGTCTATGAATTAACCAAAGTCTTTCATATTTACGTAAAAAATATGGGAGAAATTGAATTCGAGTTGCGAATACCCAAAGAATTCCATACGCCGCAGGAAGCTACCTTGGCGGAAGCACTCTATAGTGCGCATATGCGAAAAGGTGATGACGGACGGGTATTTATTGCAATTTTGGAAAACCAAAAAGCGCAAGGCTTCAAAAAAACGATTGATCGGATTTTTTGGGAAGATCATCGAAAATACCGTTGCATTACTATGAAAAAGGAATCCATGGGGAAGAAGCTGATAGATGATTCAGATTTTGTTCCTTGCGCCTTGAAATTTAGCAGTATTTTTGATCTTTCTTCTGCATGTTTCCGCGACTCCAATGAGAAAGCACTTTGGTTGGAGTCGGCTGCATATGAAGTTCGACCCGTATTCAAACAGTCTGTCTCCAGCCATATTGCTCAAAGTAAAAGCTGCGATGATATGGCTGAATTAGCGAGTCTGGTTGCATCACACGATGTTGCTGACTGCAATTAGAGGATCGGCGTTCATAAAAGGTGATGAAGAAATAATGCAAGAAACGAAAAGCAAAAAACAGCGTTACAATACTTGCGGCATTCCTGAAGCCGGATGGAAAGATGGGTTTTGCCGTGCATGTGGGCACTCTACCTGTGAAGTAACTGATGATATGATCATCGATGGACGGGTGTACCAGTATGCGGAAAAGCATAACCTGTTGTACGGCGGTAAATTTTCGCCTGCATATATTCGGGAAATGTTGGAACGAAAACGAAAGCTGCGCATTCCGAAATACTTCTGTGAGGCAATCGCTTGCGATGGGCTTTCCTTCGATTGTCTTGCCCAATTCCCGAGAAACAAGAAATTGCGAGTATGCCGAGCCAGCAAGGATGGAACTTTTCAGATTGGCGATTTGGTTTGGCGTTCCGATGATACACCGGGAACGTGTGATGGCATCAACTTTGTCCAAAATGCAGCTTGCTTAGATGCAGAATTTTGCGATCAGGCATTACAAGGAGCTTTGTTTGAGGAGCCGTAAAAGGAGGGGGATTACATTGTCATATCCGGATTCCTATCATGAAAAAGCCAAGCTATATTTCAATAGTCTATCCAATTCCGCAAAGAATACGATTTCCATATCGCGTGTTTCAACTCATCTTGGTTGCAGCTATGATGCAGCCAAAGAGCTTTTAGATGAGTATGTTCGCGATGGCAAATTACTGAAACGTGATGTCCTTTGCTGTCCTGAGTGCGGGCATCTCATTAAAGTGTTGGATTCAGACGAATCAACGGAGGGGATTGAGTGTGTACATTGTGGTGCGCAGGTGGAAGATGGCGGGCATAAAGATGTTCGATATGCATTTGAAAATTGAATTTTAGTTACTCTCTTTACAATTCCCAAACGAAACGTGAACCAATTTGCCATACAAAATGAGAAAAAAGCTCAGAGAGTAACCGATGTTACCTTTTGAGCTTTTTCTTATTGGATGGGTATATCAATAAAAGAGAGGGGAATACCGATGGATTTAAAAGCAATGACAGAACACGAGTTGTTGCAGGCATACCGGGGCTACAAGAAGTGGCTGCAAACGAAAGAGATCAGGCCGGATGACTATGACGGTTACTTCTGGAATCTGATTGAAGAAAAGAGTAGTATGGCCCCACATCTGATAAGGCTGGCGATCGTAATAGCAGGAATGGAGCTGTTGGGAGAAATTGCATGTCGGTGGTCGGAAGAAAAGATGTTGGACAAAGGCATGGATATCACTGGGAGCACTGAATGACCTATGAAGAATAAAGAAGGAATAAACCACTTAGCGAATGACTGGTATAGAGATCC
>ERZ1090860.845-NODE-848-length-17375-cov-14.093245_pt1 | contig 17375 bp, 26 predicted proteins | sample MGYA00478483_ERZ1090860 | MGnify/ENA primary metagenome ERZ1090860 (study PRJEB33644, sample SAMEA5815741) | chicken gut metagenome | biome: Chicken; feature: Gastrointestinal Tract; material: Caecum | place: Ireland | collected 2019-01-01 | study: A study of the...
CCCCCTGGAGCGTTTCCCCGTCGGCGGGTATGTACCGGGCCAAGCTAACAGGCGTATCTTTAGGCGCTCACTAGACAGCCTAATCATAGCACGATTAGCGCAGGCATTTCTTAACGCTTCAAAGAGGGCACGGGGAAGGTTGCATTACTAGTCTGTCTCCGACATAGATTGTTAAAATTTTGCCATTGAAACACTGGTGCCGCATAGTCTAGCATATATCATTCGGGCGGGTGATTATGTAGGCCTTGGCCGCTGTCATTAAAATTAAGCTCCAAAGTACCGCCCGAAAAGATAACATTTTATGAAAGAATTTTCTTGACATTTATGACGCTTTGCAGTACAATAGATTTAGAAGGAAGGATAAACCAACTAATTGAAGGCCACAGGCCGGGAGGTAACGTAATGAAAAGAGTTCGCATGACGCTTGATGAAATTCGTGCAGAGTCTACTTACTACTTAGAGGCCATAGAAGTTGAACCCATCGGAGAACATCGGTATATCGTAAAGGAGTCCACAACATGAGAACCCTATACAAAACCCACAAGCTGCTTGAAGCGATTTTGAACCACTACGAAAGCATGAACCTGGACCCTGATTTTAAAGCCGGAATTGAGCTAGGATTAAACACCGCTCTCCAGCTGGTAAATCCGCAAAGCGATGAAGTATTTGAAAACTATTGGCATGTTATGATTGAAGAGATGGAGGGGCGGCAATAGCCGCCCCATTCCATTAGTCAGGATACCGCAGGGTATCGCCGTCCAGGCGGAACTTGCGCCCGCAGAAGAAAACAAACGCCACTTCCTGGCCCATGTCACAGGAAACGCACTTGCCGTCGTGGATCTCCACCTTCTCCATGTCGCCCACGCCGTGGTCCATGTAGCCCCATCCGGTGCAGGTCTGCGGGGGAGTGTCGCCCAGAGAAGAGCTTTCAATCTCTTCCACGGTCATTTTGTTCTTGAGGGGATTGAGCCGCAGGGAGGACCCCACCGCCTCCAGCTCCCGGTTGGCCTGTTCCGGCGTAAGCTCGCCGGTAGAGTAGCCGCACAGGATTTCGTCCACGCTCTTGTAGTCTTTGTTTTCGTTCATGATAATTTTCCTCCTTTAAATTAGTTAATATCTGTAATTCCGTAAGTCACGGAAAACAGTTCAGTTACAACGTTTTCGCTGAACCCGTTAATGCTCTGGATCGACAGCGTTTTGGAAGCCAGCACCCAGTTGAAGCGGATCGTTGCCCGCCCCTTGAAAGTGTTGTCCGTGGTCCCCATGATCGCAACCTCGAACGTCTCGGAGAAGTCCGGGATGTTGGCGGGATAGGTTTCGCCGAAACTCTTCTGCCAGAGAACTTTTCCCTCGCTCTCGGCGGTAGCATAGATCTGCCCCGTCAGGGTAATCAGATTGTTGTTGAACATGCAGGACAGCTTGACATTGGGATCGGTGTTGGATGTCACCCGAAAGCCGTGATACTCATTCGCCCCGGCTGTGGCAACTGCCTGCTGAGCGGTGGTCAGGGCGGTTTCGGCGGTAGACTTTGCCGTGGTTGCCAGCCCATTTGCCGCTTCGGCGATAGCCTGGGCCTGCTGGGCGGTGGTGAGTGCCTGATCGGCGTTTGTCTTTGCGGTGTCGATTGCTTCGGCGGCGGTGTTTGCGGTCTGCTGGGCAGCATAAAGGGCGGTGTCAATCGCCAGCATGTCTGCATTGTAGTCCGTCAGGTAGGACGGCTTGTCGTCCGCCAAGTACTGGGAAAGCTTGTAGTGCTGAGTTTTGTTTGTGGAAGCCATATTTTATCCCTCCTTTAAGATTTCCTCACCTGAACCATAGCAAAGATATAAATTTGCTCACCGGGACTAATGGCATTTCCTGATTCCGTTGAATAAACAACCTGAATAGCAGGTCTCGAACCGTTGTTCACGGGATTAAAGTCAAATTTTCTAAATTTTTCGGTATTGCTAGACCATCCGGGAACGCCAACTAGACCGGTTTCAACCATGGTGTATCCAGACGGGAGAAAAACTTCAAAAAGCGGACTACCTTTGCTAATTTCTCCCGTATTAAACCACGCATAAATAAGGACAAGCGATTCATTGACAAGAAACATAGTGCGGTATATGCCGGTAAAGTTGGAGGTGAGAGTGTTCCCGGTTAGCTCCGTTACACTTCCACCAGAAGCACCGCCCGCCACAGCGTCATCAACATACTGTTTCGTGGCGGCCTGCTTAGCGGTGGTCGGATCCGCCGCCAGGGTGAGCGGTCCGGTGAGGGTCCCACCCGTCAGCGGCAGATAATCGCCAGAGGGCCCCCCGCCGTGTTCATCCACGTATTTCTTGGTGGCGGCCTGGTTGTCCTCGGTCGGATCTCCGGACAGCACAAGCGGCCCGGTCATGGTATCGCCTGCCTTGTTCACTTTCCCGGACAGGTCGCCGGAGATATTGTCGGCGGTGGTCTTGGCCTCCTGGGCCAGGGCGGCGGCGTTTTCGGCGGCATCCTCGGCGGCTTCGGCCTTTTCCAGCGCCTGGGTCGCCTTGTTCGTGGCCTCGCTGACTGAGGCGTCCAGGCTGTCGGCCTTGTTTTGGGCGGCATAAATGGCGTTGTCGATTTTCTTCATGTCGCTGTTATAGTCACCCTGCCACGCTGGTTTGTCTGTCGGGGCGAACTGCGAAAGGTTATAGTGGGGCGTTTTGTTAGAACTTGCCATGTTGTTACCTCCAATACACTTTAATATCACCGGTAAAGGTGTCGTTGTTCAAGTAGGCCATTGTTTTGTATGCCTTACTAATTGCAAACTCCTGAGTAGGGCTTCCCTGTGCGTCAATCTCACAAACAAAGTTCCTTTTATTATAGTCCATAACCCATTTGTGAAGCGGGAAGAGGAAAGGAACCGGTGCCGGGGTGTCCGTGTCAAATTCAATGAGCGCATCGCCTGTCTGGTCAGGCTGAAAGGAAATTTGAACCGTGTCATCAGGGTCCCAAGTGCCATTCACTACAACTAGCAGCTCTCTAGGAAGTCTCCCAAAACTAAATTCCACACCACTCCAGTTATCATGTGTAATTGCTCCGGCCAGCTTCCATTTATCATCCGTAAACGGAACATCCGGAAACGGATTGCCCGCCAGGCTATCCACATATCCTTTATTAGCCGCATCCGCATCGTCAACGGGATTTCCTGCCAGTTTCAGCACGCCCGTCATGGTGTCGCCGGAACGTTTGACGCATCCCTGCGCCAGGGTCAAGGCTTCTTCGGCGGTTTCGTTTGCGGTGGTCGCCGTACTCTGTGCGGTGTTGACGTCGTTTTTGATTTGCGTAATTTCCTCGTTGATATTGGTAATATCACCGGAAATTGTCCCCTGCTGGTTTAAGGCTTCTTCGGCCTTTTCCAGAGCCTCGTCCGCTGTGGCCTGGGCGGCTGTCGCCATGCCCTGGGCGTCTTTTGCGGCATCCTGCGCCGCCTGCGCCATGTCCCGGGCCGTCTGGTCCAGCGTTCCGCCGCCGCCTCCCGTCTCGTCAAGGTTGTGCAGGGCGGTGTCAATCTTTTCCATGTCGGTGTTGTAATCGACGAGCCATGCGGGACGGTCCAGAGGGGCGAACTGTGAAAGCCCATAGTGTTCCGTCTTATGAGAACTTGCCATGTGATACCTCCTTACGCCGTCTGCCAGTCAAAGGCATAGGCTGTTTTATCCGCTGCGTCAAACTGCTGAGCCGTCTGCTCAAGAGCATCAAACGCTTGGGCGGTCAAGCCGTTTGTGCGGTCGTTTGCCCAAAGCTCTTGTGTGGCGGCCCGCAGGGTGATCTTTTTCCCGCTGTTTCCGGAGAACGCATACCACCACGGGAACAAGCGCCAGAAGAAAACAATCGCATAGCGGTCATAGAACCATGCCGGGATTGTCCGGTCGTCATAGTCCTGGGCCGTCATGTCCAGCGTGTCATACTGGAAAGCGGTCAGCGCCATATACCGCAGGGCGTCATACATATCGTAGATAGCTTCCTGCAAGGTGGTCACGAACCCGGTCACAGGGTTTCGGACATAAACGGTTGTCAGCTCGGGAAATTCCTCCTGGAACTGTTCAAGCCGAAAATCCGTGTACGCCTTGGCCTCTGTCAGCGTGTCATTCAGGGCGGAGTATACTTTATGGACGGTTTCGTTGATATATGCTTCCTGATTTGCAATCTGCTGTTCAACCCATGCCTGCTGATCCTGGATCTGTTCGGCAATTTCGTCCCGGAAGTCGTTCATGGTGCCTTCCAGCTGGTCCGTGAGCTGGTCCATTTCGTTTCTCATGCCCGCCAGCTCCTGGTCGACATTGGCCTGCAATTCGTCAAATTGCTTCTGCATCGTGGCCAAGTTTTCCGCTGACAGCTCTTCCACATAGGATTTCAGCTCGTCGGTGTAGTTGTTCATAGCGTCGACCACTTCGTTCAGTTTTGCCCTTGTCCGACAAAGGACCTCATAATAGGACAAGCTGTCGTCAAACGTCATGGGCAATATCTTTTGACAGAAGAACCGCAACGGCTTGATTTTCTCCCTGTTTTCGTCCAAAGTTTTCGCCTCCTTAATAAATAAGCATAAACAGCGGTTCACAGCTTTCATAAAATTCGGCGGTGATTTGACGCTGGGCGTTCAGGTACAGCTTTAACAGCTCCGCCGGTGACTTGCCTACAAAACCATAGTGCTTTAAGGTTTCGTTTTCACTGGTTTTCCTGCTTTCATCAAGGGATCTGTTTTTGTCCCGTGTTTCACGTGAAACAGTGTTTCCGTCTGTCTCGCTGGTGTTGGTCGTGTCGGTTGTGGAATTGGTGTTCCCGTCTGTTTCGGTGTGGTCGTTTCCGTCGTCCTTTTGGGCATCGTCCAAATAACTCCCATCCAGGAAGTTATCTAGCTTCCCCTGGGGTGTTGACGTATGAGATTGAACGTTTTCGCTGGTGTTATCGGTTGTCGTTGAAGTGCTGGTGTCCGTTGTTGCGTTTCCGCTTCCGGTTGTGCGGGAAGTGGCGTCCGTGTTGATGTTTGCCGTCTGATCTTCACTTTCCTTTGTGGCTCCAGCCTCGTCACGGCCAAGGGACCGTTCATTGACGTATTGTTCAGTCAGCATCCAGTCGTATTTTTTCGCCAATGCCTCCCAAAGGTTATTATAATACGGAAGATAGGTTTTCAAGTGATCCTCTAAATACATGCGCCATTGGTTGATCGTTTCGGCTCCGATTTCCCTCATATAGAAATGTCTTAGAAAATCCTGCTCGAACTCTGCCCGCTTCTCTTCGCTCCAGAACGGAAAGTCAAAATTGAAAAGAATTGGGGCGGCTTGTTTAATCACGTCGTTGTAGCTTCCGGACGGGTCGTTCAGCCCTATAACGGTTTCGCACATGGTTTTAACTAGCATTGTGTATCTAGCCATTTGGCTCACCACCTTCCGGATAAATCAGTCCGCCGTCCATCAACTGGGAAAGTTGCAGCGACGAGTTGAAACGGACTTCAACGTTCAGGCCAAACATTTTGTTGATTTTCTCAACCGCCTGCTGTCTGGATGTCAGCCGGTTAAGGCGCATACTCTCAATTCCGCCCATGTTTGACGTGATTTCGTTGGAAACAAGGCGCTCCGCTTTATCATTGGTGTTAGCTTCAATGCCCAAATAGGTGAGAGCTTCTTCCATGATCTGCCGTTTGAGCGCCTGCAATTCCTGGCCGTGGAACGGTGCTTCCGTTTTCAGAACCGTAAAGCTGGACGGATCCAAACCCTTAGAGCCAAAGATCACCGGCATATTGCCGTTGTACTGCTGGTAAAGGTTTTCCAGGGAAAGGCGCTCTTTCGTATCGCAGAGAATGAGGACCGGGGTTTTCTGGGCGTTTGCGTTTACATCGATTGCGCAGTCGATTTGCCACAGCCGCATAGCGTACATGCGCATCGTTTGGGCCAAAGGAGCACGGGCCAGGTTGTCATAAATCAGCACACTATCTTCATTCGAAAGGAATTTGCTGGTGTAGTTATAGCTGACAGCCTGCCGCAGAATGGGATAGCCGTAGATGTCAAGCTGTGAAGCGGTGGCCATGGGGAGAAACAGCTGTCCCATCACTTCATCCGTGAAGTAAACGCCAAACCCACGCCAGAAAAGAACCATTTCCAGAAAGCGATGATCAACGGTGGAAGGAAGACCAGTCCATTCGAACGTCGCAAGAGCCATCGAATACAGGCGATTAAACCAGGCGGAAAACGTTTGGTTGTTGATCCATCCCTGGATCTCGATTGACTTATACTTTTTTGCCACGTTTTCGCCTCCTTACACAATAGAGTTATCAAGAGAATAGTTTCCCACGTCGTCCACGTGCCAGAATGTAACGCCGTTGTTCAGGGCATTTTCAAAACATAGCTTAGCGGTCAACGGAACGTCGCCCTCAACGTTTGCGCCGTTGCACTTTACAAAATTCCAAGATTTGCGCCCGGTTGTGTTGGGGTATTCAATCCGATTGAGCTTATACCCGAACATAGAAAAATAGTCGTCAATTCGCTTGGCATATTCAGCCCGGATATTCACAGCATAGAACGTCACGGCGCATCTGTCAATAGCCGCCATGAGGGAAGGCGTAGACGCTTGGCCCTTGCAACTGTCGGGGAGAGCCGCCATGTGCTGACTTTCCACAAGCGCCCCGGTGGCGGAGTTGAAAAGGGAACTCACAGCGCCGCCGATTGCTCCACCGGCCACGGCTCCAATGGCTGTTCCAGCACCAGGAAGAAGTGCTGATCCAATAGCGCCGCCAATGACTGCCCCGACACCGGAACGGGCGGCACCGCCTCCAAGAGCGGAAGAGAAAGCACTTAGTCCGGCAGAAGTCAACATGGATGTTTTGTTCTGCGCCCACCATGCTTTGAACGTGTCCCCCGAAAATCCGCATTGCGGCCAGTTGGTGACGGGGACGCCGTTGTCTACGTCCCAAGTCAACCCACGGTAATTGCGGGGGCACGCAAAGGCCTCCGGCATCGTGACGGCGACGCTCCAACAGCGCATTGTTACCTGACTGCCCGGCCAAAGCTCATACATAAGCTCGTTTGTGATACCGGCATTGTTGTTGATAATCAGGTAGTTATAAGGATAGCAAAACAGCTTCTTGTTTTTTGGAACATAGCCGTCAATGTTGGAAAGGGGCTTGCTCCATGATAGGTCTTTTGCGTCCGGTTCTCCTTGGCCATTCAAAACGGCATCAGTCGGGCATTGATAAACGCATACGATTGACCCCTCTAAACCGGCGTCAATGTATTCCTGGATTGCGGCCTCTAAACTGCCCCAGTCTTGATAAGCTCGCCACACGAGACCGCTATACACCCGATTTCTCAAAACGCCCTCATGTGCGCCTCCAACGGTCTGTGTTGCCAGGAAAGCATAACTCATGCCGCCAAAGTATTCGGATCTTGCGGAGTTGCAAACATATGGACCACATTCTAGCCCTTCCGGGACGGTGTTTGCGCCGATGCTGTCGTCGTTGACGTGCTGCCGCTCGATTAGACACGGCTGGACATCGAAAGCAAAATACCAGGATTGAATGAGATCTTCTTCCCAATAGATATATGTCGTGCCGTCAGCCACGTATTCCACTTTCGTAATGAAAGCGTAAAACCATTTGTCGCCATAGTCTTGGTTTTGATACATGAGGTAATTGCAGTTTAAAAGCTGTGCCTCTGACAGCGGAACCCGGATCGGCGTTCCTTCCTTATTCTTTATATAGGAGTAATCAGATCCGACAGTGTAGGCAATTTTCCCCACCATGTACTGGTATTGCTCATTGATGTTATTAAATCGCCTGATATTGGTGTATGTGTTATCCCACGGAATACGCCGGAGGATTAGCAAGTTGCTGGATGGACCCGGCATTTTATCAACCCCTTAGAAATGATCAACCGCCTTTTCCACGCCGGACCGTTTGTCGAACCGGTATTTACTGAGACGCCCGTCGATATGGACATACCCGTTATAAAGGCCAATGCCGCCGGTATCACCGAAAATCTTGTCCGCCAGCTGTGCCACTTTCAGGGCGCTCATACCGGTCACAACGATGTCTGCCGCAAGGCCGTAAAGGTGATAACTGTTGGACGCTCCGCCGATGTTCTTGTTATGCTGATACGTCCGAAAGCCGCTGTTGATCGTGATAGGCCGGTTGCCGCAGGCGCTCCGGAGGGCTTCCAGCTTTTCCCAAAGGTAGCGGTGTACAAGGCAGATGGAGGACCCATCTTTACACGCAAATTCGCTGACCTTAAAATGACCGCTAACTTTTACGTCTTTTTCCGTGCGGGTATTATATACGTTACTGCAGACCACTTGTATCGTCTCCTTTAGCTTGCAAAATGTCAATGGCTTTTTCGATAACGGACGGAATGGGCACGCCCATTTGCCCGATGGTTTCGAGAATAGAGGCCAGTTCATTCGCAATGTACGCAATGCACACAGCGTCCCTTACAACAGAAACGCCCAACAACGTATCAATCCCGGCGGCTATCAAAATCATAACCAGGATCACGCACTTTTTGACAAGACCCTTAAAACCAACGTCAGAACTATAACCGCCGGAAGCTGTTTTCGTCGACTTCTTGAACACGCAAGCGTTGACCACGCCTAAGACCCAGTCAACCGCCATGAATAAAATGAGGGCTTGCAGAAAACCGTCCCACCCTCCAAAAAGACCGGACACTGTGCCTCCTATCAACCCGATAACAGTTGAAACACTGGAAACACTGGGCAAGTATTCGCTCATTGTTTTCCTCCTTTAAAGGGAGGCCCCTGGAAAACCAGGGGCCATATATCAGCTGATCGTAACCGTTTTGGTGTTGCTCTTCGTGCTGTCCGCAGCGGAAACCGCCTTGATCGTAATGCTGCCGGTAGCGTCGGCGCTGACAGACAGATAACCCATGTTGTCAATGGTAGCGGTTCCGGTGGTGGGCTGAGCGGTGACAGACCAAACAACGCCCTTGTTGAAAGCGCCGGTTCCGGCGACGGTTGCCGTGTACTGCTCGGCAGTGCCAGGGTCAATGTCGGCGGGTCCGTTGATCGTCACAGAGGTAATAGTGGGCGCACCGGTGGTCACCACAACGCAGTTGGCGAACGGGGAAGCGGAATAGATCCGCCAGGCGTGCAGGAACTCATTCCACCGCAGATGAACGGCGTCGTACTGCTCCGTAAACTTATCCGGCGTCACGTCGTAGATCCGGAAGAACTCTTCATCCAGCGCCAGGCAGAGAATGTTTGCCAGAAGCTCATTCTCGGCGGAGGTGATCCGGGTATATCCCTTGTCCTTTGCCAGCAGAACGTCCAGGCGGTCCAGCTCGTTTTCATTGAACTGGAACGTGTCCACCATTGCCCGGCGGCCGATAAACTCCACCTTGTCAATGTTGAAAGCGGAGGCCAGCACGTCAACGTCGTTTGCGGCGTCAAAGTCAGCGGTCATCATAATCCGCAGATTTTCGGGAGGCGTGAAATTGTTTACCCCGGCAATGTTGTAATTGGTGCTGTAGAACTGGAACTTGTTCGTGGTGGACTTGATCGCCTTTGTAATGGCCTTCTGGCCCGCCTCGTCAGTCGGGGCAGTAACCGCAACGGGCGTCAGCATGCCGCCAAGATACAGACGAGCCACAATGTACTTCGTCATAATGTACTCGTCATAACTCAGGCCGGAATACAGGCTTTCAACCTTGCGTGAAATGAGATCGGTCACGCCGTCACGGGTCATAAAGGCAAGGCGGAGTTCCTGATCGTTAATACTGATCGGGTAATAGCTCTGGAGGTTCAGGCTGTGGAAAGCAGACCGGACGTCGCCTTTGTACAGCTTGAACATGTCCAGGGCCTCCCCGTTGCAGTCATACGGCTTGCCCTGTGCGGCGTTGACAAAGACTTCTTCCTCGGTTTCGCCGTTCTCAAAGACGCCCTTCTTAGCCCATGCCAGGGGATTAGAATAGCGGCGGCTGGTAACGCTGACAAGGGCAATCCGGTTTACCAGAGCGTTCACGAATTCGTTCATGTGGCTCTGGAAAGCCATGATCTGAGTACCGGCGGCCATGATACTTTCGGTGGTGTCCTCCACCTCGGGGACGGCGTTCTGGAACGCCAGAGAAGCATTGTCCCGGATGGTGTTGATAATACCGGCGCTGTTAGCGTTCAGCGTGGAAACTACGGGTCTATACATAATTTTCCTCCTTATTTAAATAGATCGTTGAAAGTGCGCTGTTTCGGTTTTGTCTGCGGATCGGGACCAGGGTCCGGATCACCGGGAGGGCCGGACAGAAAGCGGTCAACATACTGCTGGCGCAAACGGTCATAGCTCGCTTGGCTGGCTTCTGCCTTCGTACGGAAAATTTCAACGTCAAGCTGAGCCTGTTCTAACCGGGCGTTTACACTCTGGTTTTCCTCCAAAATGGTCCCCATGATCTGAGTTTGCCGGTCGGCATCCGCCGCCGGAAATTCACTGAAAAGGGCGCTCAATTCGTCATTTGTCATTTGTTTTACCTCCATTCCCGGCGTCTATGCCAAAATATGAACGGCAACGTGTACTCCACAGACGGAACCGGCATCCCCGTTATAAAGGTGTACCAGTCGTTTGCACGGTTGCGCCGCCATGCCTCGGTTTCGGTAGGGTCCAAGGGCCGCTCATAGTTATACAGGAAAGCAGATGCTAGTTCGGCAGGCGGCAAAGTGCTTTGTGAAAACTCTGTAAATGTAAGCGGATATTTAGAGGTGGGGTAAAACTGTACGCCGTTTTTCCGTTCCCATTCTATCCTTTCACATTGACGGTTCCCGTCCCGGGTGTCGTATCCTCTAGCATTTGCCCACGAAAACCATTTCGTTGCTGGCGTCCACTGGACAAGACCGAAACCACCCTCAGGGTTAACAACGCCGCTTTGCCATCTTCCCGGATTGATCGTGCTTTCTCCCTGCATATTGCCAAGCATCCCGGCCACAGCGTTCGGCGTCCATTTCAGGGCTGCAAAATAAGCCCATACGAGACGAGCGTTGTTTTCCATTTGCGCTTGGTTTAGGGAAAAGTTACCATAGATCCAGGGCACAAGTATCCCTCCTGTATTTCTATAATTTAATTATACAAGTGGTAATACAAGCTGTCAATAAAAATATTTTTCATAAAAGTATTGACTTATAACATGCGGTGTGGTATATTATAGGTGTCCCCAAGAGGGACGACAAATTCAATACAAGAAAGGAAAATCCACTATGCGCATCAAATTGAAGGACACACTTGTAAAGTTCCGCTACATCAAGGTCACGGACGGCGTGCCCACCATCGAAACCGGATCCTTTACCACTGATAAACAGCGGTACACCACAAAGCAGGCCCGGCAGTACATCAAAACGGTAATGTCCATCCCCAACGCTGAAATTCTTTCCATGGAACAGGTTCCCATCGTCTACGACGTGCCCCGGGACGTTATCGTTCAGTACCGTGTCGAAAATGACGAGAAGGAGGCGTAATTATGTCCCTGAAAAACGCAATCGCCAGATGTGACCATGCGGCAGTTCTGCCGTCCTCTATCATCGAAAATACCGCAGCCGCCGGTTTTTACTGCTCCAAACAGATCGTAACGGACGAGGACAAAAAGGCTGTTTACAACGCCACCAACGGGGAGGCAAAGTCGCTCCGTGAGGCTATCAATGTGAAGATCGCCTTGAAGGACATCTACATTGAGCCGGTCGCGATGGAAAAGACCAACGCCAACGGCAACCCGGTTTACGCCACGAACGAAAACGGCGAACCCATCCTTGACGAGTTCGGAGAACCCATTGTCAAGACCGACATTGCCCCTCGCATTGTTCTTTTCGACGCTGACGGCACCACATACGGATGTGTTTCCAACGGAGTTTATAACAGCTTGAAGAAGCTGTGCAATCTCATGGGAACCCCTGACACTTGGGAAAAGCCCATTACCATCATTCCGAAACTGGTGTCAAACGGAAAGAACCAGATCCTCACCTTTAACCTGGGGTGAAGCCGTGTGACAGTACAAGTTCAAAACATTCGGATTGAGATAGAGCGCCAGGGTTTGAAGCAAAGAGAAATTGCTAATTACCTGGGCATTTCAGAGGCGGGATTAAACGCTAAACTGAATGAACGCCGGAATTTCAAGCTGAATGAGTTCCTGAAACTGTGCGTATTACTTAACAAAAACCCCTCGGACTTCTTGCAGTAATTACCTGGAAAACTCAGGGCGGGAGACGGTTTGCCCCGTCTCCCGCCCTGTTTTAAGGAGGGTATAATGCCTAAGTTTTCAAAACAAGCCCGCAAAGATTTATCCGACGCCGTAAGGCGCTACAACTCAATGAGAACCCGCTTTATCAAAAAATATCATCCCACATACGACATTCCGAAAGCGGATTTGAATGTGATAATGAATAAAGCGTCCAACACCACGGAATTGCGTGAGAATATCAAGGCCTTAAACGATCTGAAAAGACTAACGGATTTTTCTCTATCGCAAGAAGTGGAGATCCCGGCCACAGTTGCGCAAGTGCGAACATTTAAGCGCCTTGAACGCTCTGTAAAATCGAAAATCAAAAAAGAACTTGCTCCGTTAGAGCAACAATTACAAGTTGCGATTAGCGAACGGGATTTTGTAACTTCGGAGCGCCTAATGAAACGAATTAAAGAATTGTCGGCAATGCCTTTAAAGCTGGGCGCTGTCAAAACACAACGGGGTATGCAGTTGGCAATCCAGCGTTACCAGAGAATGAAATACTATGCCAAACAATACCACACGATAAAGCCAATTGAAAGAGACGTAGTAGACAAGGGCCACTTTATTCGGGCCATGGGGGCAATGGGATTTTACATGACAGACCAGGGTAACCAAATTTATGCAAGAATTACCGCTTTAACGGAAAGGGAGTGGGCCAACTTAGTATCAGCTAATCCCGACGTGCTGTCACTGGACTATGTTTATAACTTTTCCGTAGGCGCTCAAACTCGCATGAACCAAATAGCCGGAGCCTTGGGCATGGATATTTCCGGCGATGAATTGGTAGGGGGAGAAGAGGAAGAATGAGAAATTATCAAAAGAAGGATAAACTTGGGTCGTCTTGGTCATGTGACTTTGAGACAACAACTGATCCCGCTGACGCTAGAGTTTGGGCTTGGATCGCCGTGAATATGAAGGACAATTCCATCAGATTGCACGGGAACTCAATGGAAAGTTTTCTGCATTGGCTGTCTATGAAAGATAGGACCGTTTACTTCCATAACTTGAAATTCGATGGATCTTATATTCTGGATTATCTGCTGAAACACAACTGGACCTTAAACGTCGATGGAAGAAAACTGAGTAATCAACAGTTTAACACCCTCATTTCAGACAAGGGATTTTTCTATACCATGACCATAAAACACCCCACCGGAAAAACCACTAAAATTATTGACAGCTTGAAAATCATCAATTCCAGCGTGGACCGGATTGCAAAAGGCTGGCATCTCCCAATTTCAAAACTAAAAATTAACTATGACGAGTACAGGGAACCAGGGCACATTTTAACCATACAAGAAAAGGAATATATCATCAACGATGCAACAATCGTTGCCATAGCATTAAAATCCGTGCTCGACCAGGGCATGACCAAAATCACCGCCGGATCTAACGCCTTTGCGTACTATATCAATGAGATTTGCGGAGGTAGGAAAAATTTCCGCCGCACATTTCCCTGTTCCGGAAAACGACGCATTTATACGCAAATCATACCGGGGCGGCTGGTGCTATACTAATCCCTTATACGCAAACAAAGTCTTGGGTGTAGGACGGGTTTATGATGTCAATTCACTTTACCCTTTTGCACTACATTCACCGCATCTTTATCCATATGGAGAGCCGGAATATTTTTCTGGTGAGCCTAATCCAACAAATGAGTATCCGCTTTTTGTAACGCATATAAAAGCATGTATTAAACTAAAACCTGACCATGTGCCCACCTTGCAGCTCAAAAATACGCCGGGATACATTCCTACGGAATACATTACCGAAACGCACGGGGCAGAGGAATTTTATTTGACTTCGGTAGATCTAAAATTATTACTGGACCATTACGACATAGACTATTTGGAATTCATTGATGGATATGCTTATAAGGGCGAAATTGGACTGTTCGATAAATATGTAGATCATTGGTATCAGGTAAAAGCCGACAGCAAACACGAGGGCAATATGGCCATGTATCAACTATCTAAACTCATGTTGAATAGCTTTTATGGAAAGCTGGCCACAAATCCGCAAACTGCAAGCCGCTGGCCATATTTAAATGACAAAGGAATTGTTAGTTACCAAATCGGACAACCTGAGAGCAAAGAACCCATCTATATCGCCGCCGGATCTTTTTGCACGGCTTATGCAAGAGACACAACAATCCGTGCCGCACAATCTTGCTTTGATCGATTTTGTTACGCTGATACAGACAGCTTGCACATTCTTGGAGACTACGACATCCCCGGTTTACCGGTTGATGATTTTAAGCTCGGTTACTTTAAGCACGAAAGCACTTTTACACAGGCAAAATACATTAGAGCCAAACTATACATGGAATTGATAGATGGAAAGTGGGATATTAAAGGCGCTGGAATGACACCGGAAATAAAGAAGCAGGTCACGCTTGACAACTTCCACGCGGGGGCGGAATTCTTCGGAAAACTAAAACAGAAAACAGTTTCCGGCGGAATTGTCCTTATGCCTGGACCTCACCATATTCGTGGTTGACATTCTGCACATTTTATGCTATAGTATCATTAGAGGGCAGAGCCTGTTGAAATTTCTGTGAACATGTCGGATGACCACCAGGAACACCACCTGGACCGACTGTTTTTGTCGTGGTTGACCGCAGAAAAACAGCTCTGTCCTCTAACCTTTTAGGAGTGATTTACATGTGGTTTTCACCACGTACTGCAATGACAAAACAGCGATTGTTCAACTGGTTTGTTGGCCCACGTGGCGACGGCAAAACAACAGGATCTCGAAACTATGCAATCGAAATGTGGGAAAAATACGCCGAAAAGAATGAGCCGTACCAAATAGGTATTATCAGACGGCGAAAGAATGAAATGCTGGAAACCGAAAGAACGTTCTTTGATACGTGCCCAAGATTTGGTTTCAACTATCAATTTAAAAAGGCAGACGGCCATTGGTGGACAATCAACGGGGAACCGGCGTTTAAGTTCTTTGCACTTTCAACCGACGCACGTATAAAAGGCGCAGGATATGACAATATCAAGCTGCTGATCTTCGATGAATTTATGGTTGATCCGACAAAGGACCGTTATCTCCCGGACGAGGTAAATACGTTCCTGAAACTGTATGACACGATCGCCAGGCCTAGTGATCCCACTAGAGGACGGGTCCCGGTGATATTCCTGGGAAACGCTGAGACGATAAACAATCCTTACTTTGATTTCTTCCACATTACTTTTGCCATAGGTAAAAACATCTTTATGAATAAAAACCTATACGCTGAGCTGATACAAGACGAGGAATTTACTGAGGCGGCAATGGCTACGGAATTCGCTGAGGCAATCAAGAATACATCTTATGCCGCCCACTCCATCCAAAATCAATTTATCAGAGATAACTATACATTCGTGGATCCCAAGAGAGACAAGGGCGAATTCCTGTTTACCATATTCATAAACGGACGTAAATATGGAGTGTGGGTAAACTGGAAGGGAGGGACCCTTTATATCTGTACTGCTTACAACCCGAACAGCACCTTTAATTACATATTCACGCGTGAGGACATGCAACCAAACGTGCTGACGTCTAAACGGTTTAAAACCACCTTCCATGGCAAACTTGTAAGGGATTGCTATAACGGGGCGTCTATTTGGTTTGATAGCATAAAGACAAAGCAAGACTTTATGGACATTGCTAGACTTGCTAATCTTTAATAAAACTATTGACGTATTGCTAAATGTGCGCTATACTATCTATAGAAAGGAGAGATAAAGCATGAAGCGTTTGATCTTGTTTAAATTGGTTGTCTTTGCGCTGTTCGTTCTGGCGTGCTGTCTGGCCGTTAATCTAGCATGGAATTTCAAGGAAGAAACTTTTCGGCAGATCGACGAGTACGTATACGGCGGGCCGGAACCTACGGTAAATTCAATCTTGGAGGGAATGACTGATGAATGATGCAGTAAAAGCCGTTGTCAACGTTGTCGTGTTCTATATCGCTATGTTGGCAATGAGAGCCATGGAAGGATGGAACTTGTACACTTTCGTTTCATTACTCCTTTTAATTTACAGCGGAAAGGGGATTTGGAACTGTGTCGAAAAACTCGAAAAAGAGTTTAGGTCTAAAATTCGCTAAGAGTTACCCATATGAGGGGTTTTGCAAAGACACTGGCAAGGAGGGGCCGTACATGAGCATGACGCAGAAAGAAGCGATTGAGAGGTTAGAATGGTATCAATGCCACGCAGAGACAAAAGAAGATGCAGATGCATTTGATATGGCAATTTCCGCCCTCCGCCCCGTCAGCCGGGAACAGGTGGAGAAGGTGTGTAGGGCGCACTGGAACGAATCAACACATTTGGGTGGGTTTGTTTACTGCCCACGATGCGGATATAATGCTTCGGAGGCAAACAACTATACCTTCTGTCCTAAATGCGGAAGTCCATTTACAGACGAGGCCGTAGAGAATGACTGATGAATGATGCAGTAAAAGCCGTTGTCAACGTTGTCGTGTTCTATATCGCTATGTTGGCAATGAGAGCCATGGAAGGATGGAACTTGTACACTTTCGTTTCATTACTCCTTTTAATTTACAGCGGAAAGGGGATTTGGAACTGTGTCGAAAAACTCGAAAAAGAGTTTAGGTCTAAAATTCGCTAAGAGTTACCCATATGAGGGGTTTTGCAAAGACACTGGAGCAAGAACTGAGGTCTACGCCGTTGGCGTCAGAGAGGCGGCTGAGACACTGGCGTGGTTGCGGTATCGGGATACAACGGTTATACCGGTGAATATCTGCACTTTTAAAATAAACGGATTGACATGGATTTTTAACAGGAGGTCTAAAAGATGATTAAAATTTACTTTGACAATGCAGCGGTTTTCTTTGAGTTTAAGGGCGCTTGGCTGGGGACGCTGTTGTATATTGGGAATAACAAATTCTATTTAAAGTATAGAGCAGGCGAGAAAGCGGAGGACACCTTGTTATTTACGGCTTACAACTACATCGTTGCAATTCTCAATTCCCTTGAAGAAATCGCCATAGTAAACGAACGAGTTAAAAGGGCTTGCCAAATGACGGCGCAAATGATCACTAGAGGCGGCGAATTGAGAAGCGAGTTTTAAGCGGTGATTAAGTCCCCGCACTCCTACGGGCGTTGGTGGCTTCGAGAACAAACGGCGGAGCGGGAACCGGCTCGAGG
>ERZ1090860.850-NODE-853-length-17302-cov-10.894184_pt1 | contig 17302 bp, 14 predicted proteins | sample MGYA00478483_ERZ1090860 | MGnify/ENA primary metagenome ERZ1090860 (study PRJEB33644, sample SAMEA5815741) | chicken gut metagenome | biome: Chicken; feature: Gastrointestinal Tract; material: Caecum | place: Ireland | collected 2019-01-01 | study: A study of the...
GGCGCGGACGGTTTCGGTTTCGTTCCCGGTAACGGTATCATACACACATACTGACACATTCTTTCTCCTCTGTCAATGTTCAAACCGGAAGATTATAAGAGTTTTTTTCGGGAATTTGTGAAGTTATCCTTTTTTCCTACGTCCATTGTCTTTCTTTTCTCTCCTGGCCTTTGTCATTTCTCCGCCGCTTTCTCCGCATAAACCGTAGTCACCAGTTTCTCATAATCCACCCGCTCCTTCAGCTCTCCCGCCTCTTCCAGTATATCCTGCAAAAGTTCAAAGCTTTCTTTTTCAAACACGAGATTTTCCTTCCAGGTATCCTGTTCATAATAGCGGGTTACGATCGTCGTGATCGTTTCCAGATCTGTTTCTTCAAACTGAGGCGCAATCACCTGAGCGATCTCTTCCGGCGTGTGGGTCTGTACATATTCCATTCCCTTCTGAAGACCATTGGTAAATTTCTGTATCACATCCGGATGTTCTTCCATATAGCTGGATCTGGCGCTATAGGAGGTATAGGGCACGTAGCCGGAATCCACTCCCAAAGAAGCCACCACATATCCCGCCCCTTCCTGCTCCAGAGCAGTGGCGGAGGGCTCAAACTCTACTGTGAAATCCGCCGAATCGTCCCCTGTAAACGCCGCCGCAGTGGATCCAAAGTCAATGCTCTGGTCAATGACAAGATCCTTCTGAGGATCTATGCCGTTTTTGCGGAGAATGTATTCAAATACCATCTCCGGCATACCGCCTTTCCGCCCTCCCAGAACTTTTTTCTCTTTCAGGTCTTCCCACTGGAAATCGGGCATTTCTTCTCTTGCCACCAGGAAATTCCCCGCCCGCTGGGTCAACTGGGCGAAATTCACCACCGGGTCTGTAGCTCCTTCCTGATAGGCATATACCGAGGCTTCCGCTCCCATGAAACCAATATCCGCCTCCCCGGAAATCACCGCAGTCATTACCTTGTCTGCGCCAAATCCGTTTACCAGATCGATCTTCAGCCCTTCTTCTTCAAAGTAACCTTCCTCAATGGCGACATACTGAGGCGCGTAAAAGATAGAATGAGCCACTTCATTTAAGGTAACTTCTGTCAGTTCCTCTTTATCCTGCGCCAAAACCCCGGACGGCAGAGACGCCATAGCAAGGATCACCGCCAGAGACGCCGCAATGAATTTCTTTTTCATAGATCACTTCTCCTTTTTTATTCTGGCGCCGTCTCTTCCTCTTTTTTCATCTCTCAGGAAGAAAAGGCGCTTCCTTCTATCATATGCGCCCCTCCGTCAAAAAGTTCTTTTCTTTCCCCTGGCTATGGACTATAATTTAACCATACCGCCCGCGTGTCTTTACGGGCAATCCAGATAAAAGAAAGGACAAAATCCTATGAAACTGAATCCCTTCTGCATGTGCTGTGCAGTAAATAAACAGGAAAAGAATATACGGGGCTTTTCCGATATGGACAGAAAAACAGAATATATGAAAAAAGTAATGGCTCTTCTTGCCGGCGCTTCCGATGAAGACTGCGCTCCCAGTCTTTCCGCAGAGCTGAAAAAGCTGTACAGTGAATTCTGGAAACAGCCGGAAGAGGATTATTCCAGGATAAAAAAGGACTTTAACCAACTGATGCTGGATACGGAGCCTGCTATTGAGAAAAAGATCCAGAATGCCCCTGACCCTCTGGCGGCGGCACTGCTCTACGCGAGAACCGGGAATTATATTGACTTCGCAGCCCTTTCTCATGTAGATCCTCAGACGGTTCTCTCTCTTTTGGAGGATGAAAACACAGACCCACTGGACCCGGAAGAATACGGCCGTTTTCTTGAGGAGCTGAAGTACTGTAAAAAACTTCTTTATATTACCGACAACTGCGGCGAGATCGTTCTTGACAAACTAGCGGTAAAGGTTCTGAAAGAACAGTACCCGAACATCCATATCACTGTCCTTGTAAGGGGCTTTCCCACTGTCAACGACGCCACTATGGAGGACGCCGCGGAAACCGGTATGACGTCAGTTGCAGAGGTCGTCGGCAACGGAAGCAATGTCTGCGGAACCTGGCTTGCCGGGATCAGCAAAGAAGCGAGGGAGCTTCTGGACAACGCCGATCTTATTATTTCCAAAGGCCAGGGAAACTTTGAAACGCTCCACGGCAGCGGACTGAATATCTACTATCTGTTCCTCTGCAAATGCGAGTGGTTTCAGCAGCAGTTTCATGCCAGGCCCCTGGAAGGTATGTTTCTGAACGAACGCCGCCTTCCAAAGTAAAATCTGCCGCAAACGCCGTCTTTTTTGTATCTGTGCGCCCTGCCGCCTGTAAGTTTCGTTATTTTAACAGGATATCCCGCGTTTTTGGTCAGAATCACGAAGCCTCCCCGGGCTTTCGTCAATCTGTCAAGAATCCCAAAAAATATTTGTACGATTCATCTCTGGCATGAAGAATAAGATTTCGCTATACTGAGTACAGTTCAAAACGAAACACTTATTACACAATTATTTTGGAGGGAAAATCGATGGCAAGCTTATCCTTACAGCACATTAACAAAACATATCCTAACGGATTTGAAGCAGTTAAGGACTTCAATCTGGAAATCGAAGACAAAGAATTTATCATTTTCGTTGGACCGTCTGGCTGCGGTAAATCCACCACCCTGCGTATGGTTGCAGGTCTGGAGGAGATCACCAGCGGTACTTTAAAGATCGGCGATAAAGTCATGAACGATGTTGAGCCCAAGGACCGTGATATCGCAATGGTATTCCAGAACTACGCTCTGTATCCTCATATGACAGTTTATGATAACATGGCGTTCGGCCTGAAACTCCGCAAGGTTCCGAAAGACGAGATCGACAAAGCAGTTCGTGAAGCCGCAAGGATCCTTGACCTGGAAAAGTTACTTGACCGTAAGCCGAAGGCTCTTTCCGGTGGTCAGAGACAGCGTGTCGCTATGGGACGTGCTATCGTACGTAATCCAAAGGTATTCCTGATGGACGAGCCGCTCTCCAACCTGGACGCAAAACTCCGTGTTCAGATGCGTATTGAGATCTCCAAGATCCATCAGAGACTGGGCGCTACTATCATCTATGTAACCCATGACCAGACAGAGGCTATGACTCTTGGTACAAGAATCGTTGTTATGAAGGACGGCGTTGTTCAGCAGGTAGATACTCCGCAGAACCTGTACCAGAAACCGGGCAACCTGTTTGTAGCAGGCTTTATGGGATCTCCGCAGATGAACTTCCTGGATGCAGTGATCAAGGAAAAAGGCGGAAATCTGGTTGCTCAGATTGGTTCTGATGAAGTTGTTATTCCGGAATCAAAAGCAAAAGCCCTGAAAGACGGCGGATATATCGGAAAGACCGTTGTTCTTGGTATCCGTCCGGAGGATGTAACAGATACTCCTAACGGCGCTATGTCTTCTACTGTTAAGGTGTATGAGCTTCTGGGCGCGGAAGTATTCCTGTACTTTGATGTTAACGGCACACAGGTAACCGCCCGTGTCGAGCCGCATACAACAGCTAAGACAGGTGATCCGATCAGATTTGATTTCGATATGGAGAAATCTCACTTCTTCGACAAAGATACCGAACTGGTTATCACAAACTAAGAAAAATTTCAGACCCGGGGAACATTTCCCCGGGTTTTCTTTTTTTACAGGAGGTACCACTATGTCAATACAACGAACTCTCCAGAAATGTCTGGACGACTGGACAAAAATCAGCGGGCTTGACTTTTGCCTGCTGAACGCAGACGGCTCCGTCTACTGCTCCGCCTGCTCCAGACAGCTTCCCTCCCCCTCCAGACTGGAAGATTTTCTCGGCAGTTCCGCCCTGTGTATGGCAAATTCGGACTGCTGCCTTTATAAAGTTCAGGAAAAAGGCGATCTTGCCTATATTCTCATTGTCTGGGGATCGGGGGAAAGCGTTCCTACCATCGGAGAACTTGCCGTCTATCAGATAGAAAGCCTTTTATCCGCCTATGCGGAAAAAAACGACAAAAATACTTTTATGCAGAAACTTCTTCTGGGAAATTATACGGAAGTGGACGCTTTCAACCAGGCCAAAAAGCTCCATATCAGTTCCTCGGCCAGCCGCGCTGTATTTCTGGTGGAAACGCGCCAGGAAAAGGACGAGCACGCGCTGGCGACTATAAAAAATATTTTCTCTGCCCGAACAAAGGATTTCATTACTTCTGTCAATGACTCCGGGATTATTGTGGTGCGGGAACTTTCTTCTACGGAAACAGAGGAGGATCTGGAAAATATCGCCCTTATGCTGGTGGATATGCTGGGAACCGAGGCCATGACCCAGGCCTGGGTTTCTTACAGCAATATCGCGGAAGATCTGAAACAGCTTTCCAACGCTTATAAAGAAGCCTGCACCGCCATGGAGATCGGAAAGATCTTTTATGCGGAGCGGAATGTATTCAGCTACCGGAGACTGGGCATCGGACGGCTGATCTATCATCTTCCGGTGTCCCTCTGCGAAATGTTTATCCAGGAAATCTTCGGAGATGAAACACTGGATTCTGTTGACAGCGAAACTCTTACGATCATCCGGACTTTCTTTGAGAACAACCTGAATCTGTCCGAGACCTCCCGGCAGCTTTATGTCCACAGAAACACTCTTGTCTACCGTTTTGAAAAAATACAGAAAAAATTCGGCCTGGATCTGCGGATCTTTGAGGACGCCCTGACCTTTAAGCTTGCCATGCTGGTGGCCGGATACGTTACCTATACCAAAAATCAGCGCTGACAGCACCGCATTTGATAAAAGAAAAAGCCCGTATACAGACTTCATGCAGAATTTAAGCTGTCTGTATACGGGCTGTGTACAAAAGATAATACGCTATGATCTTAAAAGCATCAGATGCTCCGGGGGCAGATAAAGATAAGCGGGAAGATTTTTTTCCGGCGCTTCCCCGAAGCCGCTTTTCGGGCGCATCCACCACAGCACCGCGTCGTCGGCTCCCGGACATTTTACAAGATACTGATGCTCAAAGGTCGTCTCCACATATTCCGCCGCCTGAAAGGGGATACAGTTTTCTCCCTTTTCTTCCGCGCTGCGCATCCAGTGTCCCCGGATAGCCACATGCGTCATATCCGGTTCCACTTTCTGCGCCGTCTTAAGCGCCACGCCCCAGTCCAGGGCAAATATCTCATAATCTCCCAGTCTCTCGATCCTGGAATTGTTTTTGCAGCCAGTAAGTCTGGAGGCTTCCAGAAGCCCCGGCTGTTCAAAAATCTTTCTTGTCTCTCCGAAAGTCAGGGTTTTTCCTTCCTTCAAAAGCATCAGCTCCCGGCAGAACCGGAAAGCTTCGTCCCGGCTGTGAGTTACCATCAGCATGTCTCCTCTGTAGTCCTTAAGGAATTCCTGCATATCCTTCTGAAGAACGTCCTTCAGATAGCCGTCCAGGGCCGAAAAAGGCTCGTCCAGAAGAATTGCCTCCGGTTCTCCGATCATCATCCGGGCAAGGGCCACTCTCTGCTGCTGGCCGCCGGAAAGTTGGGAAGGATAACGGTTTTCCAGTCCTTCAAGCTGATACCTTTTTAGAAAATCCTGTACCTTATCTTCCCTTTCGCTTTTCTTTCCCCGGAAACCGCAGCGGATATTTTCCTTCACTGTCATCGCCGGGAAAAGGGCGTAGTTCTGAAAAAGATATCCCACTCGTCTATCCTGTGGACTCAGACTGATCTTTTTCTCAGAATCAAATACAGTTTTTCCGTTTATAACAATTTTCCCCCTGTCCGGCTTTTCAATACCGGCGATACAGCGGAGGGTCATACTTTTGCCGCTTCCCGAAGCTCCAAGGATCCCTACGGATGAAGTCCGGCTGTCAAATTCAGTTTTCAGGGTAAAGCCCTTTAATTTTTTTTCTATTTTAATACTTATTGCCATCAGATCCACCTTCTGCCGTTCATTCCCCGTCCGGAAACAATATTGATCAACGTTACGATAAGGAAAGAGATCAGAACGATCACCACGACCCAGAAAGCGGCCATGTCATAATTTCCCGCCGCTGTTTCCGCCGCGATAGCCACCGATACCGTCCTTGTCTTTCCAAGGATATTTCCCGCCAGCATGGAGGTGGCTCCATATTCTCCGATCGCTCTGGCAAAAGCAAGAACTGTGCCGGAAGCAATTCCAGGAGCCGCCGTCGGCACGATCACTTTCCAGAATATCCGGGCGTCGCTCATACCCAGCGTCTGTCCCGCACAGATCAGATTTACATCCACCTGTTCAAAGGCCGCCCGGGCGTTCCGGTACATCAGAGGAAAAGCGATCACTGCCGCAGCCACCACACAGCCCTTCCAGGTCTGTACGATTTTAAAATCAAAATTTTCCATTAGAAAGCTTCCCAGAGGCCGTCTCAGACTGAAAAGCATCAAAAGCAGAAACCCCGCCACTGTAGGCGGCAGCACCAGAGGCATTGTAAAAATCCCATCAAGCACTGCCCTGGTTCCCGGCCGGAGCTTCATAATCTTTCTTGCACAGAATATCCCCAGGAAAAAGGCGATGGCCGTAGCCACCGCCCCTGTTTTTAAAGATATCCATAAAGGGGACCAGTTGATCTCCTGAAAAAATCCCGTCATTTTTCCGCCTCCGCTGCATACGGCGCAAATCCGTATTCTTCAAATACTGCCATGGCGTCGTCAGACTGAAGATATTCAAAGAAAATCTCCGCCGCTTCTTTCTCTGCCTTAGAAGCTTCCGCGTCCTTGACAAGTCCTGCTGGATAAAGCACAGGAGTTGTAAGTGCGTCGGCCGGGGCTTCTGCGATAATCTCCACCTGATCCGCCACGGAAGCCGCGTCTGTAGCGTATACCACGCCGACCTCGTTGCTTCCTTCGCTGACTGCGGCAAGGACTTCCGTTACATTTTTTCCTTCGTTGATCTCCATAGCCTCCACATCTTCCATAATTCCAAGGCTATTGAATATCTCGCGGGCATACTGGCCTACCGGTACGTCTTCTCCTGCCAGCGCAATATTGGCGGCATCTGTAATATTCTCAAATCCGGTCACTTTAGTCTCTCCATCCTCTGGCTTGATCAGCACCACCTTATTTTCCAGAAGATCAACTACGGAATCCTCCTTCACCAGTCCTTCCTCCACAAGCTCATCCATCTGTTTCGTTGCCGCGGAGAAAAAGATATCGCATCTGGAGCCTTCTTCGATCTGTGTCTGAAGTGTTCCGGAGCTGTCCGCATTATAAAGGATTTCTACGTCGGGATATTCTTCATTAAAATTCTTCTGGATCTCATCCATTGCATTGCTCAAACTTGCGGCGATAAACACATACAACTCGCCTTCCGGTTCCACAGCCGCCTGTACGCTTCCTGCTGTAAGAGCTGCCATCGTCATTCCCGCCAGAAAAACTGCTGCGATTTTTTTCTTCATGCCCTTTCTCCTTTTCATTCGCTTTATTCATTTATTTTATTCATTTTTATTAATTTTAGTTCTGTTTTGTTCATTTTATCTCACCATATCCGCCTTGTCAATTCTTTTGTCCTGTGCTATATTGAAATGAGAAAACATTTGTTACAGTTCACACCGTGCTCAGGAACAGGAATACGCAGCGTCATGCTTGCATGTAAGAGGCGTATTCCTGTTCCTGAGTGCGAGTGGAACTCGTAACAAACGTTGAGGGACAAAGGCCCTGCGGCATATAAGGCAAGATCCCATTATCTGAATAAATTCCATTATCTGAAATATAAAAAACAGCGTTTTCAATGAACCGGAGAAAGGAGAAGAACATGAAATTAAGCGCGCGCAATCAGCTAAAAGGAAAAGTGATCAATATTAACAAAGGGGCGGTAAACTCCATCGTCACTCTGGATATCGGAGGCGGAAATATTATTGTGGCGACTATTTCCTGCGCTGCAGTGGAAGAACTGGGGCTGGAGGTAGGCTCCGACGCATATGCCGTTATCAAGGCCACCAGCGTCATGGTCGGTATAGATGAATAAGCTGTATACCGCTCAGGAAGTAGCGGACAGACTGAAAATAAAGAAAACAACTGTTTATGAACTGATCAAACGGGGAGAACTGGAATCTTCCAAAATAGGAAAACAGCTCCGGATCAGCGAGGAACAGCTTGAGCATTATCTTGGGGGAAACAGCTCAATGCCGGAGCCGGAATCCCCGTCTGCTGTGGCCTTTCCTGATTTCCGTCCGGAAAGCTCTCTGCTGAAAAGAGACTACCTTCTGCATTCCAGCGGTCTTATCATCAGCGGACAGTCTTCCCCTGCTCTGGAGCTTCTGATCAACGAGATGTCTGTTCACCCCCGGGGACTTCCTGTGCTTCATTCTCATCAAAACACTTATAACGGCCTGTATTCTCTATACTTTAAAAAAGTACATGCGGCCACTGCCGCCCTTATGCCGGAGCAGATCCCGCCTCTGGCGCCAGGCATTGCTCTGGCCGCTTTTTATCTCTACGAATACAACCTCGGATTTTATATAAGAAAAGGGAATCCAAAAAGATTGACCTGCATACAGGATCTGTCCCGCTCCGATATCATCCTGGCAAACCGCGAAAAAGGCAGTACCAGCCGGATTTTTCTGGATGAAAGGCTGAAAAAATCCGGTATTTCCCCGGCCTCAGTCAACGGTTATGCAAAGGAACTTGTATCCGATCTTTCCACCGCGGACGCTGTGATCTGTGGAAAAGCCGACACTGCTGTCGGGGAAGAATCTGTGGCTCTGCAGTCCGGACAACTTGATTTCTGTCCCCTTGCAAAAATCCCCATGTTTCTTGTTATGGAGAAGGAATCTCTTGACAGACCCGGCTTCTCTGCTCTGACGGACATTATCCGCTCCGAGGGCTTCCGCGCCAGCCTCCAAAGCCAGGTTGGATATGATACCAGCCGGACAGGGGAGCTTTTGTTTCTGTAGGATCGGGCAAGTTTCTTTCCCCAATCCACAGGCTTATCGCTCAAAAGGCTGCCCCGCAGAAAATCTGCAGGACAGCCTTCTCATTTTCATCACTGAAATCTTCAGCAAACATCAGTGCGATTATTGGCAAGCGCCTTTTCTATTGATAGTCCCAGGGTACTTCTTCGTCATCAACATAATCCGCCCCGTCTTCATATCCGGAATCTCCGCTGTCTCCTCCGGCGTCTACATAAGAATCATCAGAGCCGTCATCATAAGAATCGTCGGAGCTGTCATCGTATGAATCATCCGAGCTGTCGTCATAGTAATCGTCGGAGCTGTCGTCGTAAGAACCGTCGGAACTGTCATCGTATGAACCGTCGGAGCTGTCATCATAAGAATCGTCGGAGCTGTCGTCGGAACTGTCATCGTATGAACCGTCGGAGCTGTCATCATAAGAATCGTCCGAACTGTCGTCGTAATAGTCATCCTGCGTGCTGTCGTAATACTCTTCCGTATAATCATAGGACTCATCTGAATCTTCGCCATACCCGGTCTGCTGGGAATTCTCTCTTGTATCCATCTCGCTGTTAGAGGACAGGCTCATATAGCGAAGATACGCCACTCCGCTGTCTTCGTCCATGGTCAGAGTCGCCTTTTCCATATCGCCCGTCTCTATGCTGTAAATTTCATAAGTATTTCCGTCCGCCGTAACGATCTTCATATCATAGAGGGAAGCATCCGAAGAACCCGTATCTCCGGAAGATTCTGCCGAAGAACCGCTTTCCATTGCAGAAGTTCCAGATGAATAGTACATCTGCACCTGCTCATTATCCTGTATGATCGACTCTGACGGAATAAGATTTTTCCCCCATTCTTCTGTTCCTGATACCTTCAGATAAATTTCTCTCAGATTTGTTCCAAGATCATTTGTAAGGTAAATAAATTTGGATTGAGAGGTTTTTACACCGATCACCCTGGGAGCAGGTGTTGCCGTTGGCGCTGGCGTTACCGTTGCAGGAACCGCCGTGGGCGTTGCCGTTGGCACAGGAGTCGGCGTTATTTCAGGCGCCTCTTCTTTTGTGCCGCATCCGGCAAGAGTCAGAGCCATCGCCGTACCGGCTGCTATTAAAAATATTCTGGATTTTTTCATTATCGCATACCTTCCTTTCTAAAACCGCTTTTCAGAGGTTCTATGATCATCCAATTCAGATATTGGCAAAAATCTCACTTTTCATCTTCGGGATCTGTTTCTTCTCTCGCCCAGTCGAAAGTGCATTTTACCGCTTTCTTCCAGCCTCTCAGAAGATTTTTCCTGTATTTTTCTGTGATTTCAGGCTGAAATTCCCGTTCTTTCTTCCAATTCTTTCTGATTTCCCCGGCATTTTCCCAGAATCCTACCGCAAGCCCGGCAAGATAAGCCGCCCCGAGAGCCGTTGTCTCGATACAGCTCGGACGGACTACGCAGGCGTTCAGAATATCTGACTGAAACTGCATCAGAAAGTTGTTGGCGCTGGCCCCGCCGTCTACGCGGAGAGAACTGAGTTTCATTCCAGAATCCATTTCCATGGCGCGGATCACATCAGATACCTGGTAAGCCAAAGATTCCACCGTCGCGCGGATCAGGTGCGCTTTTCCCGCTCCTCTTGTCAATCCTACGACCGCTCCTCTCGCGTACTGATCCCAGTAGGGCGCGCCCAGTCCTGTAAAAGCAGGCACCACATATACTCCGTTTGTATCCGGAACAGACAGGCAGTAAATCTCAGACTCCGCTGCATTCTGCAGGATCTGCATTTCATCCCGCAGCCACTGGATCGCCGCGCCTGCCACGAACACGCTTCCTTCCAGCGCATATCCCGGAGAACCGTCAGGATTCACCGCAATTGTCGTAAGAAGTCCATGTCCAGAACGCACCGGCCGGTCTCCTGTATGCATCAGGAGAAAACAGCCTGTACCATATGTATTTTTTACATCTCCCGGCGCAAAGCAGCACTGGCCGAACAATGCCGCCTGCTGGTCTCCCGCCGCTCCGGATATGGGAATACGGCCTCCTATGAGGTTTTCGTTTGTATATCCGTAAATACTGCTGCTGGGCTTCACTTCCGGAAGCATGGACGCAGGAATTCTGAATCTTTCCAGGATTTCATTATCCCATTGTTTTTTGTAAATGTCAAACAACATTGTACGGGACGCATTGGTGTAATCTGTAACATGGACCTGACCTTTCGTCAGCTTCCAGATCAGCCAGGTATCTACCGTTCCAAACAGAAGCTCTCCTCTTTCTGCCGCTTCACGGGCGCCATGCACATAGTCAAGGATCCATTTTATTTTTGTCGCCGAAAAATAGGCGTCCGGTATGAGTCCTGTTTTTTCACGGATCCTGTCTGCGAAACCGTCTTTTTTCAGTTCTTCCACCATACCGGCTGTACGGCGGCACTGCCATACGATTGCCGGATAGATGGGGTTTCCGGTTCTTTTATCCCAGACAATGGTCGTCTCTCTCTGATTGGTAATGCCGATCGCGGCAATATCTCCCGCGTCCGCTCCGATCCTTCCCATAGCTTCAATGGCAACTGCCATCTGAGAGGACCATATTTCATGGGGATCGTGCTCAACCCATCCGGGATGCGGATAATACTGGGCAAATTCCTTCTGCGCCACACTGCAGATATTCCCTGCCTTGTCAAAAAGAATACACCGGGAGCTTGTAGTTCCCTGATCCATCGCCATAATATATTTGCCCATAAAGCACCTTCCTTCCTGCTTTTTCATTTTTTACCGACGTTTTCCGTCCATCTTTCTCTACGCCATAAGGACGTTTTTTCCAATAAAATATCCCAGCACCAGCACGCCAAGTATGATTCTGTACCATCCAAAGGCCTTGAAATCATGTTTCTTGATGTAACCCATCAGGAACTTGATCGCCAGGATCGAAACTACAAAAGCCACCACAACACCGGTGACCAGAATCACGACTTCTGTTCCGGTAAACGCAAATCCGAATTTTACAAGTTTTAACAGGCTGGCTCCGAACATGACCGGGATCGCCAGAAAGAAGGTAAACTCCGCCGCTACTGTCCTGGAAGTTCCCACAAGGATCCCTCCTATGATGGTGGAACCGGAACGGGAGGTTCCCGGGATCACCGACAGCACCTGGAAAATTCCGATCAGGAACGCAGTCTTAAAGCTCATATCCTCCAGCGAAGTACAAACAGGACGTCTCTTTTTGTTATAATTTTCAATAATAATGAAGATCACGCCGTAAACGATCAGCGCAATAGCGACCACCACATAGTTATTGAACTTTTCCTCGATCACATCATTGAAAGGCAGCGCGATCACGATAGTTGGTATACAGGCCACCAGAATCTTAAACCAGAGGATCCACTTTTCCTTGTCGCAGTATTTTTCCACAAAAGTCAGCACCCACCGGGATACCGCTCCCTGCGAACGGATCGCCGCCTGTTTCTTCTTCGGGATCTCCCGTATATAAAACGGCCACAGTTTGCTCCAGTATAGGACCACTACCGCCAGGATCGCCCCAAGCTGTATCACCACAAGAAAAAATTCCTTAAATTCCGGCGTCACATCCAGCTTGATAAATTCATCCACCAGGATCATATGTCCGGTGCTGCTGATGGGAAGCCATTCCGTGATCCCTTCCACAATTCCCAGGAACACGGCTTTTATAAATTCCACAATATTCATATCCTTTTCCTTTCTTCCGCACAGATGTACAGGCGTTCTGTACAGCGGCGCTGCGTTTTCTCCGGAGTCTTGATTTTTTGCATACTCCGGTTTCTATAAGTATATTACAGATTTGCCTGTCCGTAAACCTTCTTCCGGCTCATTTCAGTGCGGAAAATACAAGTACACTCCAGCAAAATGTCTTTCCTGCGCCGGCATGTCTTTTCCGGGACTGTCGCCGCTTTTTCTAAAAACAGGAAACCGGAGGAATTTCTGTCATCCCTCCGGCTCGTCTGGATTTCCGTCTGCGCTGTTTCGCTCCGGCGCGTTTATCTGGAAACATCTTCTGTTTTATTCTTCCGCCTCTGCGCTTATCGATCCGCAATCGTCGCGATGTCGATCAGTGTCAGATGGTTCAGATCTGTATTTTCAAGACTGGTAACGAGAGCCTCCGCTGTGTCAAGGCTGGTCAGAACGTTTACGCCTGTTTCAATGGCGTTTCTTCTGATCACAAAACCGTCCTTCTGATGTTCCACACCCTGAGGCGGCGTATCGATCACCACGTCGATCTTATGTCCCAGGATCAGATCCATCAGGTTCGGCGCGGGCTGTTCCAGCTTGTTGGTACGGATTGCTTTAATGCCGTTTTCTTTCAGAACACGGGCGGTTCCTCTTGTTGCATAGATGCGGTATCCAAGATCTGCAAATCTTTTTGCAATAGGCACTACCTCCTGCTGGTCCTCATCCTTTACAGTAATGATCATGTTACGGTATTTCGGAAGGCGGATCCCCGCTCCCAGGAACGCCTTATAAAGCGCCTCATTAAAGGTTTCCGCAATGCCGAGACATTCTCCTGTGGATTTCATCTCCGGTCCCAGGCTGATATCCGCGCCCCGGATCTTTTCAAAGGAAAACACAGGCATCTTGATGGCAATATGTTTTGCTTCCGGCTGAAGTCCCGGCGTATAGCCCAGGTCTTTCAGCTTATATCCAAGGATCACTTTTGTTGCCAGCGGAACGATAGGAATTCCCGTCACCTTGCTGATATAAGGAACAGTACGGCTGGAGCGCGGGTTTACCTCGATCACATAAACTTCCTCGCCGCAGACAATAAACTGTATATTGATCATACCGACCACATGAAGGGCTTTCGCCAGACGGCGGGTATATTCCGCGATAGTCTCTTTGGCTCCCTCGCTGATAGTTCTGGCCGGATATACGGAAATACTGTCGCCGGAATGGATGCCGGCTCTCTCGATATGTTCCATAATGCCCGGGATCAGGATATCTTCCCCGTCGCAAACCGCGTCTACTTCGATTTCCTTTCCCATCAGATATTTGTCTACCAGAATGGGATGTTCCTGGGCTATCTGATTGATGATACCGATATATTCCTCTACGTCCTCGTCGCTTACCGCGATTCTCATACCCTGGCCGCCCAGCACATAGGAAGGACGCACCAGAACCGGATATCCCAGTTCGTTGGCTGCTTTTTTTGCCTCCTCCGCGGTAAATACGGTATGTCCTTTCGGACGGGGGATTCCGCACTGTTCCAGAATTCCGTCGAAAAGCTCCCTGTCCTCTGCGGCGTCTACATTCTCCGCAGAAGTACCCATAATCTTAACGCCCATTTTCATAAGAGCTTCCGTCAGCTTAATGGCAGTCTGTCCTCCGAACTGTACCACCGCGCCGTCCGGTTTTTCGATATTGACGATATTTTCCACATCCTCCGGAGTAAGAGGCTCGAAATACAGCTTATCCGCAATATCAAAGTCTGTGCTGACTGTCTCCGGATTGTTGTTGATGATGATCGTTTCATATCCTTCCTTTGCAAAAGCCCAGGTACAATGTACAGAACAGAAGTCAAACTCGATTCCCTGCCCGATACGGATAGGTCCGGAACCAAGAACAAGGACTTTCTTTTTATCATTCGTCGCCACGGCCTCATTTTCCGTATCAGGACCGCCGTATACGGAATAGTAATAGGGAGTGGCCGCCGCAAATTCCGCCGCGCAGGTATCTACCATTTTATATGCGGCCTGAATCTTATATCCCGCTCTCAGCGCCTTGATTTCTTCTTCTGTACGTCCGCAGAGCCGCGCGATAACATAGTCCGGGAATTCCAGGCGTTTCGCCTCCAGAAGAAGCTCTCCCGTCAGCGGCTGTGTTTTCAGGGCCTGCTCCATCTCCACAAGAACGGCGATCTTATCAATGAACCAGCGGTCGATCTTTGTAATACGGTGGATATATTCTCTGGAAATATCTCTCCGTATCGCTTCCGCGATCTTCCAGATACGGCGGTCGTCCACCACCGCCAGTTCTTCGATCAGTTCATCCTCGTCAAGTCCTGTAAAATCATAGGACATCAGACTGTCCACATGCTGCTCCAGAGAGCGGATCGCTTTCATAAGCGCACCCTCAAAATTGCTGCAGATACTCATAACCTCGCCGGTAGCTTTCATCTGAGTGGTGAGAGTCCTCTTTGCTGTGATAAATTTATCGAAAGGCAGACGGGGTATTTTTACCACGCAGTAGTCAAGCATAGGTTCAAAGCTTGCGTAAGTCTTGCCTGTAATTGCGTTGGGGATCTCGTCCAGAGTATATCCAAGAGCGATCTTCGCCGCCACTTTGGCGATGGGATAACCTGTAGCCTTGCTGGCAAGAGCAGAAGAACGGCTTACACGGGGATTTACCTCGATCACGCAGTATTCAAAGCTGTCCGGATGAAGGGCGTACTGAACGTTGCATCCTCCGGTGATCCCAAGCTCTGTAATGATATTCAGCGCTGAGGTACGGAGCATCTGGTATTCTTTGTCCCCCAGCGTCTGGGAGGGAGCCACAACGATAGAATCTCCCGTATGCACGCCTACCGGGTCAATGTTCTCCATATTGCAGACAGTAATACAGTTGCCTGCACTGTCCCGCATTACCTCATACTCGATTTCCTTCCATCCGGCGATGCAGCGCTCTACAAGCACCTCACCCACTCTGGAAAGACGAAGGCCGTTTTCCAGAATCTCTCTCAGCTCATATTCGTTGTTGGCGATACCGCCGCCGCTTCCTCCAAGAGTATAGGCAGGACGGAGGACCACCGGATAACCTATGGTCTTTGTAAAGGCAAGTCCATCCTCCACCGTAGTCACTACCTTTGAAGCCGCAACCGGTTCGCCGATCTTTTCCATGGTATCTTTGAATTCCTGACGGTCCTCCGCCTTACGGATGGTCTCCGCAGTCGTACCGATCAGACGTACATGATGTTCTTTCAGGAAGCCTTTTTCTTCCAGCTCCATAGCAAGATTCAGTCCGGCCTGACCTCCCAGCGTCGGCAGCACGCTGTCCGGTTTTTCCTTCAGGATCAGCTGTTCCACAACCTCTACAGTCAGCGGCTCAATATAAACTCTGTCCGCAATATCCTTATCTGTCATAATAGTGGCGGGATTGGAGTTCAGCAGCACTACTTCAATGCCTTCCTCTTTCAGGGAACGGCAGGCCTGTGTTCCTGCATAGTCGAATTCCGCGGCCTGTCCAATGACAATCGGACCGGAACCGATCACAAGGACTTTTTTTATCTCTTTATTTCTCGGCATTGTCGTTTCCTCCCATCATTTCCATAAAGCGGTCAAACAGATATCCGGAATCCTGCGGTCCAGGGCATGCTTCCGGATGGAACTGCACAGTGAAAATATTTTTGCCCTCATAGACCATACCCTCGTTGGTTCCGTCGTTGACGTTGACAAAAGCCGGCCTGGCAATATGCTTCTTCTCCAGTTCCTCCGCATCCACCACATAGCCATGATTCTGGGAAGAGATATAAACTCTTCCAGTGGAAAGGTCTTTCACCGGATGATTGCCGCCTCTGTGTCCGTACTTCATTTTATGAGTATCCCCGCCTGCCGCCAGCGCCATAAGCTGATGTCCAAGGCAGATCGCAAAAATCGGCACATCCGACTCATACAGTTTGCGGATCTCCTTTATAATGGAAGTGCATTCTTTTGGATCTCCGGGGCCGTTGCTGAGCATGATCCCGTCAGGATTGTCTTTCAGGATCTCTTCCGCCGTGGTCAGTGCAGGATAAATCGTCACCTGGCATCCTCTTTTGTTCAGGGAACGGGCGATATTTCTCTTTGCGCCAAAATCCATCAAAGCCACTTTCGGACCTGCTCCTTTCAGCACATCCTTCTCACGGCAGGTAACCTTTTCTACTACTTTTCCAGTTGTATACTCTTTTAAACGGGGGATAATTGCATCTAAATCATAATTTTCATTGACTGTGATCATACCGTTCATGGTACCTTTTTCACGGAGAATTTTTGTCAGGGCTCTTGTGTCAATGCCTGCGATCCCTGGTATATCATGTTTTTCAAGAAAATGCTGAATAGTGTCCACGCTTCTGAAGTTGCTTGGCACCCGGGATAATTCACGGACAATAAATCCGTCCACCCATGGTTTCCTGGACTCCTGATCCTCATAACAGATTCCATAATTTCCTATGAGAGGATATGTCATGCACACAGCCTGTCCTGCGTAGGACGGATCCGTCATAACTTCCAGATATCCTGTCATAGAGGTGTTAAAAACAATTTCGCTGATTACTTCTCTGGAAGAACCGATACTGGTTCCGGTAAAAACATGACCGTCTTCTAATATCAGAAATGCTTTCATACAATCTCCCTTTCTCTTGTTTTATCCTAAATCTTCAAGATTGTATCACAAGAGATGTGCTTTTTCAACAAAACACGGGGCAAAAAATAATTC
>ERZ1090860.858-NODE-861-length-17221-cov-7.521787_pt1 | contig 17221 bp, 10 predicted proteins | sample MGYA00478483_ERZ1090860 | MGnify/ENA primary metagenome ERZ1090860 (study PRJEB33644, sample SAMEA5815741) | chicken gut metagenome | biome: Chicken; feature: Gastrointestinal Tract; material: Caecum | place: Ireland | collected 2019-01-01 | study: A study of the...
GGAGTACACAGCCTTTTTTGCCGTACCGGGAACGGAGATCAACGATGACAATGTAGTGCAGCAGAAGATCGCGGAGATCACCGGGGCAAAGGTAAAGGAAACCTGGCTGACAGGGCAGACCGCGTCGGAGGCAGTCGGAACGATGATCGCCGGCGGTGAGTATCCGGATATCATCGATGGAAGCGATGGAAGACAGCAGTTGATCGACGCAGGCGCGCTGGTTCCGCTGGAGGATTATCTGGAGTCCGGAGATTACCCGAACCTGACAAATTTCTGGTCGGAGCAGGATTGGGAAAAGGTACGCCAGGATGACGGACATATCTACCTTATTCCGCAGTTCGGAAACCCATACGAGAAGGATATGGCGACACAGCCGGCAGAGGCTTTCTGGATTCAGACGAGAGTTTTGGAGTGGGCAGGATATCCGGAGGTAAAGACACTGGATCAGTATTTCCAGCTTCTCGAGGATTACAACGCAGCCAACCCGACGATGGAGGACGGAACGCCAAACATTCCTTATACCATTCTCTGTGATGACTGGCGTTACTTCTGTCTGGAGAATCCGCCGCAGTTTCTTGCCGGATATCCGAACGACGGTTCTGTTATCGTAGACCCGGAGACAGAGACGATCGTGGATTACAACACAACAGACACTGCGGTGCGCTATTTCCAGAAGCTGAATGAAGAGTATAAGAAGGGAATCATTGATCCGGAGTGCTTTACACAGAGCTATGATGAGTACATCGCGAAGCTGTCCACCGGACGGGTGCTTGGAATGGTTGACCAGCAGTGGCAGTTTTCGCAGGTCTATGACACAATGAAGCAGCAGGGACTGGACGCACAGGGCTGCAACTATGTACCGCTGGCGATTGGTATTGATGAGGATACGCCGAATCAGTGGAGAACGACTGGAAAGATGATTGACCCGTCCAATGGCGTCGGCATTACTGTAAGCTGTGAAGATGTGGAAGGTGTTCTTCAGTTCCTGAACGACCTGCTCAGCCCGGAGGTCAGAATTCTCCGCGGATGGGGCGTGGAAGGAGTCGACTATGAGGTAGGAGACGATGGACTGTATTACAGAACAGAAGAGCAGAACGCGCAGGCAGCAGATACCGCCTACAAGGCGTCTGAGTTCTGTGCCTATGCTTACCTGCCGAACTATACCGGTATGCTGGACGACAAGCTGAACGCGGCAAACCCGGGAGAGCAGCCGAGTATGTTTGAGCAGACACTTCCGTCTGACGTACAGAGATGTCTGGAGGCATACGGATGCCAGACGTATGCGGAAATGCTGGGCGAGGGAACACCGCAGCCGGGACCGTGGTATGCGATGTATACCTATTCAAACAGTATGACGACCGCGACACCGGGCGGAACCGCATGGACCAAGATGGGTGAGTGCAAGCACGAGTGGCTGCCCAAGGTTGTAATGGCTGACGATTTTGAGCAGGGCTGGGAAGAATATATGGAAGCTTACAATGCATGTAATCCACAGGACTTCTTGGATGAGATGCAGGAAGAGCTTGACCGCAGAATCGAAGAAGCTGCAAAATACGCAGAATAAAGCGAACGGTTGAAGGACAGGCGGCTGTGGAAACGATCCATAGTCGCCTGTCGAGGTTTTGAGGTATGGAAAAGGAGAAAAAATTATGGCGTCGAAAAAGAAAAAAGTGAAAACAAAATTCGACTGGAAGGAATTTAAACGTCAGAAGGTTCTGATGTTCTGGGCAGCGATCTTCGTGATCTACGGAGTAATCTTTTACTATCTGCCGCTCGGCGGCTGGGTGATTGCGTTTCAGAATTACAAACCGGCGCTCGGCATGTTTAAATCCGAGTTTGTGGGACTTCAGAAATTCCAGCAGTTGTTTTCCGACTCCTCCTTTTTGGGGGTCATCCGCAACACGCTGGCAATGGGCGTTATCAACCTGGTGCTGACCTTTGTGGCGGCGATTGTGTTTGCGATTCTGCTGAATGAGATTCGGATGAAATTCGCGAAAAAAGCAGTGCAGACGATTTCCTATCTGCCGCACTTTCTTTCCTGGATCGTTGTTACCGGTATCCTGAGAGACATTCTTTCCGGAACAGGTATCGTCAACGAACTGCTGATGAAGGTGGGAGCGACCGATCAGACGATCAATTTCTTTGCGAATCCGGATTACTTCTGGTGGATCGTCGGTTTTTCAAATGTATGGAAGGAAACTGGATGGAACGCGATTATCTATCTGGCGGCGATTACGGCGATTGACCCGTCGCTTTACGAGGCTGCCGCGATCGACGGCGCCGGAAGATGGGCGAAGATCCGTCATATTATTCTGCCTGGCATCCGTCCGACGGTGATGATCCTGCTTCTGATGAATGTGGGAAATGTCCTCAACGCAGGCTTTGAGATTCAGTACCTGCTGGGCAACGGCCTGGTGCAAAGCGTATCCCAGACCATCGACATCTACGTCTTGAAATGGGGCATCAGCCAGGGAGACTATGCAATCGGTACTGCAGCCGGTATTTTCAAGAGTTTCGTCAGCATCGTGCTGATTGTGCTTGCCAACCAGTTTGCGAAGAGAACCGGCGACGAGCAGCTGTTTTAGGAGGTGCGAAGAAATGAAACGGGCAAAAGCAAAGGAACAGGATTATTCGGCATCCATGCCGAAATATAAGAGAACCGTAGGCGGTACGGTGTTTACGATTTTTAACGCGGTTTTTATGATTGCGTTTGTGGTAGTCACGCTGTATCCGGTATTGAACACGCTTGCGGTTTCCTTTAATGACGGAACCGACGCGCTTCGCGGCGGAATTTATCTGTGGCCGCGAAAATGGTCCCTGCAGAACTACTCTACCGTTCTTCAGAAGGATAACCTGATTACGGGAGCATATATCAGCGTTGCCAGAACGGTTCTTGGAACCGTGTTCGGCCTGGCGGCGAACGCGCTCCTGGCGTTTATCGTCAGCAGAAAAAAATTCTTATTCAAGAGTCAGCTTTCTCTGTTCTGGGTCATTACCATGTACGTCAACGGCGGTATGATTCCGGTCTTCCTGGTTTACAAGGGACTGGGCCTGACGAACAGCTTCTGGGTTTATGTGATCCCGGGAATGCTCGGCGCGTTTAATATGCTGGTCATGAGAACATATATGCTTGGAATTTCCGACAGCCTGGAGGAATCCGCGCAGTTGGACGGTGCAGGGTATATGACGATTTTCATCAAGATCATTTCCCCGCTGTGCAAGCCGGTGTACGCGACGGTAGCGTTGTTTATTGCGGTCGGACAGTGGAACTCCTGGTTTGACGCGATGCTGTACAACCGAATGAGCGATCAGTATACGACGATGCAGTATGAGTTGATGAAGCTGCTGTCCTCTGTCACTAATCAGGGCGCCACGGCAGAGACGATGCAGAATGCCGTGGAGGCGGCCGGAGCGGTTACTCCGACTTCCATCCGTGCAGCTGCGACGATCATTACCATGCTTCCGATTGTATGTCTCTACCCGTTCCTGCAGAGATATTTTGTGGCCGGACTGACCATCGGAGGTGTAAAAGAGTAATCACACAGGGGGAATAGTGAATGATAAAAAAAGGCAGGCGTGCAGGGGCGTATCTCCTGGCGGCGGTTATGGGAGTTTCTCTTCTGAATATCCCGCAGACCGTATGGAGCTCTCAGGAAACTTCCGTGATTCTGTCGGAAGATTTTGAAGGTACATACTATGAATTCTCTGCGAGAGGTGCTACTATGGAAGTGACCGACGGGCAGAATCACACGGAGGGCCTGGAGGAAGGTAGCGGACATGCAGCTTACGTGACGGGCCGTACGGATGGATGGAACGGTATTACAAAAGACGTTACGGAAGTTCTGGAGGCGGGAAATACCTATACGATCAGCGCATGGGTACAGACGGAAGACGCTGCAAAGATGGTGCTCTCACTGGAAAATGTGTCCGGAGGGCAGACCGAATATCCGTGGATTGACTCGGCGGATACCGTGGCAGGGGAATGGACGGAACTGACCGGCACTTATAAGGTGCCTGATCAGATGGAAAAGATTTCCCTGAATCTGGAAACCAACGGGGATGAAAACAAGACAAAGAATTTTTATGCGGATGATATTTCCATTGTTCTGACCGAAAAGGCAGACGATGTCCCGGGAGAGAATCCCGGGTCGGAGCCTGAGACTCCCGAAGAGGGAGAACCAGGGGATGTGGAGATTCCGCAGGAACTGCTTTACTTCAGCAAATCCTTTGAAGAGGGAACAGAATCTGTGGAGGTGAGAGGCACGGCTTCCGTCAGTGCGACGCAGGAGGCGGCCCACGACGGATCCGCTTCCCTGAAAGTTTCCGGACGGGGAAATCAGGCCTGGCATGGCGCCGTGATTGATCTCTCGTCGAGAGTACGTGCAGGCGGCACCTATTTATACAGCGTATGGGTGTATGTGCCCCAGGAGACAGAAATCAAGCTGTCCACAGAAAAAGTATCTCAGGCAGGCGAACAGTCCTGGGACGAAATGTCTGTAGTCACAGTGCCCGCAGGCGTCTGGACACAGATTTCAGGAACGTACCAGCCGGGCAGCGAGGAGTTCTCTGGCCTGAAATGGAATTTTGAGACGACAGATGCCGGAATCGGAAAAGAATTTTATCTGGATACGGTAATGTTCGGGGCTGCCGACGCCTCCAGCTATGTGGAAGCTCCGGAGGAAAAGGATCCGGAGGTGGATCGTACCCTGGCTCCGCTTCAGTCCGTATATCAGAATGATTTCCTGATCGGAAATGTGTATAATCCGTCCAGTCTCCAGGGGACGGAACGGGAAATGCTGTTGTATCATTTCAATGCAATCACACCTGAAAACCTTATGAAGCCGGATGCGATGCAGCCTTCGGAAGGCAATTTCGGATTTGCACCGGCGGACGCGATGGTACAGTTTGCGGAAGAAAACAATCTGGCCGTCGTGGGGCATACCTTTGCATGGCATCAGCAGACGCCCGGATGGATGGCGGAGAACTGTACCCGGGAAGAAGCGATCGAACATCTCAGGACGCATATTCAGACGGTTGCTTCCCGCTATTCCGGACAGCTGATTGCCTGGGATGTGGTAAATGAGGCAATTCTGGATGGCGTGAAGCTTCCGGAGAACGGCGACTGGAAACAGTGCCTGCGTCAGGGCGCATGGTACCAGGCGATCGGAGACGACTATATCGAACTGGCTTTCCAGTTCGCTCATGAAGCCGATCCGGAAGCCAGGCTGTATTACAATGATTACAACCTGAATGATCAGAACAAGGCAGAGATTGTTGCCGCCATGTTCAAGGATCTGAAAAGCAGAGGAATCCCTGTGGATGGTATCGGAATGCAGTCTCATTACAATGTGAATCTGGCGTCTGCCGCAGTGGAGCGCTCCATTGAACTGTTCGAGGAGGCAGGCGCGGAAATTTCTGTTACAGAGCTGGATGTAACGGTAAACGGGGCGTCATCCTCAGGGCTTACGGAGGAGCAGGAAATTGCGCAGGCACAGGTGTATGCGGAGCTGTTCCAGATATACAGGGAGCATGCGGACTCCATTGCCCGTGTAACTTTCTGGGGCATCGACGATGCACACAGCTGGAGAAGCGAGAGTTTTCCGTGTCTGTTCCGCCGCGATTATTCCCCGAAACAGGCGTATTATGCGGTGATTGATCCTGACGGATATCTGGAAGAACATCCGAGGGATGAAATCCCGGAACCAAAGGAGATTACTGCCGCCTATGGCACGCCGCAGATCGATGGTGTGGCTGATGAGATCTGGGAGACTTCTGAGAGCGCGCCGGTGAATCTCATGACGATGGCATGGCAGGGCGCAGTGGGAACGGTACGTACCCTGTGGGATGAGCACGCGGTTTATGTACTCTTTGATGTACAGGATTCTGTTCTGAACGCGGACAGTGTCAATGCCCACGAACAGGATTCCGTCGAGATTTTTATTGACGAGAACAATGGAAAAACGCCTTATTACGAAGAGGACGACGGGCAGTTCCGGGTGTCCTTTGAGAATGTGGTATCTTACGGAAGCAATGGAGAAAAAGAAGGATTTGCATCGGCGGTTTCTCTTACAGACAGCGGTTATCTGGTCGAGATGAAGATTCCTGTGGACAGAACTCTGCAGGAAAAGGATGTGATTGGATTCGAGGCACAGATCAACGACAGCAATGAAAGAGGGGAACGTATCAGTATTGCGAAATTCAATGACAGTACGGATAATTCCTGGCAGTCTACCCAGTATTGGGGCGTTCTGACAACTTCTGCGAAGCAGGGAGAAGAGACGCCGGACCCGACGCCGACGGAGACGCCGGACCCAACGCCGACGGAGACGCCGGACCCAACGCCGACGGAGACGCCGGACCCAAATCCAACGGAGACACCGGATCCGACACCGACCGATACACCGAAGCCGACGCTTCCCGGCACAGCGGAGCCGGTGCCGACAGATACGCCAAAGCCGGGAACATCGCAGACGCCTGGAAGCACACAGAATGGAGGGCAGAAAACCGACAAGCTTTCCGATGCGGCTGAGAATCCGACAGATACAAAGAAGACCAGCAGTCCGCGAACCGGCGATCAGACACAGGCAGCCGTGTATGTATTTCTTGTGCTTGTGGCATTGTCGGGAATCACGGTGCTGACAGTGAAAAAACGATAGAGTTTCAGACGGTTTTGCGGCTTGGCCGGACCGTTTGAGGATACAGCAGGTGTAGGCATCCGGTCCGTTTTCAGGTAGGTTACGGCCGGATGCCTGCGGCTGTTCCGGAAAAGTTGCAGGCATTATATGGAAACAGTAGGGAGGAAGACAGATGAAAGGAGCCTTTGAGACGGGTGTGTACCGCAATGTGTTTCTGGAAAACGGGTATACACAGGAAGAAATTGACAGAAAAATCGAAAGCAGTTTTCAGACCATGTTTTATGGGCCGGAGGAGGAGCGCATCTACCATCCGGTGGGAGAGGACATGGGATATATGGAGGATACCGGAAACCACGACGCCCGCACGGAGGGCATGTCCTACGGAATGATGATGTGTGTGCAGATGGACAGAAAGGAAGAGTTTGACCGTCTGTGGAAGTGGACGAAAACGTATATGTACATGGAGGATGGAGAAAACGCCGGATATTTCGCCTGGTCCTGTCAGCCGGACGGAACAAAGAATTCCTACGGCCCTGCGCCGGACGGGGAGGAATATTTTGCGATGGCGCTGTTTTTTGCATCCAGACGCTGGGGCGACGGAGAAGGCATTTTCAATTATTCCCGGGAGGCCAGGGCGATTCTTCACGAATGTATTCACCAGGGGGAGGACGGTAAAGGCGGCGAGCCTATGTGGGAAGCAGAAAACCATCTGATCAAATTTATTCCCAACTGTGACTGGTCTGATCCCTCTTATCATCTGCCGCATTTTTACGAGCTGTTTGCGCTGTGGGCGGACGAGGAAGACCGGCCGTTCTGGAAAGAGGCGGCCGGAGCCAGCAGGGAATACCTGAAGAAGGCGTGCCATCCAAAGACCGGACTCTGCGCGGAATACGCGAACTATGACGGAACGCCCCATACGGCGCACCAGGAGGAGTTCGGAGGACGCCACGACTGGTACTACAGCGACGCTTACCGCACGATTGCCAATATCGGTCTGGATTACGCGTGGTTTGCAGCGGATGAGTGGGCCTGCCAGACCGCTGATCATCTCCAGAAGTTTTTCTGTGAGACAGAGAAAGGAAGAACCGACGGAGTGTATCTGATCGACGGAACTCCGGTGGAAGGAATGAAAGCGCTGCATCCGGTGGCGATTCTTGCGACCAATGCCCAGGCGTCCCTGGCGGCCCGGGGACCATACGCTTCTGAGTGTGTGAAAAAATTTTTTGAGACGCCGCTCAGACAGGGGGACAGAAGATATTATGACAACTGTCTGTATTTCTTTGCGCTGCTTGCGCTCAGCGGAAGATACAGGATCTGGAAATAGAAAGAACGCTGTAATATTTTTCTGGATTTCTATAGTTTTACTACAAGGAGAGAGATATCATGCTGACAGTCAATAATCCGATTTTAAATGGTTTTTATCCTGATCCGTCCATCTGCGCGGTGGGAAAGGATTTTTATCTGGTTACCTCAACTTTTGCCTATTTTCCCGGCATTCCGGTCTTTCACAGCAGAGATCTGAAAAACTGGAAACAGATCGGGCACGTTCTCGACCGTACTTCCCAGCTGCCCCTGGCAGGATGTGGACATTCCCAGGGAATTTACGCGCCGACCATCCGGTATTACGATGGGACATTTTATGTAATCACGACGAATGTGTCCGGGGGCGGGAACTTCTATGTGACCGCAGAGGATCCTGCCGGTCCGTGGTCGGATCCGGTGTGGCTGGGGGACGATGCGCCGGGAATCGATCCGAGCCTGTTTTTTGATGAAGACGGCGCCTGCTATTATGTGGGAACAAGACCGAATCCGGACGGCGTCCGCTACAACGGGGACTGGGAAATCTGGGTGCAGCGGCTGGATCTGGAGCAGGGTTGCCTGACCGGGGAGAGTGTGAAGATCTGGAAGGGTGCGATGAACGGCGTTATCTGGCCGGAAGGGCCGCACCTTTACCGGAAAGACGGATATTATTATCTGATGATCGCAGAGGGCGGCACGGGCCCGGACCATTCTGTGACGGTGGCGAGAAGCAGGGAGATCTTCGGACCCTATGAGGGAAATCCGGACAATCCGATTCTGACACACCGTCATCTCGGAAAAAATTATCCTGTGACTTATGTGGGACATGGAGACCTGGCGGAAGACGCGGCAGGGAACTGGTATATGGTCATGCTGGCTTCCCGTCCGCAGCAGGGCTATACGATGATGGGAAGGGAAACATTTCTGGCAAGAGTCGTATGGGAAGACGGATGGCCGGTGGTGAATCCGGGAATCGGAAAACTGGAGGAGCAGGTGACCATTCCCCTGGAGGAGAGCCGGTTTGAGCCTGCAGATACGGTCTTTCACTTCTGGAGAGACAGACTTCCGATGGAATTTGTGACGCTCAGGAATTCGGCGGAAGAAATGTGTTCCCTGGCAGAACGGCAGGGCTGGCTTCGCCTCCGGCTGCGCCGGGAGACTCTGCGGGATGCGGCGGATCCTTCCTATGTCGGCGTACGCCAGCGTCACTTCTGCTGGCAGGCGGCTGCGCTTCTGGATTTTACGGCACAGCAGGAGGAAGAGGCGGCAGGGCTGGCGCTGGTACAGAGCGACCGTTATAATCTCAGGTTTGAAAAGGTTCGCAATGAGAGGGGAACCGCATGTATCCATATCCGCCGCTGCGAGGACGGGGTGGATCAGAAAATCGCTGCTGCGGAAGTGCCGGACGGAGTCTGCGTGCTGCGGATCGTGTGCCGCGGGCTGGAGGCAGATCTCTATTTTGAGCAGAACGGTGTAAAGCATTGTATGGCGCAGGGCGTGGATCTGAGACCGCTCAGCACAGAGATCGCAGGAGGATTTACCGGCTGTACCGTGGGAATGTACGCGTCGGCAGAAGGGGCGGACAGCAGCAGTTTTGCGGACTTTGGCTGGTTTTCCTACGAGGGACTGTGATAGGATTACACCTGTGGGAGTGCTGAAAAAGCGCTTTTCCGCAGAAAATCAGGGCAGAGAGGAAAAGACCGCCCGCTGCAGAGCATATTCAGGCATGTTCTGCAGCGGGCGGAACTCTTTGTTTTCATGCGGATTGCAGCGGGCGGAATGGATTCAGGGTGCCGGTTCAAAGCATAATGCTGTGATTTTGTCGTCCTGGTAAAGCAAAGTGGGCGCCCCGCAATTTCCGTTCTCCCGGATAAATTGAATGACTGCAGCCGTATCCATCGTGTTGTCCAGATAGACGACAGGAGACGCAGCGGCCTGGCTGAGCGCAGAGGCGATGGGAGTGTAGTCCTCTCCGGATATTTTTACGGTGAGAACCCGATGGTAGTTCTGCAGTTCCAGAAGATTGTTCGTTGGAAGATACCGGTTATAGTCGTAAGTGATATAAAGACAGTCATGATCCGCGTATGCCTGGCTGACAGCGACATTATCTTTCTTGTACTGATACAGGTAGTTTGTGGTTCCGGTGAGCCATTGAACGGCCGTCAGCAGCAGCAGGAGCAGCCAGACGGCTTTTCCTCCGTCGGCGCGCCAGGAAAGCAGGGAAAATAACCGAAACAGCGCTGCGGTAAACAGAACGGACACGGCCGGGAAAATGCAGAAAATGTAGCGGTCCGCCTGATAGGGGGCGATCAGTGCGATCAGCACAGTATACAGACTGATGACGGCGGCTGTGATTGCCAGAACGGCGGCAGTCCCCGGACGGGCGGAAAAATCCTTTGTTCCGGAAACTTTTTTCCGCACCGTTTTGCGCCGGATCCGGCGAACCTGAAAAATTTTCAGAACCAGAAAGACAATGGCAGTCAGGAGTACAAACAGCGGCAGAAAACCGGCGAACAGTTCGTTGTTGATGATCTCCAGAAACTTCCCAAGACGGGGAAGAAGGGTGTCCGTGTTCCGCAGGTTCTGGTAGGCCTGTACGCCTCTGTTGGAATCCAGTCCCAGAATTTTTGTGAAGGTATCGGGAAATACCAGCCATACCAGGCCCAGGGACAGAAGCATGGTGACCACATACTGCCACAGCCGCTTCCAGTATCTGTGAAACAGCAGCCAGAATACATAGCCGGCAGATAAGAAGGCCCCAAGGATTGCAAAATAGTAGTGGCTGAAGAATCCCAGGAAGGTAAGTGCCAGCAGGGCAGCCAGGCGCCGGAGGGATTGACGGTGATCGATGATCATGCAGGTATGCAGGTACAGGGAAGCTGTAAACCACAGGGTCAGAAGCATATACATCCGGAGAAAGACGACGCAGCTCATCGCAGCGATGCTGAAGCTCCAGAATATCATGCATGCCAGAGGAAAGCCCCGGCTTTTCCGGAAAAGCTTTCCGGCCCACAGATAGACCAGCACGGAGACGGCCAGAAAGCAGACGAGATTTGGAAGCAGACCGTACCATTTACTGAAGGTCCCCGGAAACAAGGAGCAGATCGTGTGGAGAATCAGATAAAACAGCGGCGGATGTGTGTCCATCTCCTGATTATAGAAAACGGAGCCGTAGTCGAAACGATGCTCCGCGTCCACAGTCAGATAATTTCCGAAGTATTCCCCGGAAACCCATCCGTCTTCCACGGGGCTCCCCACATAGACGTAAGGTTTATAATAAGAATTCGCCAGTCCGTATGACCACAATTCATCGACAAAAAACCCGCTTTTCTGCGTGCACCAGAATACGGCGAACAGGAGCTGCAGAAACAGAACGAGAAAGAACAGCCAACGGGATTTCCGTTTCGGATCCGCTGGCTGAACTGTTGCGGATTTCTTCCGGCGGATGTTAAAGTTTGATTTCAAAATTCCAATCTCCTTAAAAAAATATTTTCAGAGGACCGCTCTCCGGTACATCAGCAGAAACTGATCGGTTCCGGGTTCCGGTCTGCGCTGGCCGGACGGGCGCCAGCCGAAGGATTCATAAAAACTGCGCGCTGCCTGGTTGGCTTCCAGAACCCAGAGGGAAACCTGACGGCTGCCGGACGCGGAGGCGCGGGAAAGAAATTCCCGCATCAGCAGGGTACCGATGTTCTTATGCTGAAAAAACGGATCGACATACAGCTCCCTCAGATGCCATTCCCCGGGGGCAAACGCCCGGTCAACAGAAATCATTCCGCGAACAATTCCATCGTCATAGACAAAAACATCCTCCCGCAGCTTTGAATTTTCCCGGTAGGACAGAGCAAGATCCAGCACGTTCATTTCCTGGAAAGATACATAGTCGTTGCGGAAGATTGGACGATAGGCAACCCTCTTGGCGAAAATCAGAATTTCAGCGACACGGGAAGCATCGTTTTCCCGCATCGGACGGATATATCCCGTACCACTGTCGTTATGGAAATCGCTTTTCATATATAAAGGCCCTTCCTGGTATCATTGATCTGTAAACCGGCAGCCGGCCATTGAAAATCGTTTTGCAATGGGCCGAATGCCCGCAGGCACTATGCATTCATACGGTCTGTGCAGTGAATGTACAGACCTGGATGAACTGCCGCCTCATATCTGATAAGTTTAACATATTCTCTTGACTTTTCCAATAACAGAATAAGAGTTGTCGTAACCGCTCCGGTGGCTGAACTGCTGCAAGTGATGTCAGATTAATACAAAGAAAAGGTCAGAAAAAGACATTTTCCTGAGGTCCGGAGTCTGGTACAATGAAAATATCTGAAATTTTTTCGCAACATTGCAGACGACGACAAGGTCAAGGAGGAAGCAGACATGAATCACACAGAACTGGAAGCATTGCTTCAGGACATGAGTTTAAGAGAAAAGATCGGCCAGGTATTCCAGATTTCCGGACAGCTTCTGGCCGAGGATTCCGCCGCAATGGGGCCCATGCAGGAGATGGGAGTGACACAGGAAGATCTGTCGCTGGCCGGTACGGTGCTGGGCATATGCGGCGCAGAGAAAATCTGCAAAATTCAAAAGGAATATATGGAACGTCATCCCCATCATATTCCGCTGATTTTCATGCTGGATGTCATCAACGGGTATCGCACGGTTTATCCGATTCCGCTGGCGCAGGGGGCGTCCTTCCTGCCGGAGCTCTCCGGAAAATGTGCGCAGATGGCTGCGCGTGAAGCGGCGGCCGCAGGCCTTCACGTCACGTTTTCGCCGATGACGGACCTGGTGCGGGACGCCCGCTGGGGACGGGTCATGGAGTCCACAGGGGAAGATGTCTACCTGAACAGCCAGTTTGCGAAAGCGATGACGGAAGGGTATCAGGGAAACGATCTGGCCGGGGAGGAGACGCTGGGGGCATGTGTCAAGCATTTTGCAGGCTACGGCGCTCCGGAGGCAGGAAGAGATTATAACACGGTGCAGCTGACAGAGCGGACGTTCAGGGAATATTATCTCCCGGCTTATCAGGCGGCGGTGGACGCCGGCGTGGCGCTGGTGATGACTTCTTTTAATACGGTCAACGATATTCCGGCGACGGTCAACAAACAGCTGATGCGGGGAATTCTCCGCGATGAGATGGGATTCGACGGTGTGCTGATCAGTGATTTCGGTGCGATCGGAGAGACCATTGCCCACGGACTGTCCAGTGACCGGGCGGATGCGGCAAAGCGTGCGCTGGAAGCCGGCGTGGATATCGACATGATGTCCGGCGTTTATCCGGAACAGCTGGAACAGCTGATCAGGGGAGGAAAAGTCCGTGAGGAGCTGCTGGACGAGGCGGTGATGCGGATCCTTGAACTGAAAAACAGACTGGGACTTTTTGAGAATCCGTTTAAGGGAGCGGATCCGGAGAAAGAACATGCGGTGATTCTGTGTGAGGAGCACCGGGCGCTGGCCAGGGAAGCTGCAGAGCGTTCTTTCGTGCTTCTGAAAAATGAGAATGATTTTCTTCCGCTGAAAAAAGAAGAAAAAATTGCGCTGATCGGGCCGTATGTGAGCAGAAAGCAGCTGCTGGGCGGATGGTCTTTCCTGGGGGACTCCGGGGACACTGTGACGGTGGAGGAGGCGGCCCGCGCTCTGATGCCGGAATGGAACGTTACGTTTGCAAAGGGCTGTACGGTCCTGGATCCCGGGACGAAGCTGGTGGGCTTCGGTGAATATCGGGAGGAAGCATATACAGAGGAGGAACAGAGCCGGTTGTGGAGAGAGGCCTGCGATGCTGCCAGGGAGGCGGACAAAGTGGTGCTGTTCCTGGGAGAGCATTTTCTCCAGACCGGCGAGGCAACGAGCCGGGGCATTCTGGAACTTCCGCAGATTCAGCAGAAGCTTTTGAGGGAAATCACCGCGGTCAATCCCAACACTGCGGTTGTTCTGTTCACCGGACGTCCGCTGGATCTTCGTCTGGTGAGGAAACATGCGAAAGCAGTTCTGGAGGCATGGATGCCGGGAACCGAGGGCGGAACGGCGCTGATCCGGACGCTGACCGGCGCCTGTGAACCCACCGGACGGCTGCCGATGAGTTTTCCGTACTGTGTCGGTCAGGTGCCGGTACACTATGATGAATTTCCGACGGGAAGGCCTTATCATGCGCCGGATGAGAACCGTTTCCTGTCCAAATATCTGGATATTCCCAACCAGCCGCTGTATCCCTTCGGCTATGGCATTGGCTATACGACATTCTCTGTATCCCCAGTGTGTCTTGACCGGGAGGAAATGACCCGTGACGGATGTATTACCGCAAAGGTAACTGTCCGGAATACCGGAGACCGGCCGGGAACAGATGTGATTCAGCTTTATCTGCACGATGTGGCGGCCAGCGTGGTGCGCCCGGTGAAACAGCTGAAGGGCTGGCAGCGGATCACTCTGGAGCCGGGAGAAGAGGCGGAGGCTGTGTTCAGAATCCGTGAAGATATGCTGCGGTTCTATACCGCTGACGGAACCTGGGACAGCGAGCCGGGCGTTTTTGAGGTGATCATCGGCGAGAGCAGCGCGTCGGAGAACAAAAAGAGCTTTCTTCTGGTGTAGGACAGCAGGCGATATCGGGGCGTAGCAGTTAGCCAGGTCTGTGCATTCATTGCACAGACCGTGTGAAAGCACAGTGCCTGTGGGCATCCGGCCCATCGCGGAGCGATTTTCAATGGCCGGATGCGGTAACCGTTCTGCTGGCTGAACTGTTACGTCAGAGCTGCGCAGAGAGAGAAGGGAACCGTTCTGCCAGAGGAACGGTTCCGGGAAAGGAGCACAACAGAAAAACATGCAGAAACAGTCTTATCATAATCCGATTATTTCCGGCTACCATCCGGATCCGTCCATCTGCCGTGTGGGAGACGACTATTATATTGTAAATTCCTCCTTTGAATATTTTCCGGGCGTGCCGGTATATCACAGCAGAAATCTGGTGAACTGGGAACTGACCGGGCATTGCCTGACTACCCCGCGGCAGCTTCCGCTGGAAAAGTGCCGGGTGTCCGGAGGGATATTTGCGCCTACGCTGAGGTATCACGACGGCTGGTTTTTCATGACGACCACCAATGTCACCGGCGGCGGGAATTTTATTGTCAGTAGCCGGGAAGCGGACCAGGGATGGTCAGATCCTGTATGGATCGATCAGGGAGGCATTGATCCTTCTCTGCTGTTTGACGACGACGGAAAAGTATACTACACAACGGCGGCCGCCGATGAAGAGGGGCGTTCCTGTATTCTGATCTGTGAACTGGATCCTTTTACCGGTGAGAAGTTCACGGAGAGCAGAATTCTCAGTTATGGCTGCGGCGGACGGAATCCGGAAGGGCCGCATCTGTACAAGATTCATGGGAAATATTATCTGATGCTGGCGGAAGGCGGCACGGAATATGGTCATATGGAGACGATACAGCGGTCGGACAGTCCCTGGGGTCCCTATGAGCCATGTCCCCATAATCCGATTCTTTCCCACAGAGAAGACTGCAGAGGGGAAATATACTGTACCGGACACGGGGATCTGTTGGAGGATGCCAACGGAAACTGGTGGATGGTCTGTCTGGCGATACGGCCCTGCGGTAGAAAAAATAACCGTGTCATGATGCATAATCTTGGAAGGGAAACCTTTCTGGCGCCTGTGGTGTGGGATGAGGACGGCTGGCCTGTGGTCGGAGATCACGGGCGGATTGCTCTGGAAATGGAAGGGCCGCTTCCGGGCAGAGCGGAACCGGTATGCAGAGATTTCCGGGAGGAATTTTCCGGCGCGACATTTTCTGTACATTACAATTTCCTCCGCAATCCGCGCATGGAAAATTATGTGTTTCTGCCTGAGAAAAAGAAGCTGGTTCTGAAGGGAACGGAGATCACGTTGAATGAACAGGATACGCCGACCTGGCTTGGTGTCCGCCAGAAAGATTTCGACACTGTGACGACGATAAAACTGCGCCCGGCAGGGCGGGTACAGGGAATGCGTGTCGGTCTGACAGCCTATTACAACAACGATTACCATTATGAAATTTATCTGACCCGGGAGCTGGATCAATGGAAGATCTGTCTGGCAAAGCATGTGCATGACATTTTTGCAGTCACGGAGCAGACGGAGGCGGAACTCCCGGAGGACGGGACGCTGTGGCTGCGGATTGCGGCGGACCGGGAAACCTATACCTTCCTGTTCAGCACAGATGGAGAAACCTACCGGAAGCTGGGAACCGGGCTGGCGGTAGGACTCTGCACCGAGGGAACCCGAACCATGACTTTTACGGGAACCTATCTGGCCATGTTTGCGGAACTGGCGGCCATGGAGGTAAGCCTGTTTGAGGTGAAGGTACTGGATTTACAGAATGAATGGTAACTGTTCAGTTGGCTGAAATGTCACAACGAGTGTTACAGTTCGGCCAGGTCTGTGCATTCACTGCACAGACCGCAGGAAAGCATCGTGCCTGTGGACATCCGGAATCCTTGACATGTTCTGTGAATAGATTCATAATAGAGAAAAGAGCTGTTGAACAGGTGAAAGTGTTCCTGTATCGTATGATACGGGGAAAACAGGAGGTGGTACCGGTGGAGCTGCTTGTATCAGAAGAGATTGACCCGCGGTTTCTGGAGATCGTGGAGCCGATTCTGAAGAATAAGGAATTTCTGAAAATGGGAGGTTATCTGCAGCATCGGAGAACTTCGCGGCTGGAGCACAGCATCAATGTATCCTATATTGCATGGAAGATGGCGAAAAATATGGACTGCGATGAAAAGCTGGCGGCCGTTGCGGGGATGCTTCACGATTTCTGTGTCTATGATTTTAAAGATCAGCTTCCGGAAGGTGAAATGCATCAGGCGTTTTACCATCCGAAAGCAGCCGCATGGACCAGTGAGGAACAGTTTGGAATCGATGAGCGGGTGCGCAGCATTATTCTTACGCATATGTTCCCGCTCGGACCAATGCCGAAATGCAGGGAGGCATGGGTGGTGACCTGTGCGGATAAGTTGTGTGCGAGTCTGGAACTGGTACGGATTCCGTTTGCGCTCAGCTGGCGGCAGAGAGTTATGGTTGTGACGGCGTAAGACAGTTTTAAGTATCCGTTCAGCCAGTGGAACGGATAAGGTTTTAAAACAAAAGAGTCATGTCAGCGGACCGTATGTTCACGGATCGGCTGACATGACTTTATTATATAATAACAGGAAACTGCGTTCCCTGTTATATAAAAACGCTCCGCGGGATGCGCACTCGCGCGGAGCAGAAATATGTCGCCAGGGCGACCGCGCTCGGC
>ERZ1090860.863-NODE-866-length-17121-cov-34.533927_pt1 | contig 17121 bp, 8 predicted proteins | sample MGYA00478483_ERZ1090860 | MGnify/ENA primary metagenome ERZ1090860 (study PRJEB33644, sample SAMEA5815741) | chicken gut metagenome | biome: Chicken; feature: Gastrointestinal Tract; material: Caecum | place: Ireland | collected 2019-01-01 | study: A study of the...
TTACAGGCTGAGGCTGGCGATAAACTGCTTGGCTGTTCTCGGCGTCCGACCCGGGTGCCGCATCTCCCACTTGAGGGCGTCGGCCCGGAGGGCCTCCCGATCCATGGTTACCCCGGCCTGATCGGCCAGGTTCTCCACCAGATCCAGGAACTCCGCCTTGTTCAGGGCCAGATAGGGGATGCGCAGGCCGAAGCGGTCGGACAGGGAGGTCTTCTCCTGGATGGTCTCGCTGGCGTCCACCTCGTCCCCGGCCCGGTCGGAGAAGGTCTGCCGCACCAGCCGGCGGCGGTTGGAGGTGGCGTAGATGGCCACGTTGGCCGGCCGCCGCTCCAGGCCGCCCTCCAGGATGGTCTTCATGGCGGAGTAGGTCTTGTCGTCCTGGTCAAAGGCCAGGTCGTCGATGAACAGGATGAACTTGAGCCTCCGCCCGCCCAGGGTGCGGATGAGCCTCGGCATGTCGGCCAGGCCCTCCTTCTGCACCTCGATGAGGCGCAGGGCCTCGAAGCCGGGCAGGGACAGCAGGCTCTTCACCGTGGCTGACTTGCCGGTGCCCGAGTCGCCGTAGAGCAGCACGTTGTTCACCTGGCTGCCCGCCAGCAGGGCGCGGGTGTTGGCCTCCACCTGATCCCGCTGGAGCTCGTAGCCGAACATCTCGTCCGGCTCGGGGCAGTCGGGCTCCTCCACGGGGCAGAGCACCCCGTCCTCCCACAGAAAGGCCCGGTGCCGGGCGAACAGCCCAGCCCCGTGGGTGCGGTAGAACTCCGTCAGCTCCGCAAAGCTAAAGGGGCAGGTGCTCTCCCACCGGGGCAGGCGGGCCAGCATCCCCTCCAGCTCCGGCGGGGCGGCCCCTCCCACGGCCTCCAGCAGGCGGCCGCAGCCCAGCTCCGCCAGGGCGGCAAAGGTCTCGATATCCCGCCTGGCGGCCTCCGCCAGGGCGGGATCCTCCCCGCCGCGCTCCACCAGGGCGGCGTAGGGGGACTCCCTGTCCCGCAGCTGTCCGTCCAGCCAGGCGCCCAGGCTGGTGCTGCCCTCGGCCCGCAGCAGGTAAAACAGGCCGGCATAGTCCTCCGCCGCCCCGGCGCCGTCCCCGGCGGCCAGCTTGTCCAGAAGCGCCAGCACCCTCCGCAGCGGCTCCTCCTCCACCACATGGCGGTAGGCCGCCGTGCCCCGCAGGGCCCAGCGCAGTGCATCCAGTTCCATCCGTCACTCCCCCTTTTTCGTGCCTTTTATTGTAATGCGCCGCGCACCGGCCTGTCAACGCAAAAGCACGGGAACTGTCACTTTTCCTCTCCCTTTCCAAATGAAACCACCGGGCGGATCTGCATACCGGCTGGAAACCTGCGGATACTAACGGCTGTAACCACAACCGCAGGAGGAGTTTGATAGATGAAAGCGACTGGAATCGTGCGCCGCATCGACGATCTCGGGCGCGTGGTCATTCCCAAGGAGATCCGCCGCACCATGCGTATCCGCGAGGGCGACCCGTCACTGATATCATTGGCACCGTGGGAGCAGTTCTGTTCCGGCATGCTGGATCTGGCCCGGCGGCAGGGATGGGAGGGAACATAGAGGCGCACTGTCCCCAGGGCCAGCTCCAGCTCCATCTTCTCCGTCCCGGCCAGCCGGCGGATGCCGGTTCACTTGGCCGGGTCAGAAGCGGCCTCCGCCTCCGTATGGAGGGGCGCACCCAGGCTGTCGATAATGGTGATAACCAGTCCGCGGATGCTGTTCTCCGTTGTGCGGTAGGGGGCGATGCGCAGGGTGTAGTGCCGGCCGTTCAAGGCCGTGACCTCGCGGTCAATGGAGATCAGATCCTTCAAGACAGCCCGGCAGTCGTTTTCAATGGCCTCTTCCGGAAAGCTGTGAGCAAAGATCTGGATGGAGCGGCCCACATCGTGCTCCAGCAGCTGGAACTCCCGGCCTACATACTCTGTGAACTTACGGATGTTCAGGCTACTGTCCACAAAGAGGATGCCGATCATCGTGGAGGACAAGAAGTTGGACAGATCGTTGGTCATCATGGTCAGCTCGTCCAGCTTGAGCTGGTGCTCTGTATTGACTGTATAGAGCTCCTCGTTGACGGACTGCAGTTCCTCGGTAGAGCTCTGCAACTCCTCATTGGCGGTAAGCAGCTCCTCATTGGCCGCCTGCAGCTCCCCGTTCACCGCCTCCAGCCTCTGGATGGTGGAGCACAGGTCATTCTGTGACTCCTGATACTCCCGCTCCAGATCAGAGATGCGACGGGCCGCCGTGGCGTCCAAATCGTACTTCTCCACCACACCCCCTGCGCCGGCAGGCCGGTTTTCCAGGAAGAGGACGGCCAGCAGTTCGCGCTCCTCGCCCGCCCGGCCGGGAATGGGTTCCACCACCAGGTTGATGGTCTTCCGTCCACTGGGGCTGTCCACCACAACATCGGTGTAGGTGATGGAGGTGTGCTCCGTACGGCAGCGGTTGATGGCGGTAGCCGCCACCAGGGACAGATCCTTGCATACCATGTGGAAAAAGTTCAGGGTGGCCTTCCCCGGCGCCAGGGTCAGGTAATCGCTGTAGCTGCCAAAGAAGTGAAGAACGGAATCGTCCTCCTGCAGGACAACCGAGGCAGGCAGATACCGCTCCAGGAAGTGGGTATAGCGGCTCTCGTCCGCAGGCTCGCCGCTCTGGCCCAGCCCCGCGTGGATGTTTTTCAGGGAGAGATTCTGGATGTTGGGGATGTTGAAGGTGGGCGGTGCCAGATCCTCCACCTTGCCCTCCGCCTTGTGCACATAGATCTTTTCCGCGGAGCAGACCGGCTTGAACAGGCTGACATACTCGCCCGCCGTTTCGCTCTTGCCCAGGAACAGAAATCCCCCGTTTTTCAGCGCCTGGTGGAAGATGGCAAACAGCCCCCGGCGCATCACCGGCTGGAAATAGATCATCACATTGCGGCAGCAGATCAGATCCAGCTTGCCGAAGGGTGGGTCAGAGAACATGTTGTGGGTTGCAAAGACGATCATCCGGCGGATGGCCTTGGAGATCTGATACTGGTCGCCCAGCTTCACGAAAAATTTCGCCAGACGCTCTGGCGTCACATCGTCAATGATGTTTTCCGAGAACACACCCCTGCCCGCCTGCTCCAGCGCGCGGCTGTCCACATCGGTGGCAAAGATCTTCACATCCCGCTTGACCTGCAGCTCCTCCATCACCTCCTGGAACAGGATGGCGATGGAATAGGCCTCCTCGCCGGTGGAGCAGCCGGCGCTCCATACCCGGATCGGCTCGTCCTCCCCAGTCCGCTCCACAATCTTGTAGATGGCATTGTACTTGAGCTTTTCAAAGAAGGCTGGATCCCGGAAGAAATTGGTAACCCCGATGAAGATTTCCCGGGTGAGAATGCCGACCTCCTCCGGGCTGTCCCCCAGGAGCCTGGCAAACTCCCCCAGGCTGCTGGTGTGGGTGACCAGCATGCGCCGCTCAATGCGCCGCAGGATGGTGGAACGCTTGTAATAAGTAAAATCTATGCCGCTGGCATTTTTGAGAATGGTGTAGATGTGGGACAGGGTCTCCTCCTCGGAAAAGGGTGCGTCCTCGTCGGAGAGGGAGCTGTCGCCCCGCAGGGGGCGCAGCAGGATGGGGGTGTTGGAGAAGTTGAGGATCTCCTCCGCGATCTCCTCCGGGGACAGGACAAAATCGGCCAGGCCGGTGCTGATGACGCTCCGGGGCATCCCGTCAAACTTGGAGCTGTCCGGATCCTGGGCGATGACCAGACCCCCGTGCTCCTTGACCGCCTTGACGCCGTTGGTGCCGTCCGAGCCGGTGCCGGAGAGCACCACCGCGATGGAGTGTTCCCGTTTCTCCTCCGCCAGCGAGGCAAAGAAAGCGTCGATGGGGTGGTTGAGCGTGCCGGGAGCATCGGACAGGATCAGCCTGCCTGACTGGATGGTCATATACTTTTTCGGCGGGATCAGATAGACGGTATCCGGCTCCATCACGGTGTTGTTTTTCACCTGGTAGACGGACATCTCGGTATGCTTGCCCAAAATGTCGGCCATCAGGCTTTTGTAGTCCGGTGACAGGTGCTGCACCACCACAAAGCTCAGGCCGCTGTTAGGCGGCATATAGTCGAAGAACTGCTGCAGCGCCTCCAGGCCGCCTGCAGATGCGCCGATCCCGATGACCAGCGGCGTCTGGCGGGGGCTCTCAGCCGGCTTCGGTCGTTTTTCCTCTGCAATGCTCATACGCGATCCTCCTTTGATCCCTCCGGCTCCGCCGAAACGGACGCACAAAGGTATTTCCGCTCAAATTCCTCCATGGAAATGGGCCTGTCATAGTAGAAGCCCTGCCCGAAGGTGCACCCGGCCTCCAGCAGCACCTCCACCTGCTCCCTGGTCTCCACGCCTTCTGCCACGCAGGCCATCTCATGGGTGCAGCAGATCCTGACGATATCCTGCACCAGCGTGCGGCTGATGGGGTTTGAGACCACCTCGGCAATGAGCCTCCGATCCAGCTTCACGGTGTCGAACCTGACATTGGCAAAGAGGGAGAGGTTGGCGTACTGGGAGCCGAAGTCGTCCAGACTGAGCCGCAGGCCGCACGCATGGAACTCATCAACGATCTGCTGCAGCTCTGCAGTTCCGACGCTGTCTCCCCGCTCCGTGATCTCCAGCTCCAGCGCCTCCGGGGGGAAGGCCGGGTAGCGGCTTTGCAGCGCCAGGATAGATGCCAGGGCGGAGGGGTGGACGATGGTAGCCCGGGACAGATTGACCGCCACCGGAACCGTCCCCAGCCCGGCCAGCCGCCACTGCTCTGCCCGGGCGAGTGCCCGATCCAGGACCAGAAAATCCAGCTCCCGGACGGTTCCGTCCTCCTCCAGCTGCTCGATAAACTGCGACGGAGGGATGAGGGAGCCGTCTCCGGCGACCCTGCGCACCAGCGCCTCTGCACCGGCCAGCATGCCTGTGCGCATGTCGATCTTCGGCTGCAGATATACCGTCACACGCTCGTCGGCCCGCAGCTCCGTTCTGTCGACCAGAACCGCAGCCTCTGAGAGCTCCTGGACACCGGCGGCCACCGCCCTCATGGCGGCCCGGGCCTCCTTCACAAGCCTCTTGGCGGTAAAGACGTTCTCCGCCCAGGCGCGGCCGATGCGCACCTGCGCGGGATACCGCCGCTGCAGGATGGAGCGGAGGCGCCCGCAGCGCCCCAGAAATACCTCCCGGGTGGTGTCAGGGAGGAAGGCCACGAATTCCGTTTCCCAGATCCGGAACAGCAGGGAGGCGCCGAACAGGTCTGTCAGCGTTTTGGCCACATACCACAGGATTCTGCTTCCTTTTTCAAAGCCGCGCCTGCCGCCGGGGATATCCAGGCACACCGCGCCCAGGGAGCTGAAGTGCTCGGAGGTGAGGGTCTGCTCCGCCCTGGCGTAGGCCTGCCAGTCCGGGAGTCCCATCAGGTGCTGCACAGTCCCGGCCGCATCGCTCTCCGCGCGGAACCGCTCCCGCTCCTGCAGCATGTACGGGATCAGGGTGCTGAACAGGGCGGCGTCCTCCGGGTGCTCCCGGGCGTTTTCGATACAGAGGAAGCCCTCCACCTCCTGCTTCCGGATCAGCGGAAAGGCCGTAAAATGCCAGGCCGTCCCCGCTGCGCCCCCCGCTTCCGGGACGGCTTGCTCCGCCCGGGCGAGGAACACCGGCGCCCGCTCGGCCATGCACCGCTCCAGCAGAGGAAACCGGGCCAGGTTCATTCCGGAGACTGCCAGCTGGATGCTGTGCTTGCCGGGGCCGGTCCACTCGAATGTCATGATCACCGCGCGGCGGTTTTCTGCCAGGAGCAGGGTGTATACCCGGTCGGCCCTGTAATAGGTTCCGATGGTTCTCAGCACACCGGACAGCGATGCGTCCAGCGTCCGGGCGGCGAGCATGGCGGACATGCAGTCGAACGCCACATCCTTTTCCTGGATGGACAGAGGGCGCTCCATCTCCGCGGAGCGAACCAGAACCTGATCCTGCTCCCCGGTGGGCAGAAGCTGCGCCCAGCTTTGGCTGCCGCTCTCCTGGGCGAAGACCACGGCGTCCGCCGCAGTGTCCGTCCGCAGGGAGCTGGCCAGAACCGCCCGCGCCAGCATGGCATGGTATTCTGCCGCGTGGGCGGGCAGCATGGAGATCCCCACGATAAAGCGGAGACCGCTGTACACGGGCTCAGGGAGCAGCATCTGCCGGAGGAGGCCAAGCCCCTCCTCCACCTGGCGGCGGAGCGCTTCCCGGTCTGCCGCCGCAGGGAAAACCAGCACGGTCTGCACGGGGCTGTACTGCCCCAGGACGCAGCTGCCGCCCATCACCAGGGAGAGCCCTGCCGCGATTTCGCGGCGCATCTGTTCCGCGCTCAGGCCGTCCGCCGGGGCCGCCGGCAGGCCGTGGATCCGGAGGATGGCCACCGCCCGGCTGCCATCCCCCCGCTCCCCGAACAGCTCCTCCGCGATTTGCTGAACCGTGTCCCGGCTGAACAGCTGGCTGACCTCGTCCCGACGCGCCCCTGCGCGGATGGCCCGCCCCAGGCTGCGGCCGGCATCCAGACAGATCTGGCAGGCCAGGAGAGAGATCTGACGGGAAGCAGGGTCTTCCGTCAGATGTAGCACAAACCGCACCCAGCGGATGCTGCCGGCGCTGTCCACCCGCCGGTATTCCGCACACAGCCAGCGTTTTCCGGCCCGGAACTGCGCCAGAAGCTGCTCCCGGTCGAAGTATGGCTCCAGCCGTTTCTGCTCCTCCTTCCGGAAGATCTTCTGCCTCTCCAGCTCCAGGATCCGGGAGCACGGGGTCTCCCGCGCCCTGGCGCTCAGCTCTCCGTCCTCTGCCCACAGCATTTCCACCGTGTCCAGCTCCAGGTTGGCGCGCATCCCCATGATCAGGTCGGCCATCAGCCGTTCCGGCAGCCGGTGCCGGCCCGGCGCCCACATGCCCGGGCCGCGGGAGCCCTGGGGAAGCGCTTCCATTACCCCGACCGCCCTGGCCGGCCGGCCCACATCGTCCGTCAGCATCCGGTATGAGGCGGAAATCCAGCCGTATTGTTCACGGCCCCTGCTGCGGACAGAAAAATTCCCGTGGCCCCGGGCGCACCCGCCAAGCAGCTCCCGGGCAAAGGCCCGGAACCTGGGGACGGAGTCCGGGTGCACCCAGCCGCCCGCAATCAGGCCCTCGGGGAATGGGATCTCCTCCTCTCCCGGGCGGAGACTCCCTGCCTCCCCGCCAAAGGAGCGGAACCTGCCGGTGCGGAGATCCACCTCCCAGAGCTGCATGGGCGTCTGTTCGAACGCGGCCCAGAGCCGCTGGATCTCCTCCTTCTGCCGCTGCTGCACCTCTTTGAACCCGGAGACGTCCATCGTGGTGAGGAGCATCACCGGCACGCCGCCGTCGTACTCGGTCTGCGCGGCGCGGATCTGCCACCAGCGCCAGCCCTGCCTGTCCCCGGCACGGACGCGGCATGTCTGCTCCACGCTCTCCCCCCGGCGCAGCCCGTCCCGCAGCGCATTCAGGAGAGGATTCAGATCGTCAGGATGGAGCAGCTAGGCCAGCGGCCTGGGCATCGGACAGGTATCCGGATTGGCCCCGACGATTCTGCACAAGCTGGGGCTGACGTAGATCACCTGGGGGCGCTCCCCCATCTCCAGCAGCGCCACACCGCTCTCCATCTTCTCCAGCAGGCTGCTGAGGGTTATGGTGCTGACCGGGCGGAAGCTGTCGGGCCGCGCCTCCTGATAGCCGTCCTTCCCTTTCAGGCAGAATCTGTGTTTTCCGGCCTTCTTGGCCTTGTAAAGGGCCAGGTCAGCCGCCTGGTACAGGCCCTCAAACGCCTGCCCCTTCCCGGCCAGGTGGACGCCCACGCTGGCGGTAACATTCACAATCTCATGGTCGCCCAGGGCGAGGTGCAGGTTTTCGCAGATGGCCGCCGCCTTGTCTCTGACCGACTTCTCAGATACCTGGCCGCACAGGAACACGGCAAACTCATCTCCGCCCAGGCGGCCCACAATGTCGCCGGCCCGGAAGAGCCGGGACAGGATCCTCGCGGACTGCCGGATGGCCTGGTCTCCCGCGCGGTGCCCCAGCGTGTCATTGACCTGCTTGAAGTTGTCCAAATCCACGATGAACAGCGCGCAGGCGTCCTCCGGCGTCATGCGCGCCAGGCGTTCCCTGATGCGCCGCTCCAGTGTCCCTCGATTCATCAGGCCGGACAGCGCGTCCCTGGCGGCGCGCCGCTGCAGCTCCTCCAACCGATGCTGGAGGCTGTCCGCCGATGACATTTCAGGAGTTTCTCTATCCATACAAATTCCCCTCAGCTCATTTTTGTCAGAGCGCCGCAGCCTGTTCCGGCCTGGACGTTCTGCCAGCCGCCAAATGTCGGGATTTGCTAGTTAGTAGTAATTATAGCATATTCCTTCCAGATATTGTAGTATAAGACATAATATATTTTTTGTCTGTATCTATACCGCACGGGCAGCCGGACAGGGGCCTGCCCCCGCCGCGTCCCCCAGTGCTGTGAACATCCCTCCCGGCGTGACAGCCGGGAGGGATGTTTATGGCAACATATACAAGCAATTATCAGCTGCACCAGTGGGTGCCGGAGGACGACTTCCTCCGCACGGACTTCAACACGGATTTTCAGAAGATCGACGCGGCGCTGGCGGGGCTGGAGGCGGGCAAGGCCGCCCAGTCCAGCCTGGCCGCCCTGCAGTCCAGCGTGGCCGCCGCCCAGTCCACCGCCAGCGGCCGGGCCCGGGCCATTCTGGGCAGCTACACGGGCAACGGGGCCGAGACCCGCAACATCTCCGTGGGGGCCAGCCCCAAGGCCGTTATCCTGTCCTGGGACAACAACAGCGATACGGCCCTGAAAGGCGGCGGGGCGGTGCGCACCATCACCGTCACCTCCAACGGCTTCCGCACCGACGACGCCACCATGAACGAGAGCGGCATGGCCTACACCTATCTGGCCATCGTGTGAGAAAAGGGAAAACCCCCGGGCAGGGCCCGGGGGTTTTCGTGTGCTTGGGATAGATGCGCGTGAGACCGGATCAGCGGCCGCCAGCGGCGGTATAGTCGGAGACAGTCACATCTTTGGTAATGCCAGTCAAAGTGTAGGTGGTGCGGCCAGCGCCGTCGACCTCACCTTTCTGCACCTCGGCACCTTCCGCCTCGATCTCAACAGAAGTAGCGAAGGTCAGAGTACCATTTTCGGCATAAGCCTCAGTCACCTGCTTGTCGTTCACATAGCAGGGCTTGGTGGTGCTGAAAATAACCTTGGGATCCTCGGTCACCACAACGCGAATGTTCAGCTTATCGGTAGCAGAAGCATCCTTAAGAGCAGTAGCCGGGATAGTGTAAGAGCTTCCGGTTGCATCCTCAATCACGGTGTAGCTGCTGTACTGAGACGCATCGCTGTCGACAAGATACTTGACCTCCTTGATCTGGAAGTGATCCTTGGCGGTAACAGTAAAGGTCAGATCCTTGGTGTTATCAAAGATCAGCTCAGCCTCAACGCCGCTGACAGTGGCACCGTCCTTGGCAGTTCCCTTCTCATTGACAACAGTAATGGAACCCACAGTGGCAGTCCACTCAGCCTCAACATCAGATCCGATGATAACCTTATAATAGGTGACGGACTGTTTATCCTGAGAGGTCACGGTGATAGTCCAGTTCCAGCCGGACTTGACAGCAGGAGAGCCAGCCAGGGTACTGTCTGCCACATCCTGATTGCTGCCGTTCTTCACAGCCTTTGTGGCTCCAGAAGGAAGACCAATCTCCATCAGGGTTGCAGTGCTGTTCTGCTCAGCGGTGATGTCGCTGACGGTGAGCACATAAGGATCCTCCTCAGTGCCCTCACCGGTAGCCTTGCTCAGGTCAACCTTGACGCCCTTGACGGTCAGAGAGGTCAGCTCGCTGTCGGTCTGGCCGGCGGTCAGCTTCACGGTGATGACGTACTCCTCGGAGACGAGGCCCTTGGTGGCCTGGACGTACAGGGCGGTGGTGTCCTTATCCAGGGCGTCTTTCTCATCCAGCGGGGTATCGCTATCGCTGGCGGCATAGGCCTTGACGGTAACGCCGCTGGTGGTGGTCTTGACCACGTCATCAGTGGTGTTAGTCCACTTGTCGTAAGGCAGGGTCACATAGCCGCCGTTGCCGCTCAGAGTGACCTTCTCGCCCTTAATGGTCAGGTTGGTCAGCAGGGTGTTGGTGGGAACCTCGGTGCCGGGCTGCTCCTCCAGGCCCTCGTCGTCCAGGTAGACCAGCTCGCCGCCATTCGCGATGGTGATGCTGTCGGGCTTGGTGATGACGGACAGCTTGCCGCCGTTGTTCAGCGCCACGGAGCCAGCCTCGATGGTGCCGGGGACATAGACCTCGCCGTCAATGACAACGGAGCCAGCCTTCAGGTAGTGGATAGCGCCGTCGGCCTCATAGGTGACCTTGCCCTTGGTGTTCACGGTCAGGGTGCCGTCGATATCCATATCGGCGCCCACGTTCATGGTCAGGGTGCTGTCGGCGTTAACGGTAACGTTAGCGGTGTCGCCGGTGACGGGGTCGATCAGCATGTCGCCCACCACCACGGAGCCGGCGCCAGCGGCGGTGCCGTCGCCGACAGTGAGATAACCGTCAGTGCTGTTATAAGTGTTGTCGTACAGGCAGATGCTGCCGCGGGCGATCAGGGTGTCCTTGCTGGTGACCTTAATGCCGTAGGCATAGACGTCATCCGCCTCGGCGTGGCCGTTGACGGTCAGGTAGGCAACAATGATGTCCTCGCCGGCATACAGGTAGTCATTGACGTCCAGATCAAAGTAGCGGTTGTCAGGATCGGTGGCGACGCCGTTGTAGGAAGTGTCGCCGCCGTTGCCCACGACGCTGCCCAGCACGCCCACGCGGGCGTTGATCTCGGTGCTCTCGGTCAGCAGCAGGTCGCCGCCCACCTGGGTATCGGTGGCGATGATGCCGTCGCCCGGGTTCTCAGCGCCGATGCCGTCGCCGACATAGTAGTCGCCGCGGACGCGCAGGGTGCCCAGGCCGGAGACGTCATAGCCGTTCTCGTGCAGGTCGCCCTCCACCTGGAGGATCACGTCCTCGGGGATCACCAGATCATTGGTCAGGGTCAGGTCGCCCACGACCATGACGTTGGTCTCGTCCACCAGGTAGCTCTGGATCTGCCACTGGCTCCAGGTGCCCATGTAGGGGTACACGCGCTCGTAGTTGGTCAGATCCCAGTTGAAGTTCCAGCCGGTGCCGGTGATGTCGTTGGGATCCAGATCCCAGATCCAGGCGGTGCGGACCTGGCCCTCGGACACGATGACCACGGCGTTCACGTTGATGTTGCGCTGGAACACGCCGGTGGGCACGTCGTCGCCGCCGCGGTCAACCTCGGTCACGTCCCAGACGTTGGCGTCGGCGGGCAGGGCGATGTGGCGGTAGCCGTTGAGCTCGATGGTGCCGTTGATGAGCAGGTCGGCATAGCCGTTGGCGCGGGTCCACATGGAGCCGATGTCATAGGTGCCGTCGGCGTTCTCGCTGTAGGTCCAGGCGCGCATGTAGTGGGTGTCGTCCTCGTCGTCGAAGTCGCCCTGATCGTCGATCTCGATGGTGGCGGCGGTGCCGTCCTCAAAGACAACGTTCAGCTCCAGCAGATCCTTGCCCACGGCGTTGGCGGACAGGACCAGCATGTAGTTGGCGGCCACGGTGTTGGGCTCGGCCTCGAACAGGATGACCTCGGCCAGGTTGGAGGCCTGATACTCGCCGTTGGTGGTCTTCTCCAGGGCGGGGATCACCTGCACGTCGGTGCCGGCGTCCACGTCGCTCATGTTGTTCCAGCCGGTGGCCACGCCATAGACGTAGTCCTCGCCGTCCTTGTACCAGTAGAAGGCCACGGTGTTCAGGTCAACGGCGTAGCTGCGGGTGTCGGTGTGCCAGTTGCCCTTCTCGTCCTCATAGGTACCGGTCACGCGGATGTTGCCGTAGCCGTTGTCGTAGCCGTTGGTGGCGGCGTACTGCAGGTTGTAGGGATCGTGGGTGTCGTCCACGCCGTCCATGAAGATCACAGAGCCGTTGTCGGCCACGCCGGCGGTCTCATCGGAGTTGTGGGTCTGGTCGATCTCGATGGAGGTGGTGGGATCGTTCTCGAAGGTGTTGCCCTGCAGCACGGACTCGATGGTCAGCTCGTCGCCGGCCTCGTTCAGGCTGTAGGTGATGATGGAGCCGGCGGCGCGGCCGGTGTCATAGGTATCCTGATCCTGATCGATCTTGTCGCCAGAGCCATCCTGCACCACGTCGCGGGAGCCCAGGTACTTCTCCAGTTTCTCATCGTCATCGGTGGTGTTCAGATTCTTGCCGTCCAGAGCAGTGATGTACTTAAAGGCGTCGGCGGAGTCGTCCCAGTTGAGGTTGAACTGCTTCTCGGTGCCGTCGGCCATCAGGATCTTGATCTGGCCGGAGCGGTCCAGGGCGTTCTGGGTCCAGGCGGAGTCCAGAACCAGGGCGTAGTTGGTCACGACCTCCTCGGCGGGACGATAGGCCACGATGTAGCCGTGGGAGTCCAGGATGAAGTCGTAGCGGACGTCAAAGCCGGGCGCGTCGTCGCGCACGTCCTTGTTGTCGATGTCGAAGTTCTCCACATCCACGTCCACGATGGAGGCCACGTCCAGGATGAAGGACTGGTAGTAGTTGTCGCCCTCGTCAATGGTGATGAACAGCTCGTCCTCACGGTCGCGGTCGATGCGGGTCATGTTGCCGGTCACGATCTGGGGATTGGCAACATAGGTGCGGCCGCCGTACTGGACGTAGAGGATCAGATCCTCAGTCTCCAGGGACAGGTTCTCGGTGGTGGTCACACCCTCCAGGGAGACCTTTTCCACGCTGACCATGTCGGCGGTGTCGATGGTGGTGCTCGCGGTCTTGCCGTTGAGCTTCTCCTTGCTGTCGCGGTCGGGAGCGAAGAAGGTCAGGGTCTCCTTGCTCTCGTTGTAGCGCTGCACCTCGGACAGGGTCTCCTGCAGGTACAGCACGTACTCGGCGATGCCGTCATCGTCGTTGTCGATGACCTGCACCTCCACGCCGTTCAGGGTGAAGTCGCTGCCCTTGTAGCCATAGAGGTAGTCGTTGACCCAGTCAATGGCGTCGTCGGCGTCGGCCATGTAGCCGTAGTTGACGTAGTACTCGGTGTCCTCGTTCACGGCCACGCCGGTGCCCTTCAGGTAATCCTTCACAGTGTCCTCGGTGGCGGCGGTGAAGTTGATGACGTTGGCCTCGTCGTCGGTGGCCACGCCCAGCACCTTGGAGTTGGCCAGGATGGTGGTCTTCTCCACGTACATGGTCACAGCCTTGCCCATGTACTCAACGGGAGTGGTCACGTTGAAGGTCACGGGCTCGGTCTCCTTCACGCCCTCCTCCACGCGGGTGTTGGAGGTGGTGGAGTCGTACCAGACCACATTGGACAGGGTGGTGCGGCCCTCGCGCAGAGCCTCGTCGGAGTCAGTCTGCTGCAGCTGCGCCCACTCGTTGGCCACCACGACGCCCTCCACGCGGATCACGCCGAACACGGAGGACAGGATGGTGCGGTGGTCATCGTAGGAGATGGCATAGCCGTTGCGGTACTCCTGGATCAGCTCCACGTCCAGGGCGTTGTAGATGAGCAGAGCCGCGTCGTCACGGTTCAGAGGCTCGCTCACGTCCTTGGTGAAGTTGCGGAAGATGCCCAGGTTCTGCGCCAGGGCGGCGGTGTTCAGCGCCCAGTCGTTGCCCACCAGGCCCTCGATGTTGGCGTCATAGCCCAGGGCGGTCAGCAGCATCTTGGCGGCCTCAACGCCGGTCACGTTGGCGCTGGGATCGAAGGTGTTGTCGCCGCGGCCGGCGATGATGCCCAGGGTATAGCAGTAGTTGATATACCCGCGGGCCCAGTTGGCCGCGATGTCGGTGAGGCCGCTGTTGACATTCTGATACAGAGTGTCGCAGTCCTCGTTGTTGGTCAGGGCGACAGAAATCATCTTCGCCATCTGCGCGCGGTCCACGTCGCCAGTGGGATTATAGGTGCCCTGATCGGTACCCTCAATAATGCCCAGAGTGGTGAGCATGGAAACCGCATCCTTGTTCACGATTTCGTCCCGGTCGGGGAAATCGTTGTAGCTCACAGCGCTGGCCCCGACGACCATCATGCCGATCAGCATGGCGGCAGCCAGAAGCAGGCTGAGAGCCCGTTTGAGGTTTCTCATTCGGATTTTCCTCCTTCTAAAATTTGAAGCTCGGATTGCCAATTCCGTCCAATTTGCACCCATTTTATCCCAATATCCGGTAAAATAGGGAAATCAGAGGCGTATGACGACCCTTACATCAGACTAGAAGTAAGTAAATTCTGCGGTATACGGGTGTTTTTAGCCTGATTTGCGGCTCAAAAGTTCCCGTGGTAGACATTTGGTAGACACGAGACGGCAAAAGAAAGGGCGCGCAGCGGGAAACCGCTGCGCGCCAATGGATTGCGGGATTAAATTGGTAGACATTTGGTAGACATAGAAATAAATTTTGAAAAAGCCGGCGCTTAAGTGTACGCGGATGGTTCACTTTTTGCTTCCGGGAACCAGGGGTGAGGAGGGAAGCGCGTGAGAAACGAGCGGACAAGGCTGCTCCACCGGATGGAGCGGCTGGCACAGTGCAGGGTCAACGACGCGGTGAAGCTGGCCTTCCTGGATGAGGGACAGCTGGAGAAGATTGACGGGCTGGAGCTGGGAGCACTGAAGGAGTTCAAGCGCAGCGGAAACGGCGCGGTGGAACTCAAGCTGGTGGATCGGGCGGCGGTGCTGGAACGGCTGGTGGAGCTGTCCGGCGGACGGGAGGACAAGGCGGAGGCTTTCTTTCAGGCGCTGAAGGAGAGCGCCGATGCGGTTTGAGACATTTTCCCGGCAGCAGAGGCGGGTGCTCACCTGGTGGCTGGCGCCGGAGACCAGAGGGCTGGAGGCCGTGATCTGCGACGGGGCGGTGCGCAGCGGCAAGACCCTGTGCATGGGGCTGTCCTTTTTCCTCTGGGCCATGGGATGCTTTGACGGGGCTGTCTTTGGCCTGTGCGGCAAGACCGCTTCCGCCCTGCGGCGGAATCTGCTGGACGAAGTGCTGCCCACCCTGACAGAGCTGGGGTTCCAGTGGGAGGAGCGGGTGTCCCGGGGCCGGCTGCGGGTGCGGTTCGGCGGAAGGGAGAACACGTTTTATATTTTTGGCGGCAAGGACGAGGGCAGCGCCGCCCTGATCCAGGGGGTGACCCTGGCCGGAGTGCTGCTGGACGAAGCGGCCCTCATGCCCCGCTCCTTCGTGGAGCAGGCCTGCGCCCGGTGCTCTGTGCCGGGAAGCCGGCTGTGGTTCTCCTGCAACCCGGAGAGCCCGGAGCACTGGTTTTATAAGGAGTGGATTCAGAAGGCGGAGGAGCGGCGGGCCCTCTATCTCCACTTCACCATGGCGGACAACCCCGCCCTCACCCCCCAGGTGCGGGAGCGGTATACCCGCAGCTTCAGCGGCACCTTTTACCGGCGGTTCGTGCTGGGGGAGTGGGTGGCCGCCGAGGGGCGGGTGTACGACTTCTTTAACGAGTCCATGGTGCGGCCTGTCCCACAGGGGGAGATGGAGCGGTGGTGCATCTCCTGCGACTACGGCACCGTCAACCCCACATCCCTGGGGCTGTGGGGCCTGCAAAACGGGGTGTGGTACCGGGTGAAGGAGTACTACTACGACTCACGGGCGGAGCGGGCCCAGAAGACCGACGGGGAGTACGCCGACGCGCTGGAACAGCTGGCCGGGGGACGGCCCATCTGGAAGATCGTGGCCGACCCGTCGGCGGCCAGCTTTATGGAGGTGCTACGCCGGAGGGGATGGCGGGTGGAGAAGGCCGACAACGACGTGCTGGCCGGCATCCGCACCACCGCCGGGCTGCTCAAGGCGGGGAAGCTGGTCATCTGCGAGGAATGCAGGGACGCTATCCGGGAGTTCTCCCTCTACTGCTGGGACGAAAAAGCCGTGGGCGACCGGGTGAAAAAAGTCCACGACCACGCCATGGACGACATTCGCTACTTCGCCGCCACCGTGGCGGCGGGGGAGCGGGGATACTTCGGCGGCCTGTGCGTGGAGCGGGGACGGTTTTAGAAAAGCGAGACGGGAGGAAGGGCATGGGTGTGTTAGGAAAGAAAAAGGACGTGGGGGCCGGGACGGCGGTGCAGCTCCGGGAGGGGGGACGGCACCCCTTCGGTGTGCTGGACGGTTACGTCCCCCTGAGAAACGGGGAGATCGCCCTCTACCGGAGCATCCGGGAGGCGGTGCCCATCGTGGACGCCGCCCTGCGCAAGCTGGTGCGGCTGGCCGGCGGCGTACAGGTGCTCTGCCGGGACAAAAGTGCCCAGGAGGGGCTGGACTGGTTCCTCCAGCACGTGAACACCGGAAGGGGACAGCGGGGGATCCAGTCCTTCCTGGACTGCTACCTGGACTCCATGCTCACCTGCGGCCGGGCCGTGGGGGAGATCGTCCCCGACCGCCGGGGGCGGGACATTGCCGCCCTGCTGTGCGGCAACCCGGCGGACATCGAGATCCGGGAGGGGGACTCCCCCCTGGAGTTTGCCATCTGGGGGCGGGACGCCGTCGGCGGTCTGCGGAAGCTGCCCCGGCAGGAGCTGCTCCTCTTCACCCCGTTTCAGCCCGAGGTGGGCAGCCCCTACGGGGTGAGCCTGCTGCGCTCCATGCCCTTCCTGACGGAGATCCTGCTGAAAATCTACCAGGCGGTGGGCATGAACTGGGAGCGGATGGGCAACGTCCGCTTCGCCGTGGTGTACAAGCCCGGCGACAGCCCCCTGGATCAGTCCATGGCCCAGGAGCGCAGCCGCCAGATCGCCAGGGAGTGGTCTGCCGCCATGCAGGCGGGCAAGGACGGCTCCGTCCGGGACTTCGTGGCTGTGGGCGACGTGGACATCAAGGTCATCGGGGCGGACAACCAGATTCTGGACAGCGAGGTGCCCGTGCGGCAGATCCTGGAGCAGCTCATCGCCAGGACGGGGATCCCGCCCTTTCTGCTGGGCCTCAGCTGGTCCTCCACCGAGCGGATGAGCACCCAGCAGGCCGACATGATGACCAGCGAGATCACCGCCATCCG
>ERZ1090860.864-NODE-867-length-17101-cov-34.227267_pt1 | contig 17101 bp, 17 predicted proteins | sample MGYA00478483_ERZ1090860 | MGnify/ENA primary metagenome ERZ1090860 (study PRJEB33644, sample SAMEA5815741) | chicken gut metagenome | biome: Chicken; feature: Gastrointestinal Tract; material: Caecum | place: Ireland | collected 2019-01-01 | study: A study of the...
CACTTCCATGTCCTCTGCCCCATCCGGCCCATTCTGGAAAGCGGCAAATGGGGCTATAAGCAGCGGCGCGTCTACCGGCTGGACGGGGACGGGAACCGCATTTTGGACGAGAAAGGCAAGCCCCTCTTTGACGCGGTGCCCACCACCGACTGGGGCCGCCCGGAAACGCTGGAAGCGTGGCGGGAGGCATGGGCCAAGATGTGCAACGCCAAGTTTGCCGAGAAGGGCCTGCCCTGCCGGATCGACCACCGCTCCTATCTGCGGCAAGGTTTAGACCTATTGCCCACCGTCCATGAGGGGCCAGCGGTGCGCCAGATGGAGGCGCGGGGGATCGCCACCGACAAGGGGGAACTCAACCGCTGGATCAAGGCCACCAACGCCCTCTTGAAAGAGCTGCGGCAGAAGGTCAAGGCCCTGTTCGGCTGGCTCAAGGAGGTGCGGGAGGAACTTTCCAAGCCCCAGGCCCCCACCCTTGCCGACCTGTTATCCGCCTACTACGGGGCGCGGAACGCGGGCGCGTGGAGCAGCAAGGGCAAGGTGGGCAATCTCCAAAAGTTTGCCGACACCGTGAACTACCTGACCGGGCAGAAGCTCTACACCGTGGAGGATTTGGAGGCCCGCGTCATTTCCCACAACGAGCGGATTGAGGAACTAAAGGCAAGCATGGACAGCAGGCAGACCCGCATGAGGGAACTGGACGGCCTGCTGGAACAGGCGGAACGCTTCCGGGAACTGAAACCCATCCACACCCAGCTCAACGCCATCCACCGCAAAGGCCAGCGGGAGAAATTCAAGGCCGCCCATGAGGGGGAGCTGCGGCAGTTTTATATGGCCCGCCGCAAGCTGGAACCCCACTTCACCCCGGAGGGCAAGCTGCCCCTGTCCAAGTGGCGGGCAGAGCGGGGGAAGCTGCAACAGGCGTATCAAGAGGACTACGCCAAGTACAGGCCCATCCGGGAGGATTTGATGAAGCTGTACCAAGTGAAATCCACCGTGGACGCCGCCCGGCGGCGGCAGGAGCAGGCCCACACCCTGCGCCGGGACAGGGATATGGAGCGGTAAGGGACTTCCCATTTCCCGCCGGGGATGGTACAATGGAATTGATTTTTGACGGGCCGCCCCTGCTGGGACAAAGTGTCCCAAAGGTGGGGCAGGAAATGGAGAGGGGCGTTTACATGGGAATTTTTGATAAACTAAAAGATAGCAAGAATGATAAGACATTTGAGGACAAATTGTCTTATCTAAAAAAATACCATAGAGATGTAGAGTTAATCTCATCTAAAGTTGAAAATATCATAGAAATCCCGGAGTCATGGAAGAAAATTTTCTGTATAAACAAAAAAGAGGAAAGGATTGCTGTAACAATCAAGTGCTGGAAAGCCTTGTTTGCAAATGAGTTAAGAAATACTATTCTGTATTTAGAAGAAAATTTACTTGATGTAAATCTAATTAAATATCAAGGAAAATACTCTATTTTATATAGTATACTCTCGTCTAATAAAAAAGTGTTATATTATGAGGGTGGAAATTGCAATACCACACACTTCCCCAGTAAACTACAATCTAAATTGGACAACCTTCCAAGCAGCATTGTCAAGTTTTATCAAGAACTTCATAACGGCTTCTTTTACTATGCAAGCGGAGGAATGGGATTGTTAGAATCCAATGATATCGTTGTATTTGATGATGAAGAATGGGGTATTCTTGATGATTTGAAACAGCCATTGAAAATTTACCTGCCAACTACTTTTGGAATATTTGGTTCTGGAATGGGCGGATATGTTGCAGTGGATTTGTCTGATTGTGATAGTTGTAAGGCAACATTGTGGTTTAGCAATCGACAGCCCAAGTATGATATAAACTTTTGGGATATTGTCGATGAATGGATTGTACTTGGAATGCAAGGGTAAATTAGGCACGGCCAGCAGGCCGCGCCTTTCTCATGCAAAAAATGAAAGGAGCGCAGACCATGAACAACAAGGAACACAAGGAATTTACCCCGGAGGAATTAGAGGAAATCCGGGCCTATGCCGAACAGGAGGCCGCCGCCCCGGACGAATACCGCTTCTCCAACCCCGACCCCTACGCCAAGCCGGAGCCTGCCCCGGAGGGCCAGCCCCGCCGCTTCTGGTTTGACGCGGAGGGCCATATCCGCGTCAAAAACCTTTCCGCCTTCTGGCTGCCGGAGCTTACCTTGCAGCGGGAGATCGGCGGCACCGTTTACTCCGTCACAGGCAGCTATGAGGGGACGGAAACGCTGGACAGAAAATTAAAGCGCATTATGGAGCAAAACGCCGGAGAAATGGAGGGACAGGCATGACAAACGCCCCAAAAGCTGATATAATAAAGGCACCCGATCCTGTACGGACAGTTGCCCCCATAAAGGAGGAAACAGAAATGTTACGGGCAACTGATAAAATCACAGCACTTTACTGCCGCTTGTCACAGGAGGACGCCAACGAGGGCGAGAGTAATTCCATATCGAATCAAAAGCGCATTTTGGAGCAGTACGCGAGGGATCACCGCTTCCCCAACCCCGTGTTTTTCGTGGATGACGGTTACAGCGGGACGAGCTTCCAGCGGCCCGGCTTTCAGAAAATGCTGGACGAGATCGAGGCCGGCCATGTGGCCGTGTGTATCGTCAAAGACCTGTCCCGGTTTGGCCGCAATTCCGCCCTGACGGGGATGTACACCAACATCACCTTTGCCAAGTATGGCGTGCGGTTTATCGCCATCAACGACAACTACGACACCATCGACCCTAACAGCGTGGACAACGACTTTGCCGGAATCAAAAACTGGTTCAACGAGTTTTACGCGCGGGACACCAGCCGGAAGATCCGGGCGGTGAACAAGGCCAAGGGGGAGCGCGGGGAGCCGCTGACAACGAATATCCCCTACGGCTACAAGAAAGACCCCGACACCCCGAAGGGCTGGCTTGTGGACGAGGAAGCGGCACAGGTGGTCAAGCGTATCTTCACCCTCTGCATGGAGGGGCGGGGGCCGATGCAGATCGCCAGGGCGCTGACGGAAGCGAGGGTACTCACCCCCACGGCCTACAAGCAGCGGCAGGGCCGCAAGACCCCCAACAAGGAGGGGGCCGACCCGTACCACTGGAATACAAACACCGTTGTCCACATTTTGGAGCGGCGGGAGTACACGGGCTGCACCGTCAATTTCAAGACCTACACCAACTCTATCTGGGACAAGAAGCAGCGGCACAGCCCGGAGGACAGGCAGGCCATCTTCTACAACACCCACCCGGCCATCATCGAGGCAGAAGTCTTTGACAAGGTGCAGGAGATACGCCAGCAGCGGCACCGGCGGACGAAAACCGGCAAGAGCAGTATATTCTCCGGCCTTGTCTACTGCGCCGACTGCGGGGCGAAAATGCGTTACTGCACCACGAATTATTTTGAGAGGCGGCAAGACCACTTTGTATGCGCCAACTACCGGAGCAACACCGGGAGCTGTTCGGCCCACTTCATCCGGGCGGTGGTGCTGGAGGAATTGGTATGGCGGCACATGGAGGCGGTGATCTCCTATGTGAGCCGCTACGAGGCCCACTTCCGGGCGGTGATGGAGGAACGCCTGAAGCTGTCCACCGGCGAGGCCATCCGGGTACGGCGGAAGAAGCTGGCGCAGGACGAGAAGCGGCTGGCGGAGCTTGACCGGCTGTTCATGCGGCTTTACGAGGACAATGTGAGCGGTAAGGTGAGCGACCAGCGGTATGCCACCATGAGCGCGGCCTATGAGGACGAGCAGGCGGCTCTGCAAGCGGAGGCGCAGACCTTAGAGAAGGAAATCGAAGTACAGGAACGACAGCTTGAAAATTTAGAGCAGTTTATTCAGCGGGTACACAAGTACGCCGGTGAGCGGGAGCTGACCCCCTACGCGCTGCGGGAGCTGGTGAAGGCCATCTACATTGAGGCCCCGGACAAGAGCAGTGGCAAGCGGCGGCAGAATATCCGCATCGTTTATGACCTTGTGGGCTTTATCCCGCTGAATGAACTGATGAAAGAGGAAACGGCATGACCCCGAAAGGCCATGCCATTCCCTCTAAAACACAATTACTTTCTTATGGCACCCCGGCTTTGTCCGGCGGGCATTTTCTTTTGCGGAATTTTGCCGGTTTTGTCCCCGAATTCACAGATTGTTTCTTGCTGTTTTTTCTGCAAAAGCATACAATTGAACCGGCAATGGTGTATAAAAAGGGGATATCTGAAAGGTTTTTCACATTCGTTGCACCCTTTCAACACATTTTTCCCGTACACTGAAAACGGCTATCAACGGAAATCTCATTCTTATAAGAATTGCAGAGAGGCAGGAAAACTTCATGTTCAACCCGTTCAAAAAGAACCAGGCTGCGGAGGTGCAGGACCCCGAACAGCCGGATACCGTCTCCGGACAGGGGGCGCAAGCGGCCGGCGATACGGACTATGAGGCGGAAGAAAACCTCCCGGCACCGCCTGCCGGACATCCTCTTCCCGCACGTCTGGCCGGCTGGTTGGGCCGGCACAAAAAGCTGGTCATTGCCGCCGTGGTGATCGTGGCCGCAGCCGGCATCATCTCCTGGCGGATGCGGGCGGTACCCGCCGCGGCGGATGCCGAGTACCAGTACATCCGCACCACCACCCTGACCAAAGGCAGCCTGAATGACTCGGTGACGGTCAGCGGCACGGTGGTCTCCGGCGATGAGGCGGACGTGACCGTGTCCGACAGCGTCAAGACCTACAAAGTAGCCACGGTGGAAGCCCAGGTGGGGGATACGGTGCAGGAGGGGGATATTATTGCCACCCTGGACACCACCGACCTGGAAAAGCAGATCGAGGACGCCCAGCAGAGCTACAACGATACCCTGCAGTCCGCCCAGACCAGCTATGACCGGGCGGTGGATGACTACAATACCTCCCTGGTGCAGCACGACAACAACCTCATCGACCTGCAGGCCAAGATCGACCAGGCGGACCAGTCCCTGGCGGACGCGGAGCAATCCCTCTCCGACGCAAAATCCAAGCGGGATACCGCCAAGAGCGCCTACGATACGGCGGTGAGCGAGTACAACTCCATTTCGGCAGATTTCAGCACCATCAAGGCCCAGATCGACAGCTATACCACCGCCTACAACAACGCCAGCGATGCGCTGAACGCAGCCCTGGCTGCCTGGAACGCGGTAAAGCAGGAGCCGGACCCCACCACGGTGCCTGCGGAGGGCACCGAAGGAACGGCGGACACCCAGGACAGCAGTATCGCCTCCCCGGAATATGAAGCCTATGTCAGCGCCCAGAGCGCTGCCCAGAAGGCGGAGCAGGACCTGCTCACCGCCCAGAACAACTGTTCCATCACCTCCCGGGGGCTGTACGGGTACACGGCCATTGAGCAGGCGGTGAATGCGGCGGAACAGGCCAAGACCTCCGCCGAGACCGCCTACAACCAGGCCGAGAGCACCGTCAAGACCGCCGAGACCCAGGTGGAGACGGCGGAGCAGCAGGTCAAGAGCGCCCATGACGCCTACGACAACGAGAAAAACTACTCCACCATCAAGTCCAAGGCCCAGGCGGTGGAGGACGCCCAGACCAAGCTGGAACAGGCCAAGCGCACCCCGGACAATCTGGAAACGCTGCAGGACACCCTGGCGGACTGCACCCTGACCGCCACCATGTCCGGCACCATCACCGCCCTGGATGCCACCGTGGGTTCGGTGTGTGCGGGGACGGTGGCCACCATCCAGGACACCGACGCCCTGGTGGTGGAGGTCACCATCCCGGCGGATGATGTGCCCGGTCTGGAAACCGGCATGTCCTGCCTCATCACCTCCGATGCCACCGGCGACACCGAGATCGCCGGCACCCTGACCCAGATCGACCCTGTGGCCAACGACCAGGGGTCTTTCGGCGCCAAGGTGCGGGTCACCGGGGAAGCGGGGGACCTGCTCATCGGCATCCAGGCCCAGGTGGAGATCATCAAGAGCCAGGTCACCGACGTGTATGTGGTGCCCATCGACGCGGTGGCCACTGCTGAGGACGGCAGCCAGTATGTGCTGCGCAAGACCGGCGGCGAGGGTGTGGACATGACCTTTGAACAGGTCACCGTCACCACCGGCGATTCCAATGATTATTACGTCACCATCTCCGGCGCCGAGCTGCAGGAAGGGGACGTGATCCGTTCCAGTGCCGACCTGACCCAGGGCATCGTCACCACCACCGATCCCATGGAGCAGATGATGCAGGCCATGGGCGGCAGCGGTACTCCCGGCGGCGGGCAGGCTCCTGCCGGGGACCGGCCCACCGATATGGGCGGCGCACAGGCCCCCTCCGGCGGTGGCGGCGCTCCCGGCGGCGCGGCGGGAGGAATGTGACCATGGCCGAAAGCAGAGAATTTGCCGCAGCCGTTGCCCGCCGCATCCATGCCCCCGCCCCGGCCCGCCGGCCTCTCATCGAGATGCACGGCATCCGAAAAAGCTATTACATCGGCCAGCCCAACGAGCTGGAGATCCTGCACGGCATCGACCTGCAGGTATATCCCGGAGAGTTCGTGGCCATCGTGGGGGAATCCGGCTCCGGCAAATCCACCCTCATGAACATCATCGGGGTGCTGGACAAACCCACCCGGGGCAGCTACGTCCTGGACGGGGTGAACATCCACGACGCCAAGGACAACCAGCTGGCGGCCATCCGCAACCGGAAGATCGGCTTTGTGTTCCAGACCTACAACCTCATCGGCCGGCAGAGCGCCCTGAAAAACGTGGAGCTGCCCATGCTCTATGCCGGGGTCCCCGGTGGCGAGCGGGCCCGACGGGCCAAGGACTGGCTGACCCGGGTGGGCATGGGGGACCGCATGCGCCACCAGCCCAACGAGCTTTCCGGCGGGCAGAAGCAGCGGGTGGCCATTGCCCGAGCCATGGTCAACAATCCGGCCCTGATCCTGGCGGACGAGCCCACCGGCGCCCTGGACAGTGAGACCAGCCGGGTGGTCATGGATCTGTTTCATGAGATGCACCGGCGCTACCATAAGACCATTGTGCTCATCACCCACAACCCCACCCTGGCCAGGGAATGTGAGCGGGTGCTGACCCTGAAGGACGGGCGCATCGTGGCCGAGCAGAGAGGGGAGGGCGCCCATGGGACTTTCTAACATTGCCGAAAACATCAGCATGGCCCTCACCAGCCTGAAAAGCAACAAGATGCGCAGCCTGCTCACCATGCTGGGCATCATCATCGGCATCGCGGCGGTCATTGCCATCGAGACGGTGGGCGGCAGCCTGACCGGCACCGTCACCGACAGCATGTCCGGCATGGGGGTGGCCAACATCACGGTGAGCCTGACCCAGAAGGACAGCGATGACACCAGCGGCACCTCGGCGGGGGTGACCCTGCGCCGGTTCATGGACAGCACCCCCGGCGGGGATGACCTGATCACCGACGCCATGATCCGGGAGTTTGAGGCCACTTTCCCGGACAAGGTGGAACGGGTGGAACTGACCCGGGAAGCGGGTACCGCCACCATCGACAAGGTCGGCGACCCGGACACCACCATCTCCGCCACCCTGACCGGCGCGTCTCCCGCCACCCTCAACGCCCTGGAATCGGATACCCCCATCCTGGCCGGACGGTGGCTCACCGATGCGGACGACGGCAAGTATCTCTGCGTGGTGTCGGAAAAATTCGTGGAGCAGGCCATCGGCACCACCAACGCCGGCGCCCTGGGCACCCGGGTGGTGCTCACGGTGAACGGGTCCCCCTGTGCCTTCTATGTGGCGGGGGTGTACGAGTATGTGGAAAACGAGTATGCCAGCCTGATGGGCGCCCAGGATGACGATTCCATCCAGACCACCATCTATATCCCTCTGGAGACCGCCCGCACCCTCACCGGGGCGGACGAAGGCTACCAGAGCCTGACGGTGGTGGCGGCCAGCGGGGTGGATGTGACCGACTTTGTGGATGTGGTGGGGGACTATTTTGCCAGCTACTACACCCGCAACGATACCTGGACCGTCCAGGCCACCAGCATTTCCAGCCTGGTGGAATCCATGACCGAAATGCTGGATACCATCTCCCTGGGCATCTCCGCCATCGCGGCCATTTCGCTGCTGGTGGGCGGCATCGGCGTCATGAACATCATGACCGTCTCGGTGACCGAGCGCACCCGGGAGATCGGTACCCGCAAAGCCCTGGGCGCCCCCAGCTCGGCCATCCGGCTGCAGTTCATCACCGAATCCATCGTGCTCTGCGTCATCGGCGGCGCCATCGGGGTGGCCCTGGGCGTTTCTTTGGGCATGTGGCTCAGCAGCCTCATCGGATTTGCGGCCAAACCCAGTCTGTCCGCCATCCTCATTGCGGTGGGCTTCAGCATGGCCATCGGCGTCTTTTTCGGGTATTATCCCGCCAACAAGGCCGCCAAACTGGACCCCATCGAAGCCCTGCGCTACGAATAAAGAATCTTTGTCAGCCCGCCGCCGGCCCGCGGCGGGTCTCTTTTGTTTTATCCCGGTTTGTGGTATACTGAGGGGCGGTATAGAGGAAAAGAGGAGTTTTCATGGAAAAAGAACGATTGTTTACCAACCGCCAGCTGATCCGTCTTCTTTGGCCGCTGGTCATTGAACAGGCATTGGCCATCCTGGTGGGCATGTCCGATACGGTCATGGTCTCCAGCGTGGGGGAGGCCGCCATCTCCGGCGTCTCTCTGGTGGATATGATCAACAATCTGATCATCAATATCTTTGCGGCACTGGCCACCGGCGGCGCCGTGGTCACCAGCCAGTTCCTGGGCGCCCGCAAACCGGAGCAAGCCTCCCGCAGCGCCGGACAGCTGGTCACCCTCAGCGCGCTGCTGGGCGTGGCGGTGGCGGCTTTCTGCCTGCTGCTCCGTGCTCCCATGCTGCGGCTGTTCTTCGGCAGCATTGACGACAGTGTCATGCACGAGGCCCTGATCTACTTCACCATCACCGGGCTTTCCTATCCCTTCCTGGCCCTGTACAACGCCGGCGCGGCCATCTTCCGCTCCACCGGCAACAGCGCCGTTTCCATGAAGGTCAGCGTCTTCATGAACCTGATCAACATCGGGGGCAACGCCCTGTGCGTCCATGTGCTCAGGATGGGCACGGCGGGCGTGGCGGTGCCCACCCTGGTCTCCCGCGCCCTGGGTGCGGTGATCATCCTGTATCTGGCCGCCGCCCATCACGACAACCCGGCCCGGGTCACCTGGGACGGCGTACGGCATCTGCAGCCCACCATGGCCCGCAACATCCTGTACATCGGCATCCCCTCGGCCATGGAAAACAGCCTTTTCCAGCTGGGCCGTGTGGTGGTGGTCAGCATGATCAGCATCTTCGGCACGGTGCATATCTCGGCCAACGCCGTGGCCAACAACCTGGACAATGTGGGCTGCATCGTGGGGCAGGCCATGGGTCTGGCCATGATCACGGTGGTGGGCCGGTGCGTGGGGGCAGGGGACCTGCAGCAGGCCAGCTACTTTACCAAAAAACTCATGCTGTGGGATTATATCGCCCAGGGTGCCACCAATGCCCTGGTGCTGATCTTCCTGCCCCAGCTGCTCAGCCTGTACACTCTGTCCGACGAGACCCGCCAGCTGGCCTGGCTGCTGGTCATGATCCATGCCGGCTGCGGCATCCTGCTGTGGCCTTCCGGCTTCGTGCTGCCCAACGCCCTGCGCGCCGCCAACGATGTGAAGTTCACCATGATGACCTCCATCCTGTCCATGATGATCTGGCGCCTGGGCTTCTCCTATGTGCTGTGCGTGCAGATGGGTATGGGCGCCGTGGGCGTCTGGATCGCCATGGTGGTGGACTGGGTCTGCCGTGTGACCTGCTTTGTGGCCCGGTTTGTCTCCGGCGCCTGGAAAAAACGCTGCACGCCGGCCAGGACTGCCTGAACGATTTACAACCATTTTGAAAGGACACAACTATGAAGAGATTCATCAGCTGGAATGTCAACGGCCTGCGGGCCTGCCTGAAAAAGGGCTTTGCCGACGCCTTTGCCGCCTTTGACGCCGATGCCGTCTGCCTGCAGGAGACCAAGATGCAGCCAGGTCAGGCGGATTTCGCCCCCGAAGGCTACACCGAATACATCAACAGCGCCGAGAAGAAGGGCTATTCCGGCACCCTGATCTACACCCGGCTGCAGCCCCTCAACGCCTGGAACGGCATCGGGGTGGAGGCCCACAGCCATGAAGGGCGGGCCATCACCCTGGAATTTGACAACTTCTATCTGGTCAACCTGTATGTGCCCAACGCCCAGAACGAGCTGGCCCGCATCGACTACCGCATGGAGTGGGAGGACGACCTGCGCGCCTACCTGCTGGACCTGGACGCCAAAAAACCGGTCATCGTCTGCGGGGACCTGAATGTGGCCCACCAGGAGATCGACCTGAAGAACCCCGGCCCCAACCGGGGCGCGGCGGGCTTCTCCGACCAGGAGCGGGGCAAGATGACCGAGCTGCTGGCCGCCGGCTTTACCGACAGTTTCCGCTACCTGCACCCGGACGTGACCGGGGCCTACAGCTGGTGGAGCATGCGCTTCCGCGCCCGGGAACGGAACGCGGGATGGCGTATTGACTATTTCCTGGTCTCCAACCGCATTGCGGACAAGATCCGGGTGGCCGACATCCTGCCCGACGTGATGGGCAGCGACCACTGCCCGGTCCGCCTGGAAATCGATCTGTAAAAAAGACATATTTTTTAGGACCCGCTGCAAAATGCCGCGGGCCTTTTTCGTAGTATAGAATAGAAACGTTTCGAGCAAGGAGGTGAGGGGCACGGCATCATGAACAACCAGGATTTTTCCGAGCTGATGCGGCAGTATCAGAAACTGGTCTACACCGTCTGCCTGCAGTTTGTCCGCGACCCTCACACCGCCGAAGACCTCACCCAGGACACCTTCCTCTCCGCCTACACCAGCATCGACCGATGTGATGCGGCCTACTACAAACAATGGCTGGTGCGTGTGGCGGCCAACAAGTGCAAGGACCACCTGAAAAGCGCCTGGGCGCGCAAGGTGGAGGCCCAGGACCACGAAAGCCTGCCCGAACCCAGGGGCACCCCCCCGGCGGGCAGTGCGCTGGCCGCCGCCGACCCGGATCCCCAGGACCTGTTTTTGCAGAAGAGCAGCGCCGAGGAGCTGGATGAGATGGTCCGCACCCTGCGTGAACCCTACGGCAGGGTGGCCACAATGTATTTTCTGGAAGAACGGCCGGTGGCGGATATCGCACGGCTGTTGGGGCGGCCCCCCGCCACGGTACAGAATCAGCTGTTCCGGGCAAAAGCCATCCTGCGCAAGCAGATCACCGAAAGGAGGCAGGAGTAACATGACCGAGAGCATGGCCCCTTATTTTGACAACAACAACCTGTTTGACACCGCCGGCTGCCTGACCCAGAGTGGTCTGGCAGCCCTGCGGGATGACCGCCTGGATGACCTGGGCCGGCTGGAAGCCGCCGAACACCTGACCTTCTGTGACCGGTGTCTGGCCCGGTACACCGCTTTGCTGGAAAGCATCCAGCTGTCGGCCCCCATGCGGGACCTGATCCCCCAGGTGCAGGCCCTCATGCGGCTGCGTGCCTTCCGGGTCATGACCAACCGCTATGTGTCGGTGGCGGCCGCCATCGCCCTGGCCCTGGCTTTGTGGCGGTTCGGCCTGTTCGGCGCCGCTCCTGCCGCCGCCCCCAAAGAGGTACAGGAATCCCGGCCGAACACCAGCATCAGTCAGATGCTGGGCAGCGCCCTGGACGGCGCCAGCGAAGGGCTGCAGAATGTGCTGGGCAGCATCCAGGACACCGCCCTCAGCGGCTGGGCACAGCTTTCCGATAATAACCGGCAAAATCACGGCCAAGAGGCCGCCACTGGAGAGTGAAGAACATGAAAAAGAACGCATTTCTGACCTTTATCTTTGCCTGTATCCCGGGTGCAGGGCAGATGTACTACGGCTATATGCGCCGCGGTCTTTCCCTCATCACCCTGTTCTGCGTGGCTTCCGGTATTGGAGCCATCATCCCGCCGGTGCTGCTGGCTGCCCCCATCATCTGGATGTATGCCTTCTTTGACACCTACGACCTGATCCGGTATCTGGTGTCCGGCAGCCCCAAACCGGATGATTTCATCTGGGGTGACCGCATCGACCTGGGCCGGTTCAAGGCCTTCACCCCCCGGGGCAACCGGATCATCGGCTGGGTGCTGGTGGCCTGCGGCGTGTGGGTGCTCTTTGATAGCTGGATCGCCCCCATGCTCTACGACCTGCTGGACAGCGTGGGAATGGCCTATCTGTACTACAACATCATCGGTCAGCTCCCCACCATCATTGTGGCCGGTCTGCTGATCTACTTCGGCATCCGGCTGCTGAACCGCACGGCGCCCTCCCAAAGCGATACCGCCGCCATGCCGCCCTATCCCGGTGGAAACCACGACGATCCGGACCAGCCGCTGTGAGCCCGGACCGGCAGATTCCGTCCCTATTACAATACGAGGTGTATCATGATCGATGAAAAATACGGTGGGGATCCCCACCAGACCGTTCCTCCCACACCGAACCCGGTACCCCAGCCCCCCAAAAAGGTCCGTCGGGTGGGCACCTTCACCTTCGGGCTGCTGCTGGTGGCCGCCGGTGTGCTGCTGATCCTGCGGGCAGTCATGCCCACCCTGGACCTGCGGTTTGTGGTCAGCCTGCTGCCCGTGGCCCTCATTGCCCTGGGCATCGAGGTTCTGATCTATGCCGCCCGCCCCGACGTGCAGCTCCGGTATGACGGGGTGAGCATCTTTGTCTGCATCCTGATCCTTTTCGGGGTAGGGGGTTCCTCGGTGATGCTGCAGCTGTGGAATGAGTATGGCCCTTCCGCCCGTGTGGCCGAAATGCGCCTGGGCGACGAGCTGCAGTCGGATGCCACCGCCGCCCTGCGGGCGGCCCCCGGCCTGGGAGACAACATCTATGATGTGAGTGTGGTGCTGGACTTCAACCACGGGGTCACCAACCCTGCCACCGAGACCGTCCAGCCCGGGGACCGGGCCCAGCTGTATGTCACCGTCTACCAGGGCCGGTACGATTCCGCGCTGGAGTTTGCCGCCATGGCCCGCCAGGTGGTGGACGCCTGTCAGGCGGACGGCCTGCCCTTCAATGAATACCGCTTCGACACCTACACCTACGAAGTGCCCGACGGCACCGTGACCTACTCCCTGGATATGGAGACCGCCTGGCAGATCACCGCCGGAGCCGACGCCCTGGCCGAGAGCGTCTACCAGTCCTACTGGTATGACGGAAACGCCTTCTCCGGCTATGAGGATATGGCCAACTACCAGCAGGAGATGATCCGCCAGGATCTGATTGAGGACTACCAGGAAAAATTCGGGGAATCTCCCACCGAGGAATGGCTGGAGGAACAGATGTCCGCCCTGGGCATGGCCACTGCCGAATCCGCCGCCTGAAAAATGATTGCTCTCTTGTTTTGATTTTGCCGATTCTTGACAGGAATTTCACCGTCCGATGGCCTTTTGTGCCGTTGGGCGGCTTGTTTTTTTGGTGACAAAATGTTACACTTATACAAGGTTTGCAAATTTGTATAAACGGGAGGCTTGATTCCCTATGGGGCTTCTGAAAGGGTATACCAAACAGGAGATCAGCTGGATGATGTACGACTGGGCCAACAGCGCCCACTCGGTCATTGTGGTCACTCTGCTGCCCATCTTCTTTGACACTGTGGCAAGTTATACGGCGGACAGCGTTTCCAGCATGTCCACCTGGGGCTATGCCACCAGCATCGCCATGGCCATCGTGGCGCTGGCAGCGCCGTTTCTGGGGGTCTTCGGGGATATCCGCGGCATGCGCAAGCGGCTGTTCACCGGCTTCATGGTCCTGGGCGTGGTGGCGGTGGCCCTCATGTCCTTCACCCCGCTGATGGACTTCACCTCCTCCACCTCGGCCGCCGGCCGGGTGGCAGGCCTGATCCTGGTGCTGTACATCCTCAGCGTCATCGGCTTTGACGCTTCCGCCATCTACTACGACGCCTTCCTCACCGATATCACCACCCCCGAGCGGATGGACCGGGTCTCCACCATGGGCTACGGCCTGGGGTACATCGGCGGCTCCACCATCCCGCTGGTCATCTTCCTGGTCATGAACCTGGCGGGGGTGCCCATGCTCACCTGTCTGGCCGTGATTTTTGCCATCACCGCCGTGTGGTGGCTGGGCTTCAGCCTGCCGCTGCTGAAAAACTGCCAGCAGACCTCCGGCAAGCCCTATGAACAGGGCGATGTGGGCCGCAGCATCCGGGGCGTGGGTTCCACCATCAAGGAGATCATTGCCAACAAGCCCATGCTGGTGTATATCCTGGCCTATTTCTTCTACATCGACGGCGTGCACACCGTCATCAGCATGGCCACCACCTACGGCACCAATCTGGGTCTGGACTCCACCGGCATGATGCTGGCGCTGCTGCTGGTGCAGGTGCTGGGCCTGCCCTTCTGCCTGCTGTACATCCGCCTCAGCGCCAAGTTCGGTGCCCGGTTCATGGTGGGCGTGGGCATCTGCGTGTACATGTTCATCTGCGTCTTTGCCTTCTTCATGCGGGATCTGTGGCAGTTCTGGGTGCTGGCCGTTCTGTGTGCCACCAGCCAGGGCGGCATCCAGGCCCTGTCCCGCTCCATGTTCGGCAAGCTGATCCCGGACAAGGACCGCAGCGGCGAGTTCTTCGGCTTCTTTGACATCTTCGGCAAGTTCAGCTCCATCATGGGTCCGGCCCTGGTGGGTGTGGTCAGCGCGGCCGTGGCCAACGGCATGCTGCAGTCCCAGGGCCTGACCGCCCAGACCGCCACCGCTGAACAGATCGATGCCATCAACGCGGCGTCCAGCCCCTTCGGCATCGTGTCCATCCTGCTCATCATCGGCATCGGCGCGGTGCTCTTCTTCGGGGTGCTGCCGCGTACCCTGAAGGGCAAGGACCTGTCGATTTAAGGAAAATTTGCCCGCATTGACAATCCATCCGGCGGGCAGTACAATAATGGGGTATGCGGGTCTGTGGACCCACATACCCCGTTTATGTTATCCGAACAGGAGGGCATTTCTCTATGCCGGAAGGCTATACCCATGTCCGCACCGCCCGACGGGCAGCCGAATCCATCCATTACAAGCTCCATTGTCCGGCGGCCTTTGCGGCGGGCGCCAACGGCCCGGACAGCTTTTTCAGCTTTGAAGTGTGGAAGAGCAAAGCCAAGCGGCGGTACGATCTGCCGGCGCTGGGCGACCGCATGCACGAGGAAGCCACCGGCGCCTTTTTGTGCAGCCTGGTCCGCCATGTGAAGACCGGTGCCCAGATCGAATATGCGCTGGGATTTCTCAGCCATTACGCCGCCGACACGGTGCTCCACCCCTATGTGGTGGCCATGTGCCAGTCCGGTCAGCCCTACGCAGGCAAGGGCGGCCACGGGTATTTCGAGATCGCCCTGGATTCCACCCTCCATGCGGAGGACACCGGCGTCTCCCAGGTGCCGGCGGACGACGCCTCTCCGGTGCCCCAGGGCACCGATCTGGCGGATATTGCCACCCTGCTGCACACCGTGCTGCTGGAAGTGTACGGCGCCGATGTGACCCAGGAATGTCTGGCCGATGCCTTCTACTACCTCAACCGGGTGCGGCGCCTGTTTCCCAGCCGCCACGGCATCCGCAAGGCCTTGTTCTATGTGGTGGAAACCTTCTGGAAAGGCCGTGGGTTCCTCACCGGGCATGTGTCCCCCCGGGCTCTGCGTCTGGACCTGCCCGATGAATGGACCGACCCGGCCACCGGAGAGGCCCGCCATGGGGGTGCTTTCGCCTTGCTGCGGGAAGCCGAACGCCGCAGCGCCGTGTATATGACCGCGGCCCTGGAATTCTGGATGGGCCACCTGACCGAATCCGAACTGTGCCGCCTGCTGGGCAGCATGGACTATACCACCGGGACCCCCACCGAGCTGAGCACAAAGCCGGCGGTGGCGGCTCCGGCCCAAGAAAAGGAGACAACAACATGATCCGCATCACCATGGAAAACGGCAAGACCATCGACATCGAGCTGGACCCCAGCGCCGCGCCCATCACCTGCGAAAACTTTGAAAAGCTGGTCCGTCAGGGCTTTTACGACGGCCTGACCTTCCACCGCATCATCCCCGGCTTCATGATCCAGGGCGGCTGCCCTCTGGGCAACGGCACCGGCGGCCCGGGCTGGCAGATCAAGGGCGAGTTCTCCGCCAACTTTGTGCCCAACCCCATCAAGCACACCCGCGGCGTCATCAGTATGGCCCGTGCCCAGAACCCCAACAGCGCCGGCAGCCAGTTCTTTATCATGCACGCCGATGCGCCCCATCTGGATGGCCAGTATGCGGCCTTCGGCCATGTGGTCTCCGGCATGGACGTGGTGGATGAGATCGCTTCCGTTCCCACCGACTGGAACGACAAGCCCCTGAAGCCTGTCCGCATGCAGACCGTGCGCATCATCGACGAGGACTGATCTCGCCCCTATCCAGAAACAAACAAGCCCGCTCCCCGCGGCAATGGCCGACAGGGGAGCGGGCTTTTTCTGATTTATGGGAAATGGCGGTCAGCGGAACAGGCCGCCCAGGCTGCTGAACCAGCCGGTGATCTGGCTGGTCTGGCTTTCCAGGTCCTCCACCGCCTGCATCAGGTCGGGCATTTCGCTGATGACCTGGTTCAGGGCGTCCACATCCAGCTGAGAAAGCTTCTCGGCAATATCGGGCAGGGACTGCAGCAGCCGGTCCAGCTCTCCTGGCTCCATGCTGTCCAGACTGTCCTGCAAAGTGCCGGCCAGGGTATCCACCTGCTCGGTGGCCTGCAGCAGGCTACGGTAGACCACACTGCCGTGGTAGAACAGAACCCCGAACCCTACGCAGAGCACCGAGATCAGCCCGATGAGCAGGCCGATGCAGATTTTCAGCAGACGGTTGTTGCGGTCGGTTTTGGCTTCCAGCCGGTCCAGCTGGGCCTTCCAGTCAGGGGCGGCTTTGTCGCCGGCGGTGTCGCCGGGCAGATGACGGGGCTCCTCCATGGCAGTATCCTCCTTTTCGGGTCACGGTAACAGGGAACGGAACACTTATTCTTTGGGCGGGGATTGGGG
>ERZ1090860.867-NODE-870-length-17017-cov-5.638250_pt1 | contig 17017 bp, 17 predicted proteins | sample MGYA00478483_ERZ1090860 | MGnify/ENA primary metagenome ERZ1090860 (study PRJEB33644, sample SAMEA5815741) | chicken gut metagenome | biome: Chicken; feature: Gastrointestinal Tract; material: Caecum | place: Ireland | collected 2019-01-01 | study: A study of the...
GCGACAAAAGAGGGGCATGTCGTATGAGAAATTTACTTTCTCATGCGACAGCCCCATCTTTTTTCTGTTCTGCGGAGTTTGTGTTCCCTCTGAACGTTCCATCTGCCGGATTTTTCCGGTTTTCTTTTACCGCTGAATATTGGCGAACTTCGTGTAATCCGGCAGCCATACAAGATTCACTGTACCGATCGGGCCGTTACGCTGTTTTGCGATGATGATCTCAGCGATTCCCTTGTCCTCAGAATCTTTGTTATAATAATCGTCACGGTAAATAAACATTACCACATCGGCATCCTGCTCAATCGCTCCAGACTCGCGCAGGTCGGACAGCATCGGCCGGTGGTCGGTCCGCTGCTCCACCGCACGGGACAGCTGAGACAGCGCCACCACCGGTACATTCAGCTCACGGGCCAGCGCTTTCAGAGCACGGGAAATGTCTGAGATCTCCTGCTGTCTGGAATCGGTTCTCCGCCCGCTTCCCGTCATCAGCTGCAGGTAGTCGATGATCACAATATCCAGTCCGTGTTCCAGCTTATACTTTCGGCATTTAGAACGCATCTCGCCGATGGAGATCCCCGGCGTGTCGTCAATGATCAGCTTGGATTCCCCGATCCGTCCGGCGCTCTCGATCAGTTTGCTCCAGTCTTCATCCTTCAGATTACCGGTACGGAGATTTTGGGAATCCACCTTCGATTCCATCGAGAACAGACGGTTCATCAGCTGTTCCCGGGACATCTCAAGGCTGAAGATCGCGACTGCCTTATCCTTTTTAAACGCCATATACTGGGCGATATTCAGGACAAACGCCGTTTTTCCCATCGACGGCCGGGCGGCGATCAGGATAAAATCCGACGGCTGAAAACCGGAGGTCTTGTAATCCAGATCTGTGAAACCGGTCGCGAGTCCTGTCACATTTCCTTTCGTCTTTGATGCCCGCTCGATGTTTTCCAGCGTATTCATGACAACCTGCCGGATCGGCACATAATCTCCGGAATTCCTCTGCTGCAGAAGCTGAAACATCTTCTTTTCCGTCTCTTCCAGGATCACCTCCACCGGCTCCTTATTCAGATAACATTCGTTTTCTATCTCTTCACTCAGCCTGATCAACCGCCGCAATACCGCCTTCTCGCTGACGATCGTTGCATAATGCCGGACGTTGGCCGAGGTGGGAACCGCATTGAGCAGATCGCGGACAAACTCCATCGACGTGATCTCAGGCGGCAGATCCTTCTCCTTCAGGCGGTTCTGCAGCGTCACAAGATCCACCGGTTTCCCTTCGTTGAAAAGTTCCACCATAGCGTCGAAAATGACTCCATACTGATGCTGGTAGAAGTCATCGCTGGTCAGCATCTCTGATGCCGCCATGATCGCCTCTCTTCCCATCAGCATGGAGCCAATCACAGACTGTTCCGCCTCAATGCTATGCGGCAAGATCCGCTTAATGAGTGCTTCTTCCATCTGTACGTTACGCTTCCTTTACGATCACTTTCAGTTTCGCAGTTACCTTCGGGTGCAGCTTGATCGGTACCTCCGTTGTGCCGAGTACTTTGATCGGCGTGGAAAGCTGCATTTTCTTTTTCTCAATCTCGTAACCCAGCTGCTCTTTCGCCGCCTCCGCGATCTCCTTCGTGGAAACACTTCCGAAGACTTTTCCGCCCTCTCCCACTTTGATCGCCACAGTCACAGATTTGTCCTCCAGTTCCTTTGCAAAGGCTCTTGCCTCCTCCAGTTTCTGCGCCGCTACCTTGTCCTCATGGGCTTTCTGCAGCTTCAGTTCATTCAGGTTCTTGGCTGTCGCCTCCACACCCAGCTTCTTCGGCAGAAGCATATTGCGGGCATAACCGTCGCTGACATTGACGGTGTCTCCCTTCTTTCCAAGTGATTTTACGTCCTCCAGTAAGATAACTTTCATTTAATCAGATTTCTCCTTCCTCTAGCATTTCTGTCAGTGTATCTTTCAAAACTCGTTTTGCGTCATTCATTCCCATTTCCAGCTGGCATCCCGCCATATTCAGGTGGCCGCCGCCGCCCATCCGTTCCATGATGATCTGCACGTTGACCTCATCGATGGCGCGGGCGCTGACGTAAATGACATTCCGGTATTCCGTGAGGACAAACGAAGCCTTAACGCCGATGACGTTCAGCAGTTCGTTGGCCGCCTGGGCTCCGACTACCGTCGGGCTTTCTACATAATCGCTCGGGCATTCCGAGATCGCAAAGCAGTCCATGAAGATCTCCGCATTGCTGATCGTCTCTCCTTTTGCCCTGTAATCATTCATATCTTCCCGGAAAAGCTTCCGCACACGGGTGACATCCGCCCCGCAGCGACGCAGAAATGCAGCCGCCTCAAAGGTACGCACACCTGTCTTCTGCTGAAAATTGTCCGTGTCGATCATAATCCCCGCATACAGACTGTCCGCCTCGATGTTCCGGATACGGACGCCGTCTGCAAAATACTGCAGGATCTCCGCGACCATCTCGCAGGCGGAAGATGCATACGGCTCCACGTAGGCGAGAACCGCATTTCGGATCACCTCGCTGCCCTGTCGGTGATGATCCAGGACAACGATCGTCTTTGTCATATAAAGAATATCTTCACATTCCGTGTAACTCGGCCGGTTGACGTCCACGACGACCACCAGCGTATTCTCATCCACAAGTTCCCTGGCCTCATGACGGTCGATGAACATCGCGTCATCGTAATCCGGATTGTTCAGGAACCCTTCCATCAAAGGCCGTATCGAGTTGTTCGGGCCTTCCAGGACGATGTGCGCCGTCTTGTTCAGAGTTCTCGCAGCTCGGTAAATACCGATCGCGGACCCGAAGGAATCCGCATCCGGATTCTTATGTCCCATAACGACAATGCGGTCCTTGCTGAGCATAAACTCTTTCAGCGCATGTGCCTTTACCCGGGCCTTTACCCTCGTGTTCTTTTCCACCGCCTGGGTCTTTCCGCCGAAATACTGAATATTTTCTCCGTCCTTCATGACCACCTGGTCGCCGCCGCGGCCCAGCGCCAGATCGATGGCGATCCGGGCATACTCGGAATTCTTAATATAGGAATCCGCATTGTAGCCGATACCGATACTGATCGTCACCGCCATATCGTTTCCGATGTTGACCCCTTTTACCTCTTCCAGAATATCGAACCGTTTTTCTTTCAGTTCTTCCAGAGATTTTCTGCGCATAATGAGCAGGTATTTGTCTTTTTCCAGCTTTCGGATCACGCCGTCAAAGCGATTGAAATACTGGTTCATCTTACGTTCCACCAGAGCAGCCAGCAGAGAGCGGCGCACCGGCTCGATGCTTTCCATAACCTCCTCGTAGTTATCCAGATAGAGAAGCCCGGCCACCATTTTCTCGTCTTCGCATTTCCGCATGTATTCATTCAGTTCTGTCTCATCGTACAGATACATCACCTGAACGAAACATCCGTCCGCCTGCGTTTCAAGGATCTCACTGCTGTCCAGCAGTTCGTCGATACAGATCGCTTTGATCAGCACACGAAAATTTCTTTTTTCATAAGTAATATGAAGTTCCGTCTCCTCCTCGTTTTTCGGGAGTTTCTCCAGAGTGATACCGGAGAAGACAGATGTCACGGATTTGTGATACCGTTTATCTTTACCGGTCAGTTCTGTAAACGCCAGATTGACCCAGAGAAGCTTTCCCTGGCTGTCCATCACCGCGTACGGAATCTCCAGCTCCTGGAGCAGGCGTTTCTGCACCTGTCCGTACTCGGCAGCAAAGGTTATCATCTCATTCAGAAGCTTCGGTCTGCTCCTGAAATACATGGCCAGAGCGATCGCCACATAGACACAGACACCGACCGTAAACAGGATCCCGGCCTTGATCTGGATAAAATACATCGCTACATTCATGGCGATCAGAAGCGCAGACAACAGAAGTGGCCAGATCAGATAACTTTTCAGCCGCCCGGCAAATTTCAGTTTGTTGTTATCATTCATCCACACAAACACCTTTCAGAATAGATATTTGTCGTTACAGCCAGCCGGTAAAGCGCTTTCCTGCAGAGTGCGTGCCCTGCCCGGCCGCACACAGGAACTCTGTTTTCCTGCGATCTGTACAGGAAACACGCGCACCTGACTGAACAGTTGTTATTTGTCCACATTACGCCTAGTATTATACCACTAAATCCTTCAAAGCAAAAGCTTTTTTTGTCGAACACCTGATCCGGGCGAAATGTTTTGTGCGCTGAGGTTTCATCCGCAGATCCGCTGCAGGCACATCCGCCCGGAATACCGGGCCATGAAAAAACGGCCCGGACAGAAGATTTCCCCTGCTCCGAACCGTTTTTTATGGTCGCTTGTCTCATATTTACATTACAACTGTCATGATAGAGTGTGCTTCCAGCGTCAGCTCCGTGCCGCTCTGTCTGCACAGGAATTCAAATTTCATATCCTGATCGGATTCATTTAAAATGACCACCGCGGTCGTTCCATCCGGATTTTCAAAGCCGACGCACTCAAGATTTCTGCTGTAGGAACTGACCAGGATCCTTCTGGCTCCCGGACGGATAAAGCGGCTGAAATGTCCCAGATAATAGTAGGACATTTTGATCTCGATCTCATCCTCCTGCACCGAACACATCACCGGAGCATCGCAGAAATTGTTTACATGGTTCGGTCCGCCCTTCTCATCCAGGATCAGATTCCAGTCCAGAAAACCGTTCATTCCGGCTTTCAGATCTCCGATGATATCATGAGCATACAGTTCCGCGTAGGAAATCTGGTCTTTTCCCGCATACCTGGAATATTCCACACACCCTTCGGTGAAGATCAGTTCCTTGTCCGGGTATGCTTCTCTCACATGCGCCAGCGCTTCAAAGTGATCTCCGGAATACCAGTGGAATGCGATCCCATCCACCGCGTCTTTCGCTCCCTCTACGGAAAAACTCTCCTCACACCGTTCGATGATCAGATCCTTGTTGTGATCCCAGATCAGGATCTTCACCGCATCCAGTCCCGCCGCATCCAGATGTTTTCTCAGGTATTTCACCGCAAACTCCGCTTCCTCACGCGCCGTATAAATGCAGGAATCCCAGGTCTGAACCGCTGCCGGCTCATTCTGCACGGTGATCCGCTGAATGTCGATTCCTTTTTCCCGATAGGCCAGAAGGTAGCGCACCATGATCTCCGCCCATGCATCACAGTATTTTTCCAGCAGTTTTCCTCCATGGTTCATTTCATGATTGCTTTTCATAAAAGCGGGCGGACTCCATGGAGATGCGAGGAACGAAAGTCCGGGATTTCTTTTCAGCGCCTCCCGGATAAACGGAATCTGATACCTGCAGTCTTCCTCTATCGAAAAGGTATCCATAAAATTCTCTGTATCATCCACATACGCCCGGTTGCCCAGGCCGAAATCACAGCTCTGAATATGCAGACGGGCAAACTCATACCGATTTCCTTTCTCTCCAAAGTAAAGCTGCATCAGTCTGTCCTGTTTCTCCGGACTCATCCGGCTCCACACATAAGCGGACGCCTCTGTCATCGCTCCTCCGAATCCCAGAAACTCCTGGCCCCGGATCCCGGGGTATACTTTGACCAGCCGCATCTCCGCTCCTGCATGATGCGCAGTCTCTGTCTCTCTTTCCTGAAAAATGCCATTTTTGTTTGTCACGTAACACTTCATGTTGTCTGTCCTCTTCTGTATCATTTGCTGCCGCGGGCAAGACAATCTGCCCACGGCGCCGCTGCGGATTGCTCTGCAATTCCTGCCTCATAGGTTAATAGCCAAGTTTTTCTCTGTTCCGCTCCATTTTTTCATTGTGGATCTTGACGATCGACTCCCAGTTATTCTGTTCGCGGAAGGTCTGATATTCACTTAAAATAGTGTCAAACTGCGCGTCATCCTGCGCACGGATCAGGCTGACCAGCGTGGTTGCCCAGTTGGTATCGATCGCACTGACACTGCGCGCTTCTGCGGTTCCCTGGTCCGGATCGATATTTTCGATCACAAACTGTGTTTTCAGCTTGCCTTTTCCCCACTCGTACAGCTGCTGCATCGCCGGGGAAACATCGTCGCCCAGCATTTTATACCGGTCATGTCCGAAAAGGCAGAACTCGCCGAGTCGATAGACCTTCTTAAATTTGTCGTTCTCGTTGTTTCTCATCTCTTCCACTTCCGGAAGCAGTTCATACTTTCCTTCGTCGTTGATCTGATAAGTTTCTCCCTCGATTCCATAGGTCGTCAGGATACCCGCATCGTCCGTCAGCAGATAAGTAAACAGTTCGATCGCCTTCACCGGATCGCTGCAGTTCTTTGTAATATAATTCACCGGCCATCCGGACAGACCTGCCTGCGCCAGAGTGATCTCCCGTCCCAGCGTACTCTGCGGTCCGTCGATCGCAATATAGGCAGCGTTCGGATTCGTGCTGTACCAACTCTGAAGCGCTCCGCTGCGCTGCGGGGTTCCTCCGATAAAGATACAGCCGTATTTTCCCGCTTTCACTTTTTCCTCATGAGTTGTTCCGTCATCGGAAAAGTTATCATCGCTGATGCATCCGTTTTTGTATGCCTGATTCAGTGTTTTGATCCAGGTCAGATAGTCCTCGTCCATCTGACGGTCGTACCAGGTTCCGTCCTCATTCTCAATCGGAACACCGAGGAAATTCTGCAGATCCTTTCCGAGAGAGCCCTCGTCGGTCGTCATGGAATTCGAGCCGAACGGAATGACTTCCGGAAACTGTTCCTTGATCTGCATCAGAACGTCCAGAAACTCCTCCGGCGTGCCCATCGACGGTTCCCCCAGCGCTTCGTAGATATCCTTGCGGATGACAAACGCCGTAGAAGCATTCAGGTTTCCGCTGTCATAATCCTCCTGGCTGTTGGAGTATCCCGGATAGCCATAGGTTTTTCCGTCATCCAGCTTGAACCAGTTGAGTGTATCTTCCTTCGCCACCTTGTAGAAGTACGGATCATATTTCTCTGCCAGATCATCCAGGGAATATGCCCACTGGGACGCGCTGTTCGCAATGCTGGAATTCGCGTCAAAAACCGTAATGATATCCGGCAGATCCTCACCTGCGAAATAGGTGTTCAGCTTGGTATCGTCGCCCGTCACAAATTCGATCTCCAGATTCAGATCTTCCTGGATCTTTTTTGTCACAACATCGTTGCCCCAGTCTGTATTCCACCAGTCGGCGTTCACATACCATACCAGTTTATTGTCTTCCTTTGTGTCCAGCTGATATGCCGGAACATTTTCATCCACCTCATATCTGCCGTCCAGATCCGGAAGTGTACCCGACGACGTATCTTCTTTTCCGCCGCCGCAGCCTCCCAAAGTGGAAATCGTCAAAACCGCTGCTGTCGCTAAAGCCAATTTTCTCTTCATTTTTTACCTCTCCTTTTATTCTTTTACCGCCCCGAGCATCATGCCGCTGACAAAATGCTTCTGGAGGAGCGGGTAGATGATAACAATCGGAAGCGTTGTCACAATGATCGTCGCCAGCTGGATTCCTTTGGTCGTCGTAGCGACTGTGACGCTTGTCGGATTGGTCATCGTTGCCATCTGCTGCTGTACAATAATCTCATACAGTTTCATCTGCAGAGGATACAGCACTTTTTCCGTCACATAAAGTTTTGCTGTCATAAAATCGTTCCACTGTGATACGCCGTGGAACAGCGCGATCGTTGCCAACGCCGGCTTCGAGGTTGGCAGGATGATTTTGGCGAACACCCGCCAGATACCCGCACCGTCGATCTGCGCCGCCTCCTCCAGGGAACTTGGAACCTGGCGGAAGAAGTTCATCAGAATGATCATATCGTAGTAACTGAACAACGCCGGAATGATATAAACCCAGAAACTGTTCAGCATTCCCAGGGATTTGATCAGCAGGTAGGTAGGGATAATACCGCCTGAGAAGAACATGGTGATCACTCCCATGACCGTGTACAGCTTTCTTCCCTTCAGATATTCCTTACTCATACCGTAAGCCACGATCGAGCAGAACAGTACGTGACACACTACGCCGATCACAGTTTTCGCCACCGATATCAGAAACGCCATCCAGATACTGCTGTCCCGAAAAACTGCTTTATAGTTTTCCAGAGAAAACTCCGAAGGCCAGAAAATACTGTCACCCTCTGCGATCGCCTGCGCCGAACTGAAGGAGTTTACGATCACGTTCCAGATCGGAAATACGATGATCACCGTCAGGATACATAAGATCAACACGTTGAAAAAGCGGAAGATTTTATCCTGGCTCAGGTGAAAACCGTCGGTATTTTTCACTTGCTTAACTTTTGCTTGCATATGGCACCTCTCTTTACAGAACAGACTGGTCATTCAGTTTTCTGGTCAGCATATTTGCTATGACAAGAAGAATGACAGAAACCACAGACACGCCGAGACCCGCCGCCGTCGCATAGGAGAAATCTCCCTGCGAGAGTCCCATGCGGTACACATAGGAGTTGATGACCTCTGCGCGCTGCTGGTTCTGTGTGTTCATCAGCACCAGGGTCTGATCCAGATTGGAATTCAGCAGTCCGGAGACGGTCAGGATGAAATTCAGGCTGATGATCGTTTTGATCATCGGGATCGTAATGCTCCAGATCTGTCTCAGTCTGCTCGCCCCGTCAATTCTCGCCGCTTCATAATACGTCGGGTCGATCCCTGCCATCGTCGCCAGATACAGGATTGTCCCCCAGCCGGCCTCTTTCCAGACATCGGACAGTGCAGCGATCCACCAGTATTTATCCGCATCAAGCAGAAAGTTTTTTCCTTCCTCCACAACACCGAGCCACATAAAAATCTGATTAAACATACCTGTGGTGGAAAACCAGCTGATCAGCATACCTCCAAGTACGATCCAGGAAAGGAAATGCGGCAGGTAAGAGATCGTCTGTACGATTCTCTTGAACGGGCCATCCTTCACTTCGTAGATCATCACGGCAAGCAGGATCGGAGTGATAAAGCCAAACGCCAGTTTCAAAAGGCTGATACCAAGGGTATTGACCACTGATTCCCAGAAATATTTGTCGCCTGCAATGATAGAAAAATTTTCAAGGCCCACCCACTTTGCTGAGCTCATCGTACTGACGACGGTGTAGTTTTTGAACGCGATGCTCAGGCCGTAGATCGGTATGTAACTGAACACAATCATAAACAGGATTCCCGGCAGGACCATCAGCTGCAGAGGAATCTGCTTTTTAAACTCCCGGAACCAACGTTTCAGAGAACCGTTTCCCACACTTTCTTTACTCATTGTGGTCCTCCTTCATTTTCTTAAATAAAAACGTTTTTATTTCTTGAGCATTATATTACCATGGTTTTATGGGTATTTCAAGTAGTTTTTTATATTTATTTTATAATTTATCGGTTTTTTTCGTTATATTGTTTAAAAACGTTTTTATTTGATTCCCGAAAATTGCCTATGACCAGTCAGATTTCCTCTGCGTCATAGGCAATTTGCCTTTTTCTCTGTTATTATTTTCTGCATACGCCTGTCGCTCCTCTCACTATCAATGATCCGTGAAGTACCACGCTTTTGCCCTGTCCTCTGTCTTCCAGCAGTTCCAGCATCTGATCGACTGCTCTGCGCCCCTGTTCCTCGATCGGATTTCTTACCGTCGTCAGCGCCGGGGAAAAATACTGCGAGATTTCAATGTCGTCAAATCCCGCCACACTGATCTCGTCCGGCACCTTATATCCCAGAAAATCCAGCGCTTTCAGACATCCAACCGCGCTCTGGTCATTTCCCGCCACATAAGCGGTCGGCAAGTCTCCATGTGAAATCCTGGCCTGGCCGATGATCGCGGCATAGGTGACATTTTCCTCAAACATTCCCTGTACAAGATCCTGCTTTCTCGGCATGATTCCAAACTCCCGCATCGCATCCAGATAACCTCGCTTCCGCTCGCTGCAGTCGTAAATATCCGATGCTGACTCGATAAAACCGATTTTTTTATGTCCGAGATTGATCAGATACTTCGTCACTTCATAGCCGGCGCGGTACGAATCGAAGACAACGCTTCCGACCGTCGGCATCTCGATCTTCCTGTCCAGCATCACGGCCTTGATCCCGTTTTTTCGGATCGTCTCCAGTTCCTGCTCCTGGATCCACTGCCCTTCAAACAGAAAGAAACCGTCATACCCGCCGCCAAGGAGATTTCTTATGATCTCCTGTGAATTTCTCGTAATTATGATGTGGATTCCATAATTTTTCTTATTACAGCTTTCATTGATCGCGTCAAAAAGTCTGTAGAAATATTCTCCCCGTATACTTGATGTGATGCAGCACAGCTTGCCCGTCTTCGAACTTTTCAGATTCCGCCCGTTCATATTGGGAACATATTCCAGTTTCCTTGCCGCCTCCAATACTTTATTTCTCGTTTCCTCCGTCACCAGATTGGAACCGTTCAGAGCATTGGATACCGTGGAAACTGCAACTCCGGCCTCTCTTGCCACATCTTTGATCGTCGCCTTTTTCATTTCCCTGTGTCCTCTCTGTAAATCAAAACCCCGCAGCTTGCTGCGGGGCATCAAATTTGCGGCGCAGCAAAGCTGCGGGGTATTTGACCCTCGCGGCAGTTCTTCGCTCCGCCTGGCTCGTTGCACGCGGTAAAAAAGTGTCTCCGACACTTCAACCCCCTAGCCCCCATTCATGGGGGAATTAGGGGTTTCTTTTTGTGCCGTTTTCCTGCATAATAGTCTTATGAATATCCTTCAAAGAATTTTCACTGACCATTATGAAGAAATTATATATACTCTCCATCCCAGAAAAACTGAGATAGACAATATCGATAAAATGATCCACTGCGGCGATCCTTCCTTTGGCGGCGCTATGTTTGCCTGCCCTTCCTGTGGAAAATTAAAGTTTGTTCCTTTTCGCTGCCACAGCAGATTCTGCCCTACCTGCGGCAATAAATATTCCATGCAGCGCACAACTTCTATGTCTTTCAAGCTCATCAACGTCGTCCATCGCCATTGTGTCTTTACGATTGATGCTCAACTCCGGGACTTTTTCCTGCTCGACCGCTCTCTCCTTGATTGTCTTTTTCATGCTGTCAACAGCGTCGTCTCCCGTATGTTTTTTAACCTCAATAAGTCCATGAACTTCACTCCCGGTTTTATCATGGTCCTCCATACCTTTGGCAGGGATTTAAAATGGAACCCTCACATCCATTGCCTTATTTCTGAGGGCGCTTACAGCGATAACGGTTTCTGGCGCAATGTCCATCATTTTAACTACACCTTCCTCCGTAATTCCTTCCGTACCGCTCTGCTCAACGAATTGGAAGACAGGATCGGGCCATCCTTTAAAAAGCAAAAGGCGCGCTGTTACAAAGAACACAAAGACGGCTTCTATGTCTATGCAAAACCAAATAAATGTGATCCCGCCACCGTCTTGAAATACATCGGCCGCTATCTTGGTCGCCCCGTCATCGCCACTTCCCGCATTGACAGCTATGACGGCGATTTTGTCAAATTCCATTACAACCGTCATGAGGATGACAAATATGTGGAAGAAACCATTCCGGTGATGGAATTTATCCAACGTCTGATCCGCCATATACCGGAAAAGCATTATAAAATGATCCGCTACGGCGGTATTTATGCCAGGCACCGGGAGATCGACAAAAAACTCCATAGGGCTATCTCCCAGGAAAAGCACCACATTTACAGAAGCTTTCACCAATGGCGTACTGCTATTCTCTCTTCTTTCGGTTATGACCCGTTAAAATGCGAATGCGGTACAACTATGCTGTTTTTGGAACTTTATTTTAACCATAAACGTGTCTCTCTGGAAGAAATGTACGAGAAAGCCATGTCCCGTTCTCGTGGAAAAAGGTCATCCGCATGACTTCCATAGATCTTATTCCTATGGTATACTCCTTTCAAAGGAGGCTGCGCATATGAACCCAAACACAGAGAGACTACGCAAAAAATATATGGAACATCCACCGGAGGGAATGACATCCGAGGACATTCGCTGTATGAGCGAGGATGACCTTCTCGACATGGATTATTTTTTAAATGAAGATGACCCATTTGACGATGATGATTTCGGAGAAGAAGGTTTTTATATTTTCTGATCGGATCACCGTCTTTTTCTCATGTCTAAACACATGTTTATCTAACATATGTTCGATGAACATGTGTTTCTTTTTGCTCTCATAAAAATTGGAATTTCCTATAAAGGAACAAAAGGCTGATGTCTGAATTTCACAGACATCAGCCTTTCCGCGTACTGTTATAACATCTCACCACGCAGACAGTCTCCTGTCCGGCATTCACAGGCGCACATGAAAACATGTCCGTCAAAATTGCCGTCGGTGAGGATCCATCGTAACAACTCAGCCTGCTGAACTATAACGATCAATCATCCACATACGGCATGATCGCCATATGTCTCGCACGCTTCACCGCTACTGTCACTGCTCTCTGATGCTTTGCACAGGTGCCAGTCACACGTCTCGGCAGAATTTTTCCACGCTCGGATACATATTTTTTCAGTTTTGCTGGATCCTTATAGCTGATCTCTTCGCCGCCGCAGAATACACAGACTTTTCTTCTTCTGCGCATCGGTTTTCTGGATGCCGGTTTTTCACTGTTATTGTATGCCATGTTCACACTCTCCTTTATTCCAAAATCATGTTAATTGAATGGAAGCTCCTCATCGATTCCATCCGGAATATTCATAAATCCATCCGCGGACATACTGCCCATATCCTGGGAAGATGCGGCAGGAGCAGGTGACGGTGCAGGATTATTATAAGAAGCGGAATAACCGCTATTGCGCTCGCTGGCGCTTTTGCTCTCAGCAAACTCCTGATCCTCCACGATCACGTCTGTCGTGTAGACTTTCTGGCCCTCACGGTTGGTATAACTTCCTGTCTGGATACGCCCCGTGATAGCGATCTTCGTACCCTGGCGCAGATACTTTTCCGCGAACTCCGCCTGGCGGCCAAAAGCCACACAGCCGATAAAATCAGCCGTCGCATCCCCGTCACGTTTGAACCGTCTGTCCACAGCGAGGGTGTAGCGGGCTACCGCCGTAGCGCTCTCACCTGCAGAATATCTCACATCCGGGTCTCTTGTCAGTCGTCCCATTAAAATGACTTTATTCATTGATCTACCTCTTATGCCTCTTTCTTTACAACCAGGTATCTCAGTACATTGTCCATGATGCGCATATGACGCTCGATCTCTGCCGGAGCGGTTGTCTCAGCTTCGAACTGAATAAAGTAATAATAGCCTTCACGCATATGCTGGATTTCGTATGCGAGGCGTTTTTTGCCCCACTCTTCCACCTCGGAAATCGTTCCGCCGTAACGGGTTACATAGCCTTTCGCTTTCTCCACAACGGCATTGCGCTCTTCTTCCTCGAGCTTGGCGTTTACAACCAGTGCTAATTCGTACTTGTTCATGCTTTCCCTCCTTCTGGTCTTTGGCCCCCTGTGCTCCAGGGAGCAAGGAATCCGTTTTTGTATATCACAGTCCCTAATTCTACCATATTTTTTTTGAAATTACAAGCGGAGGTTTATTTTTTTCTACCGCCATTACGCTTCTTTTTTTCTTATGCTGCGGGTATTTTTTTCCACAAGTTTGCGGGCGATCATGATCTGGTGTCCGCATCCGGTGCATTTCAGGCGGAAGTCGGCTCCTACCCGAAGGATCTCCCATTCGCTGCTCCCGCAGGGATGCGGCTTTTTCAGTTTTACAATATCTCCTATTTCGTAATTCATAGCTACCTCACTTTTATCCGGGCAAGGACCTGCCCGATAGGTTCTTCGATCAGCAGATCGGCATTGCTGTCCACCGGTGTGGCGCTTCGGTTCAGAACCGCCAGAGCGTCCCCGTGAAAATAACGGAGCAGTCCCGCCGCCGGATAAACGGCAAGAGACGTTCCTCCTACGATCATCAAATCCGCCTCCTCGATCGCCTGCACGGACAGTTCCATGACCTCCTGGTCCAGCGCTTCCTCATACAGGACGACGTCCGGTTTTATCATTCCCCCGCAGCGGCTGCAGCGGGGAACCCCTTCTGTATCCCGAATATATTCCGCATCGTAGAAAGCGCCGCATTTCATACAGTGATTTCTATGAATGCTTCCGTGAAGTTCATAGACCTTCCGGCTTCCGGCAGCCTGATGCAGACCGTCGATGTTCTGGGTAACGACCGCCGTCAGCTTTCCCGCTCGCTCCAGTTCCGCCAGTTTTCTGTGGGCGCTGTTGGGCTCCGCATTCAATATCAGCATCTTGTCCCGGTAGAATCGGAAAAATTCTTCCGGATAATGCAAAAAATAACTGTGGCTCAAGATCGTTTCCGGCGGGACGTCATATTTCTGATGGTAAAGGCCATCCACACTCCGAAAATCAGGAATCCCGCTTTCGGTGGAGACCCCTGCTCCTCCAAAAAAGACGATCTTTTCATGCCGGTCGATCATCTGCTGCAATGCTTCTGTTTTATTCATTTCTTCCTCCCAAGCAATATGCTTTCTTTTCCCGCTGAATTCCGATGTGACTGTTCTGTCGGCTGAACGGTTACACCCTGACTCCCTGTATCACAAATCTTCTGGAAGAATCTCTGGCTGCACAGGTGGACAGTGTGACGATCTTACTGTCTTCATCCATTGCCGGCACCTCCAACGGCACCTCGCTTCTTCCGGTCATATCGGTCTGATATTGAACAAAAGTTTCTCCCGAGCCGGAGAACAGAGTATACGCGTCACTGACCGCGTCTGTATAAAAGGCGCTGAATGCCTGATACCGGTAGTCACCCTCCGGGGTAAGGATCCAGAAGTATACGCTGTCTTTATATTTTTCCTGCTCTTTGAATTGTTTCAGTTTTCCGAACATAGACAGGTTTTTCATATTATGTCCATATATAATCGTATTACAGTCGGAGAAATCACCGCTGTTCTGATAATCCACAAAGATGGAACCTGCATAGTTGCTCTTCCCCTCATAAGTCGTATGCAGATATTCATCGTTGTCCGCCCCCTGAACGATCGGATAGCTGATATCCAGCGCTTCTATGTACAGCCAGCCCTTCACATCCGGGTTGATCGCCTGCAGCGATGCAAAATCGACAGTCAGCGGCGCCGTCACAGGTTCCGGCTCTCCGGTGTTTTCCTCCGGCTCATCGGCAGGCTTCTCAGGCTCCGGGGAAACCACAGCCGTGTACTGACGCAATTCATTGTACTCGTCGGTCCCTTCTTTATAAGAAAGAAAAATTTTGATCAGGTTGTACGCGGAAAAGACAAGCACACACAATGCCGCGACAAACAGAACCCTCCACAGCATCCTGCCGGCTGCGTTCCCTGCCTTTTTCTTATTCTTTTTTGCCATATCCGTATTTTCCAAAACCGGTCGCAGTCTCCGTTTTTTCATTCTTCCGCACCGGTCTTCTGCTCCTTTTTGCTTTATTGTATTTCATCTCTATTTTACTTGTCAACCCGTTTCTCCTTTACATTTCCGTCTCATTCATAGTACAATAGATATCAGAAAATAACTCAGGCAGTTCAGGTTTGTCACGAAGATTTGGATTTTACCATCAGATCGTCGAACTGCTTTAATATGATCGCATATTCTTTCTGAATATCCGGTTGCTCTTTTGAAAGGAAGGATTCTATGGCAATACACGTATTAGACGAGGCCAACCGTTGCCTGAACTGCAAAGTCCCGCAGTGTCAGAAAGGCTGCCCCATCCACACACCGATCCCGACGGTTATTCAGCTGATGCTGCACGGAAAACTGGACGAGGCGGGCTGGATGCTGTTTGAAAACAATCCCCTGACTACCGTGTGCAGTCTGATCTGTAACCATGAAAATCAGTGCGAAGGCCACTGTGTGCTCGGACGCAAAGGTGCGCCTGTCCACTTTTCTACAATCGAGAGTTATATTTCCAGCACCTACAGCACGAAAATGGTCAAAGGTCCCGCCCCGTCCAACGGAATACGGGTTGCGATCATCGGTTCCGGGCCTGCCGGACTTACCATCGCTGTTCTGCTGGCTCGAAAAGGATATCAAGTGACGATCTTTGAGGGCAAAGACAAAATCGGAGGAGTTCTCCGCTATGGAATCCCCGATTTCCGTCTTCCGAAAAGTATCCTTGACGATTTTGAATACCGTCATTTGATCCTGAAAGATATTAAAGTACGCCCGAATACAACCATCGGCGGCGCGATCTCCATTGACGACCTGCTCCGTGACGGATACAAATCCATTTTTGTGGGAACCGGGGTATGGCGTCCCAACACGCTGCGCATCAAAGGAGAAACCCTCGGACACGTTCATTTCGGCATCAATTATCTGAACAATCCGGACAGTTTCCACCTGGGAGAGCGCGTCATCGTTATCGGCGCCGGAAATGCGGCGATGGATGTCGCCCGTACAGCCCTGCGAAAAGGCGTCCGTTACCTGCAGTGTTTCTCCCGCACATCCACCGTCGCCGCCAGCAAACACGAATTTGACTATGCGGTTCTGGAAGGCGTGGAATTTATCTATTGCAAGATCCCCGTGGAGATCGTCGATGAAGGCGTGATCTTCGCAGACGCGCTGGAGAAGGAGGACGGTTCTGTGGAACAGATCCCGGGAACAGAAAAGCTTTACCCTGCGGACAGCATCATTATCTCGATCAGCCAGGGACCGGCCGACAAATTGCTCAACACAACAAAAGGGCTGAAAGCCAACAACCGGGGGCTCCTTGAGGCGGACGAGGAAGGCCACACCTCCCGCCCGGAGATCTTTGCCAGCGGTGATGTCGTCAACGGCGCGCGGACGGTCGTGGAAGCTGTCGCTCACTCAAAAATTGTCGCCGAGGCAATGGATGCCTATATGCAGAGCCTTCCCAAAGACGAACCTCCGGCCTCTGCCGACTGATCTTTGCTCCAATTCAATGCAAAAGCCGTAAAAGCAGCAGGTGCAAACTCTGCGCCTGCTGCTTCTTTTGCTTCATACCCAACCTTGGAATGGCAAGCACGAACCTCCGGGCAAGCTGGTAGTTCCATTGTTTTTCGATGGCATGATTTCGCGGCTGGTATTCAGT
>ERZ1090860.868-NODE-871-length-17010-cov-5.582306_pt1 | contig 17010 bp, 15 predicted proteins | sample MGYA00478483_ERZ1090860 | MGnify/ENA primary metagenome ERZ1090860 (study PRJEB33644, sample SAMEA5815741) | chicken gut metagenome | biome: Chicken; feature: Gastrointestinal Tract; material: Caecum | place: Ireland | collected 2019-01-01 | study: A study of the...
ATGACCGCCGCAACATGGTAGATGTAAAAAGTATCGCTATCTAACCCCAGCAAAAAACGGCCCTGCATTTTTATAGGTGTCTGAGGAAGCACGGATGGACGATGCGGGACAGTATATATGGATGGAAAAGGGAACATGAAAGAAATCAGACGACAAATCAAAGAACAGGAATTTCATAAAGTATATCTGCTGACGGGTGATGAGAGCTATCTCATTCTCCAGGCGAAGGAGCTTCTGATCCATGCTCTGGTGGCAGAAGGGGATGAGATGAATTATGCGGTGTTCGAGGAGAGCAAGATTGATATGCAGCAGCTTGGGGAGCTGGCCATGACTTATCCTCTCTTTGCCGCAAAGCGGGTGATTCTCCTGGACCGGACGGGAATCCTGAAAAGCGGAAAGGATGCGCTCATTGAGATCTTTCAGTCATTGCCGGAGACCACTTGCATGATCATCTGTGAGCCGGAGGTGGATAAGCGCTCCAAAGCCTATAAATGGATCAAAAAGAACGGCTATGTGGGAGAGTTTTTAAAAAAAGATCAGACGGAGAAAGTACTCATGCGCTGGGTGGCGGCACTTCTGGCCAAGGAGAAGAAACGAATCCGGGAGAGCGATGTACGTTTCTTTCTGGAGCGGGTGGGAGACGATATGTTTCAGATCAAAAATGAGACGGATAAGCTCATTTCCTATGTGGGAGAGCGGCCGGAGATTACCAGGGAGGACATCGAAGAGATTACTTCCGGGGAAGTGCAGAATAAGATTTTTGATCTGGTGGCGGCTATTGCTGAGGGAGATAAGCGCCGGGCACTCTCGTATTATGATGACCTGCTGTTGTTAAAGGAACCGTCCATGCGGATTCTGTTTCTCATCGCGCGGCAGTACAGGATTTTGTTGTTGATCGCCGATATGAGAGGGCGGCATAAACCGGACAAAGACATCGCCCAGGCGGCGGGAATCCCTGTGTTTGCCATCCGGAAAAATGCGGCGCAGCTCAGAGGCTACACGGTAAAGACGCTGGAACACTGCATTTCTTCCTGTATCCAGATTGAGGAGGAGATCAAGACCGGCCGGATCAGTGACCAGATTGGTCTTGAGACGCTGATCGTGGGACTGTCGGAGCGGATTGCCTGAATCGGGATAACAGAAGATCTGACACAAAAAAAGACCCGGAAAGCAGCCGCTCTTTCCGGGTTTCTATTTATAAAATATTCTCTCGTCAGTAAAAACTAGGCGATCTTGTTGACAGCTTTTGTCAGACGGGAAATCTTTCTTGCAGATGTGTTCTTGTGGAAGATTCCCTTGGATGTTGCCTTGCTGATTTCAGAAATGGCAACCTGTAATGCTGCGTTAGCTGCTTCCTTGTCGTTCTGTGCGATGGCAGCTTCTACTTTCTTCACGCATGTTTTTACTTTAGATTTGATCATCTTATTTCTTAATGTTTTTTTCTCGATTACTGAAATTCTTTTTTTTGCAGATTTGATATTAGCCAATCTGTACACCTCCAAAATATATTCACTTCTATGTTTTGCCTTACATTCATACTGGACACGGTAATGTAAACATACTATTACATTTTAGTGATAAGCTTTGTTTTTGTCAATAGGGAATTTAAAAAAATTTTGCAAAAAATTCTGATTTTTGTGCTGTATGTAAAAAACGGATAACTTCCTGCCGGTGAGGGCATACTGCTTTTTAAAGCAGGAGGAAATGTCATGGGATACGATCATATAAAAGATAACAATGCAGCGCGCACAATAAGACATACAGCGCACACGGATCTGGCTCTGGAGCTTCAGGAAGAGCTGGAATCAGACGGGATGAGAGGTCAGAGGGAGCAGCGGGATTCCCGTTCCTTTGGCAGCGGCATTCACGTGGAGAAAAGAAAGCGGGAGGGCGGCAGACTGAAGGAGGCCATCATCACCGTGACCAACGGGGAGGGGGAACGGATTCTCGGCAAACCGAAGGGAGTCTACATTACGTTGGAGGGCGTGGACCTGGCGGACAATGACGGAGCGTTCCACGAAGAGATGAGCGCTCTTCTGGCGCAGCATCTGGAAAAACTGCTGGGCAGCCGGAAGAAAATTCTGGTGGCCGGTCTTGGCAACCGGGAAGTGACGCCCGATGCGCTGGGGCCTCTGGTCATAAAAAATCTTTTTATCACAGGGCATCTGGAAGAATATGCATTTTCCGGGAAAATGCGGGCTTCCATGGCTATCGCTCCGGGGGTCATGGCCCAAACCGGCATGGAGACCGGAGAGGTTCTGAAGGGGGTCATTGATCAGACAAAGCCGGAAGCGCTGCTGGTCATCGATGCCCTGGCGGCAAAGACTTCGGCCCGGCTCAACAAAACTATTCAGATCTGTGACACGGGCATCGCGCCCGGCGCCGGTGTGGGAAATGAGCGGAAAGAAATCTCAGAAAAAACCATGGGAATTCCGGTTATTGCCGTCGGGGTTCCCACGGTAATCTCGGTTCCCGCCATAGCAGGGGATATTATGCAGTGTTTTCTGGAATCTCTGGGGGACAAAAGAATGCTTGCGCTCTATGAATCCTGGTCCGATCAGGAAAAATATAGTTTTATGGCAAACTCTCTCCGTGAAGAATTATTCGGGCTGTTTGTGACACCAAAGGAGATTGATGAATCGGTCAGGAGAATCAGCTACACCATATCCGAGGGCATCAACCGGGTGATTGCCCGGAAGCCGGAGAACCATCGGGATGAAGGAAATTAAAATGCGGGTCATATTTTTCACGGACAGGCATACACTGGATTTATGGAAGACTGGAAAATGCGCCGAAGAGGGCGATGAATAAGATGGTCTGCGGGAAGACAGTCAAAAAGGAGCCGTGACAGGATGGAGCAGAGTTTTGGCCGCGTTGGGCGGATGGTGGAAATGATATTGATTGTGGTGTTCGTCATTCTCTGGATGGCGATGGTATCAGACAGCAAACCGGGGCGGAGCGGCCTCTGGGAAGAACTGAAAGAGAGGATCCCGCTTCGCGCGGAGATCATCAAAGATGCAGGCATCAACGGTATCCGCAACGCAAGAAATGAGCTGGTGCCCATCCTTTCCTACGAGAATTATCTGGAAGAGGACAGCTTGTTTCTGCCGTTGTTTCGCTATGCGCTTCAGACAGAAATGTTTCCCCTGCAGCAGTACAGTGTGGATTACTGGGAGGGCGTGGATAATTTTTCTTCCCTTTACAGCGACGCTGTGCCGGATTATTTTACGGAATCTGACGATGAGTCGGTGGAAAAAAAGAAAAAAGATGCCGGAACCATGGAAACCACAGGTGAGGGAGCCAGCTATACCATAAAAGAATTGTCAGATTATGATTTTCTGCTGAGTCATTTTTATATTGTGGACAGTACCACGACAATGACCAGAGAGGATCTGAACGGAAAGAAGCTTGTCACGGAAGATTTGTCTGTGGATCTGGATGGGGACAGCGGGAAAGAACCGCTGGTGCTGATCTATCATACCCATGGCAGCGAGACTTACAAAGAAGAGAAGGGGAAAAGCGGCAGTGTGCTGGATGTGGGAAAAGCTCTGAAAAAAGAGCTGGCTTCTTACGGTATCGCTTCCATCCATGATACTTCCATTTATGACCAGGTCAACGGGGAGCTGGACAGAAATGCAGCCTATGATTATGCCGGGGACAGCGTGGAGGCGACGCTCAAAAAGAATCCGTCCATTCAGGTGGTTCTTGACCTGCACCGGGACTCGGTGGAGGATTCTATTCATCTGGTGACAGAAGTGGATGGAAAAGACACGGCGCAGATTATGTTTTTCAATGGAGTGAGCCGGTTAAAAAGCGGAGAGCTCACGTATCTGAAAAATCCAAACAAATCCGCGAATCTGGCGTTCAGCCTGCAGATGCAGCTGCTGGCAGCCAAATATTATCCGGATTTTACCCGGAAAATATACATAAAGGGATACCGTTATAATCTGCATCTGGCCAGGCGGGCGGTGCTCATTGAGGTAGGAGCGCAGAACAATACGGTTTCCGAGGCGAAGAACGCCATGAAGCCCCTGGCGGAAATGCTGTATCGTCTGTTAAGCGGGGAGAAAGCCTACAGACAATAGAAATTCAGAATTGACAAAGAAAGGATTCTGTGTTTTAATTAACAGGAATAAAAAAATATTGATTTCGTTTGTTCATAAACCGTTGAAGTGGAAGTAAAAATAGTTGTGCGCGCACAGAGAGTCCGGGGAGGTGAGAGCCGGGCCGAACGCAGATTATCATAATGGCCCACTGAGGGCGCAGTCAAAGACCAATGCCGGGATTTGCAGAAGGGCGAAGGCCATCAGGCAGAATTGATCTGCATAAACATTCGCAGAGAAATGAAGCTGCAGGCAGGTTGAGTATACTGCGACGTAAGACATACGTCAGTTGTCAGAGATATGATGGTATCTCATAAAGAGCACAAGAGATTGTGAAACAAGGTGGCACCGCGGATGTAGTGCCGGAACCGTATTTCGGGGACTGTTCCTTTTGAGGCGGAGGAACCGGGATACATTTTCTGGATTAGTATACACCCGTCCTTGGCAAAGTAACTGTTACATTGTCATGGACAGGTGTTTTTTCGCGCATAAGAACTTTTTGACTGCTGCGGATCATACATTTTTCCATGATAGAGGAATGCGAATCAGAGCAATATGATTGGAGGAATGAAAGATGATTCGGGAAGCGATTATGAGTTTGAGCAGAAAACAGGATTTAAGTTACGAGACTGCAGAGGCTGTCATGAATGAGATTATGACCGGAGAGGCCAGCGATATTCAGATGAGCGCCTATCTGACGGCCCTTGCCATGAAAGGCGAGACCATTGATGAGATCACCGCCTCAGCGGCGGGCATGCGCGCCCACTGTGTGCGTCTGTTAAATGATATGGATGTGCTGGAGATTGTGGGAACCGGCGGAGACCGGTCCAATTCTTTTAACATTTCCACCACCTCGGCCCTGGTCATCGCGGCCGGCGGAGTGCCGGTGGCAAAACACGGCAACCGGGCCGCTTCCAGCAAATGCGGCGCTGCCGATGTGCTGGAGGCTCTGGGCGTGAATATCATGGTATCACCGGCAAAAAGCGCACAGATGTTAAAGGATATCAATATCTGCTTCCTCTTTGCGCAGAAGTACCACACAGCCATGCGCTATGTGGCCAATGTGCGGAAGGAACTGGGAATCCGCACGGTTTTCAACATTCTTGGACCACTTTCCAATCCGGCGGGAGCCAGCATGCAGGTCATGGGCGTTTATGAAAAGGAACTGGTGGAGCCTCTGGCAAAAGTGCTTGCCAATCTGGGTGTAAAGAATGCCCTGGTGGTATACGGTCAGGATTGTCTCGATGAGATATCCATGAGCGCGAAGACTTCCGTGTGTGAGATCAGGGACGGAAGTTTCCAGTCTTACGAGATTGAGCCGGAACAGTTCGGCTTTGAAAAATGTAAGAAAGAAGAGCTGGCCGGAGGAACTCCGCAGGAGAATGCACAGATCACGCTGTCCATTCTGGACGGAGAAAAAGGCCCGAAAAGAAATGCAGTATTAATGAATGCAGGTGCAGGACTCTATGTGGCCGGGAAGGCGGAGACTCTCAAAGATGGAATTCGTATGGCAGGAGAATTGATCGACAGCGGCGCCGCGAAGGCGAGACTGGAAGAATTCATCCGTCTGTCCAACGAAGAATAAGAGAAAATATGCTCCCTTTTTGCCGCAGGCAGGTTCTGCAGACGGCAGGAAGGGAGATTTTTTATGACAAAAGATATGACAGAGGGCAATCCTCTCCTCTTGATTCTGAAATTTGCCCTGCCTTTGCTGGCGGGAAATCTGCTGCAGCAGGGATACAATGTGGCGGACGCCGCCATCGTGGGGCGCTTTCTTGGAACCAACGCGCTGGCCGGAGTCGGCGCTTCCAGCAGTGTGCAGTTCTTAATTCTGGGATTCTGCATCGGAACCTGCACTGGTTTCTGCGTACCCGTGGCCCAGCGTTTTGGCGCGGGAGACTACAGTACCATGCGGCGGTTTGTGTTCAACAGTTTTATTATCACGGCGGTGATGGCCGTGGTGCTGACCATCCTCTGCGGGGTATTCTGCACGCAGATCGTGGAACTTCTTGCAACGCCGGATGATATATTTTCGGACGCATACATTTATCTTCTGATTATTCTGCTGGGAATCCCGTTTACCCTGCTTTATAATCTGACCTCCAGTATCATGCGGGCGGTGGGAGACAGCCGTACACCGTTTCTGTTCCTGGCTTTTGCCTGTGTCGCCAACATTTTCCTGGATATTTTCTGTATCACCACCCTTCACTGGGGTGTGGCAGGTGCCGCCATCGCGACGATCACGTCCCAGCTCATGAGCGGTGTGCTCTGTTTAATCTATATCATAAAGAAATATCCGGTGCTGCACATGGAAAAAGAAGAGTGCGCCATCCGGGGAGATCTGATGAAAACGCTGATGGTCATGGGCTTTCCCATGGGACTGCAGTTTTCCATCACGGCCATCGGCAGCATGGTCATGCAGGCGGCCACCAACAATCTGGGAAGTATTTACGTCTCTGCCAATACGGCGGCTTCCCGCCTGAAGAACTTTACCATGTGTCCGTTTGACGCCATGGCGGCGGCGGTTTCCACCTTCTGCAGTCAGAACTACGGCGCAAAAAAAGTGGACCGGATCAGGCAGGGGCTGCGGCAGGGAACGCTGGCCGGCATTTTCTACGGTATCCTCATCGGTCTGGTGCTGATTTTCTTTGGAAGAGAGATGTCTATGATCTTTGTGGACGCGGGTGAGACAGCGGTGTTAGATGCCTCCAGGGAAATGCTTTTTTACTCGGGATTTTTCTACTGGATTCTCGGTATTCTTATCATTGTCCGCCTCTGTGTACAGGGACTGGGATATTCCGGCCGGGCGGTATTGTCCGGCGTGGTGGAGATGATCGCCCGGACAGCGGTGAGTCTTATCTTTGTTCCGGTATGGGGATTTACTGCCATCTGTTTTACGGACCAGGCTGCCTGGGTGACAGCGGCCATGTATGTGGTGCCGACCTGTCTTTACTGCCTGAAAAAGGTAGAAAAGATTCTGTCTGAAAAAACAGATGTGGAAGTTCCGGAAAATTCATGATATAGTAAGCTGGATGTAGTTTGTTAGATAAAATATAGAAAATTCCCGCCCACATGGCGGTGAGAGTGAAATAACAGGAGGGAGCAATTTTGGCTGGAATTGACCAGAGTAAAATTCGGAATTTTTGTATTATCGCCCATATTGACCATGGAAAGTCTACCCTGGCAGACCGTATCATCGAAAAGACCGGTCTGCTCACTGACCGGGAGATGCAGGACCAGGTTCTTGACAATATGGATTTGGAAAGAGAGCGCGGCATTACCATTAAGTCTCAGGCCGTGCGTACCATATATAAAGCAGAAGACGGAGAGGAATACATTTTCAATTTGATTGACACACCGGGCCACGTGGACTTTAACTATGAGGTGAGCCGCAGCCTGGCAGCCTGCGAGGGCGCCATCCTGGTGGTGGATGCGGCCCAGGGCATTGAGGCTCAGACCCTTGCCAACGTCTATCTTGCCATTGACCATGATCTGGAGATCATGCCGGTGATCAACAAGATCGATCTGCCGAGCGCCGATCCGGACCGGGTGGTGGCGGAGATCGAGGATGTCATCGGCATTGAGGCGGAGGATGCGCCGCGGATTTCGGCCAAAAACGGTATCAACATCGATCAGGTGCTGGAGCAGATTGTGAAGAAGATCCCGGCTCCGGGAGGAAGTCCGGATCATCCGCTGCAGGCATTGATTTTTGACAGTCTTTATGATTCTTATAAGGGCGTCATTATTTTCGCCCGCATCATGGAGGGAACGATCCGGAAAGGTACCAACATGCTCATGATGGCCACCGGCGCCAAAGCCGATGTGGTGGAAGTGGGAACCTTCGGCGCCGGACAGTTTATTCCATGTGACGAACTTTCTGCAGGCATGGTAGGCTACATCACCGCCAGCCTGAAAAATGTAAAAGAAACCCGGGTGGGCGACACGGTCACCGATGCGGACAACCCGTGTGCTGAGCCGCTGCCGGGATACAAAAAGGTAAACCCGATGGTGTACTGCGGTCTGTACCCGGCCGACGGCGCCAAATATCCGGACCTGCGGGACGCTCTGGAGAAACTGCAGCTGAATGACGCGGCACTGCAGTATGAGCCGGAGACCTCCGTGGCACTGGGCTTCGGTTTCCGCTGCGGTTTCCTGGGACTTCTCCATCTGGAGATCGTACAGGAGCGTCTGGAGAGGGAGTATAACCTGGATCTGGTGACCACCGCACCGAGCGTTATCTATAAGGTTCATCTCACCGACGGCACAGTGTTTGATCTGACCAACCCGACCAACCTGCCGGACCCGTCCACCATCGAGTACATGGAGGAGCCGATCGTCTCTGCCGAGATCATGGTGACCAAAGAATACGTGGGATCCATCATGAAGCTCTGCCAGGAGCGCCGGGGCACTTATGTTTCCATGGAATATATGGAAGAGACGAGAGCTCTCTTAAAATATGATCTGCCGCTCAATGAGATCATCTATGATTTCTTTGACGCGTTAAAATCCCGTTCCAGAGGCTATGCTTCCTTTGATTACGAGATGAAAGGTTATGTGCAGTCGGATCTGGTGAAGCTGGATATCCTTATCAACCGGGAGACTGTGGACGCCCTTTCTTTCATCGTCCATGCATCTTCCGCTTACGAGCGCGGCAGAAAGATGTGCGAGAAATTAAAAGAAGAGATTCCAAGACACCTCTTCGAGATTCCGATTCAGGCGGCCATCGGCAGCAAGATCATCGCCAGAGAGACGGTAAAGGCCGTCCGGAAAGACGTCCTTGCCAAATGTTACGGCGGCGATATCAGCCGAAAGAAGAAGCTTCTTGAGAAACAGAAAGAAGGAAAGAAGCGGATGCGTCAGATCGGCAATGTAGAGATTCCTCAGAAAGCGTTCATGAGCGTGCTGAAGCTGGATGAGGATTAGGATGTTTTTAATCTGGATTTTTGGTAGAGTGGGACAGATGTCCTTGTTGAAAAATTTTCTCCATGATAGGATACAACCATCAAAATCATGGAGGAGACAGGATGAAGAAAATAAGTTCTTTATTGGCACTTAGTATTACAACAGGTATTTTGTGCGGCGTCTGGACCGGAGTTTCCGGAGCTGTGGGACTTCTCGGCTGGGCCGGTTTCGCAGGATGCACCACCTATTTTGCCACAGGAAAGCATGGCGTGGCCGGATTGAAGAATGCCATTATTCCGAATTTGGCAGGAGTTATCTGCGGTATGACAATCATCACTCTGGGAAATTTCTTCCCTGTCTGGGGAAATATTGGCATATGGAGTGGAATCATTTCTTTTGTCATCTGCATTATCACAAAATTCAAGTTATTCAGTTTCACGCCTGGAACGTTTCTTGGATGTTTTGTGACTTTTGCAGCAGGCGGTGATTGGAAACTTTTAGTTCCTTCTATTATAATAGGGGCATTTTTAGGATGGGCCTGTGATACCAGCGGCGCATGGCTGTATCGGATAGTATCCGGAAATGGAAAAGAAGAGCTGGATTAAAACAAGCAAAAAAAGAGCTGTGAATTCATGATTTAAAAATCAGGAATTTGCAGCTCTTTTTGTTTACTCAGCATGTTCCGCTGTTATTCGCAGGGTTCGAGAAGGAAAGGAGAAAAGAAATGGTAATACGATCGGTGTTGTCCTCGATGCTGATGATCTTTCTTATGGTGATTCCCGGCGTGATATTTCGCAGAGGCCGGATGATCACGGAAGAACAGGGGGATGCGGTCAACAGCATTATTGTCAATCTCACCTGGCCCTGTCTGGTGATCGACGCCATGCAGATGGAATTTTCTATGGATATTCTTAAAAAGAGCGGATGCATTTTTATCATCTGTATGATCGTTTTTATCCTGCTGCTTCTCTTGAGTGTTCCCCTTGCCCGGTGTCTGAAATTTTCCAGACAAAGGCAATATCTCACAGCCTTTATGTTACTATTTGGCAATACCGGATTTATCGGAATTCCTGTGGCAAGGGTTTTGTATGGAGAAACAGCTGTATTTTTCATGGCCATTGTCGAGATGGTCAATGACATCCTCATTTTTACAGTGGGAATTTTTCTGATCCAGCTGTCTGCGGGAAAGCATATAAAAGCAGAGTGGAAGAAAATGCTGAGCCCGGGAATGGCCGGAGTCCTGGCGGGGATGGTTCTGTTTATCGGAGGCATTACTCTGCCGGCAGCTTTGGGAGGGGCGGTGGAGATGCTGGGAAACGCCACAACGCCTCTGACCATGTTTATGATCGGCTTTCAGCTGGGAGGCCTGAAGGGAAGAGAGATTTTTTCCCGGTGGCAGAATTATATCATAAGTATCTGCAAGCTGATTTTGGTGCCGGCTCTCTGTCTGGCGGCAGTTCTGGTGATAAAACGAGTTCTTTTGCCCGGAGAAAGCGCACTTTCTCTTATGGATAAAGTTGTGGTGCTGAGTTTTGCTATGCCAGTGGGGTCGGTGGCGGCTATTTTCAGCCGGCAATACCGGACGGACAGCGAGTTTGCAGTGAGAACTGTGCTGCTGTCCACACTTTTTTGTTTTCTTACTCTGCCGGTGTTTGCAGTGTTTGTCGAAAAAATATAGGTGTTCAGAGATTGGAAAGTATCGAAGACGGGAGGGTTTTTGAAAAATCAGGAAATTTTTTTGAAAAATATTTTCTTGGAATGGTTGACTGTGCATTTGCGGTATGACTTAAAATTCTCAGTAACACATCAATGTGTGCGTAAAAATAAAAAAGAAAAAATACAGGAGGTAAGACAGTGAGTACAAGAAGAAAAGCGGTATTAAGTTACAAGATGACAACGGCGGATGCCAATGATCCGGAAGGAAGAATTCCTTTTGGCCGCCAGTTTGATTTTATCGGAGATGTGGAGACAGAACTGATGATATTAAATGACGGAGATGAGTCTCTGTGTCTTGGTTATACGGACGTGGAACTTTATGAGGATGCTTATATCGGCGATCAGCTGGATTTTGTGGCAGAGATGGTAAAGGTAGGCAATACGTCGAGGACCTGCCGGATTGCTACCTATAAAGTAGCGACGCTGGCGTCGAGAATGGGGAAGAAGGATGCGAAACCGGGAGACATGTATTACTTTGAGGAACCGAAGCTGATTTCTGAGGGTACGGTTGTCCTGGTGGTGAAAAAAGAATTACAGCGGGGCGAACAGCCGGACGGCGCGGTCATCGACCCGTGGAGAGAACTGGATCTGTAAATGCGGGACGACAGATGTTATGTCGGAGAAGACAAAAAAAGCGGAGCAGCAAAAAAGTGAGCTGCAGCATCAAATCAGATGAGCTGAGGAAATGAAAAGATAAGACAAAAAACGACAGAAAGGAAGATGAGAGATGTCAAAAGAAGTAACAATGCGGTACAGGATGTCTGACAGAGATGTATTTTATGGAGGCGGAGTGGTCAATGGCGCCCGTTCTATTACATATATGGGAGATGTGGCAGAGAGGCTGATGGCAAAATTATACGGAAATGTAGGAAGATGCAGCAAAGTAAGAAAAATTCGCCTGTTAGTGCCTTGTCATGCCGGAGATTATATGGAATTTAAGGCAAGGCTGAACCAGGAAGCCGGTGGGAAAGCGGTCATAGAGGTCCGCTCCTTTAAGGTCTGTGAATTGCCGGAGAATCCACCGTTTCCAAGTTCTATTGATATGATGGTTGATCCGCCGATATCTACTGTGGGAATTTTTGAGTATGAGATTCCGGAGCGAAGAGAAGAAGAGACAGAAGGAGAGAAATGATATGAAGGCATTAGAGGGGCTTAAAGTGCTGGATCTGACCAGTGCGCTGAACGGACCTTTCTGTACGACCATGCTGGCTGATCACGGAGCGGAAGTCATCAAATTTGAGCCGCCGGCAGGAGAACAGTGCAGAACCTGGGGACCCATTGATGAGAAAAGCGGAGAAAGCGGATTTTATGCTTTTTTAAACAGAAATAAAAAAGGATGCACACTGAATCTGAAGAATGAAAAGGCCCGGGAAATGTTTTATGAGCTGGTCAAAGACGCCGATGCGGTGGTGGAAAATTATCGTCCGGGTGTGACTAAGAAGCTGGGTGTGGATTATGAGACTTTGAAAAAGATCAATCCAAGGATCATCTATGCTTCCGGTTCCGGATTTGGTCAGTATGGTCCGATTTCCCACAGAGCCTGCTATGATGTGGTGGCGCAGTCCATGGGAGGTATTGTGAATCTGACAGGATTTAAAGATACGCCGCCGGTGAAGGTGGGGCCGTCTATCGCCGATCATGTGGCGGGGATTTATCTGTGCGTGGGATTTCTTCTTGCCCTCTATCACCGGGAAAAAACAGGGGAAGGGCAGCAGGTGGATGTATCCATGATGGATACCATTTTTACACTGCTGGAGAATTCCATCGTAAAAACAACCATGCAGGGGATCATTCCACAGCGGCAGGGAAATATTGATCCGTCCATTGCGCCTTTTGACATTTATGAGACTTCAGACGGCTACGTGGCTCTGGGTGTCGGTAATGACCGGCTGTTTCAGAAGTTTTGTGATGTGATCGGCCATCCGGAACTGGTGGATGATCCAATGTATCTGACCAATGATCTGCGCTGTCAGAATTATGAAAAAGGACTGCAGCAGATCATTGCGGACTGGACCAGACAATATACAAAGGCAGAGCTGGAAAAAATTTTTGACGAGGCTGGTATTCCGTGCGGACCGGTGCTTGATATGAAGGAGGCCATTGAACATCCGCAGATTCAGGCCCGGGAAATGATGGTGCATATGGAACATCCGACCATTGGAGATATGTATTTTCAGGGATGTCCGGTGAAACTCAGCGCGACGCCGCCGAGTATCGATACGCCTGCGCCTCTGCTGGGACAGCACAACCAGGAAGTGTTTCATCTGGATGAGGAGACCTGTGAGAAGCTGAAAGAGGAAGGTGTTTTATAATAGCAGGAGGAGTGTTATGGATTTTACGTTAACAGAAGGACAAAAAATGCTGCAGAAAACAGCGGCGGAATTTGCGGAAAAATATGTGGAGCCGCGTGCTGAGGAGATCGACCGTACCGGAGAGTTCCCCAGAGATATTTTCGAAAAAATGTGTCAGGTGGGATTTGCGGGTATCGGGACGCCGGAAAAATACGGTGGCAGCGGCGGAACAGACATTGATAAAGTGCTGGCTGTAACTGAAATTGCCAAAAAGGATGCGTCCTGCGCGGCGATTCTCTCTATCCACACCATTTTTGCTTCGGTTTTAAATAAATTTGGCACAGAAGAACAAAAGCAGAAATATCTGCCGGAGACTACCAATGGGGGAGCTCTCGGAGCCTTTGCCCTGACGGAACCCAATGCAGGTTCTGATGCCGGCAATGCGAAGACCACGGCTATTCTGGATGAGAAGACCGGGGAATATGTGATCAATGGAACGAAATGTTTTATTTCCGGGGGAAGTCAGGCAAAAAATCTTTTGATTTTTGCTCTGACGGATCCTTCCAGAGGAACAAAGGGATTGTCCTGTATTTTGGTGGAGAAAGATACGCCGGGATTTTCTGTGGGAAAGATTGAAGAAAAAATGGGAATCCATGGTTCTGAGACAGCGGAGCTGATTTTTGAGGACTGCCGGGTTCCGAAGGAAAATCTCATCGGAAAAGAAGGACAGGGATTTAAAATTGCCATGACAGCTCTGGACGGCGCCAGGATCGGAGTGGCGGCTCAGGCTCTTGGTATTGCGGAACGGGCACTGCAGGAAAGCATAAAATATATGAAGGAAAGGGTTCAGTTTGGAAAACCTATTGCAGCGCTGCAGGGACTGCAGTGGTATATTTCTGATATGACAGTGAGAGTGGAGTGTGCCAGATGGATGATTTTCCGTGCGGCATGGCTGAAAGTCAGCGGACAACCATATACAAAAGAGGCTGCCATTGCAAAGCTTAATGCATCGGAGACGGCAACTTTCGTGACGAATCTGGCATTACAGATTCATGGCGGATATGGATATATGAAAGATTATCCGCTGGAGAGAATGTACCGTGATGCAAAGATAACCGAAATTTATGAAGGCACGTCCGAAATTCATAAGGTGGTCATTTCAAGAGCCATGCTGAAATAAGCGGATGGATGAGACCATCGGTAATACCGGGAGGAAAAAAAGATGAATATTATTGTATGTATAAAACAGGTGCCGGATACAAATGAGGTAAAAATCAACCAGGAGACAGGCACACTGATTCGTGAGGGAGTGGAGAGCATCATCAATCCTGATGATAAAAACGCGCTGGAAGAAGCGCTTTCCCTGCGGGAACAGGCAGGCGGAAAGGTAACTCTTCTTTCCATGGGACCGTTCCAGGCAAAAGACGCACTGAAAGAGGGGCTTGCCATGGGCGCCGATGAGGCCTGGCTTCTCTCTGACAGAGCCTTCGGCGGTTCCGATACCTGGGCGACTGCCACCATTCTGGCGGCAGCCATAGAAAAAATAGGAAACTATGATCTGATCTTGTGCGGCAGACAGGCCATTGACGGGGATACGGCTCAGGTGGGGCCGGAAATCGCGGAATTTCTGGGAATTCCTCAGATTACCTATGCCAAAGAAATTGCCGTGGAGGAAGGAAAGCTTCGTGTGACCCGGCTTGTAGAAAATGCCGATTATGTAATGACTGTGCAGACACCGTGTCTTCTCACGGCGATCAAGGAACTCAATGAGCCGAGATTCCCGACAGTATCCCGGATTTTTGAAGTCTATGATGGAGAAGAAGACCCGATTCACGTGCTGACCTTTGATGATCTCAATGTAGATCCGACACAGATTGGATTAAAAGGTTCGCCGACCAATGTGAAGCGTTCCTTTGTACCTGTGAAAGAAAAGAAGACAGAGATTATCGAGGGAATCAGTGAAAAAGAAAAGGCCGCGGTTTTGACAGAGAAGTTGATGGCGCTGAAATTATTTTAGGAGGTGAGGCAGCGTGCGGGCAAAAGTAAATCAGAATATTTCTCTGAGCGATTATAAAGATGTCTGGGTTCTGGCGGAACAAAGAGAGGGAGAAATCGCTTCTGTGACGATAGAACTGATTGGCGAGGGCAGAAAACTGGCAGATTGTCTTGGCAGAGCTCTCGTTGTCGTGGTAAACGGATATCAAATGGAGAGAGAGGCAGAAAAGCTGCTTCATTACGGCGTGGATCGGGTTCTCTATGTGGAAAGTCCGTTATTAAAATATTTTTCCACAGATGGATATGTGAAAGTATTTGCGGATTTGATCCGGGCGAGAAAACCGGAGATCGTGCTGGTGGGTGCCACTTCTCTGGGAAGGGATATCGGGCCGAGGCTGGCGGCAAGACTTGGGACAGGGCTTACCGCCGATTGTACAAAGTTGGAGATTGATGTAGAGGATTCCAAGCTGCTGATGACCCGGCCGGCTTTTGGAGGAAATCTTATGGCCACTATCGTGTGTCCGAAAAATCGCCCTCAGATGTCCACAGTCCGCCCTGGGGTAATGGAAAGAGCGGTATATCAGGAAGAGATTTCCGGAGAGGTAGAGAAAATCGTACCGGAGCTGGAGGAAGCAGATATCCGCACCCATCTGGAAATGATCATTCCGGATGAGAAGAAAAAGGTGAATCTCACAGATGCAAAAATCGTGGTATCCGGCGGCCGGGGGCTAAAAACGGCAGAGGGCTTTGCTCTGGTCCGTGAGCTGGCGGATACAGTAGGAGGCGTGGTCGGTTCGTCAAGAGCCTGTGTGGAAGCCGGCTGGATTAACGCCAGCCATCAGGTGGGGCAGACGGGAACCACCGTGCGCCCGGATCTTTATATTGCCTGCGGTATATCCGGAGCAATTCAGCACCTGGCAGGTATGAGCGAATCAAAATACATTGTGGCTATCAATAAGGATCCGAAAGCGCCGATTTTTGAAGTATGTGACTATGGTATTGTGGGAGATCTGCATAAAGTTCTGCCGGCCATGATTGAGGAGATCAAATCGAAAAAAACATTTGAACTCAGATAAAGAGGAAATTTTCCTGCAACTTGTCATTGTCAATATATTTTGCTATAATAAATTTTATCGTGAAAATAAATTGTCTACACGAAATAGCGTTTTGTGGAGCAATAATTTGACAATGGAGTGAGTGAAATGGAAGAAAAAAGGTATTATTCAATTGGGCAGGTATCAAATATATGTAAAATTCCCATAAAAACTCTGCGGTATTATGATGAAATAGAGCTGCTTGTCCCTAAAATACGGAAGGAAACCAGCAAGTACCGGTATTACAGTAAGGAGCAGCTGATCACCGCTGTTATCATACGCCAGTTGCGCGCTCTGGGTTTTAATCTCAAGGATATCAAGGAGATTATCCGAAATGACAAAATGGACAGCTACATGGACAGCATTCATGAGAGAATCCGGGAGATTGATGCGGAGATTGCCAGCCTGGAAAAGAAACGGCGGGAGAATCTCTGTATCCTGTCCCGATTTTCGGAAGGAAAACGTTATGAGGATGAAGAAAAGTACCGCATAGAAAATATACCGGAGATTTATCTGCTGACATCCCGCTCCATCATCAAATCCTATCATAATGAGGAGGTCAATCTGGAGCGTTGGATTTCCGTGCTGGAGAAGGCGGAAAGTCAGGGAATGGAGATTACAGGCCCTGTCTTTGTGACCTTTTTCACAGAGATGTTCGGACAGTTTATTTCCAAAGACTGCGATATTGAGTTTGCCGTGCAGGTGGCGGAAACGCCATCGGAGAATAAAGAGATTCATTCTTTTGGAGGGTTTCAGGCGGCAACCACTGTTTACCGGGGAAGATATGAAGATATTTTCAAGAGATACATCGCATTGAAACGATGGATCGATGAAAACGGTTACGAAATCTGCGGAAAAGTCACGGAAGAATTTCTGATCTCTCCTCTGGATACTGCCAATATGAATGAG
>ERZ1090860.871-NODE-874-length-16971-cov-7.559943_pt1 | contig 16971 bp, 15 predicted proteins | sample MGYA00478483_ERZ1090860 | MGnify/ENA primary metagenome ERZ1090860 (study PRJEB33644, sample SAMEA5815741) | chicken gut metagenome | biome: Chicken; feature: Gastrointestinal Tract; material: Caecum | place: Ireland | collected 2019-01-01 | study: A study of the...
GAATATAATGAAAGAAGTTAAATAATAGAACGGAAAAGAGGGAGGAATATGAAAAAATCCTATGAAATCGACATGTGCCACGGACCACTCTTAGGGAAATTGTTCATTTTCGCGCTTCCCTTGATGGGTTCCGGAATTCTGGAACTGATGTTCAACGCTGCGGACATTATTGTCGTTGGACGGTTTACCGGCGCAGAAGCTTTGGCTGCTGTGGGAGCGACCAGCACCCTGATTACATCTTTGGTGAATATCTTCATGGGAGTCGCAGTCGGTGTGAATGTACTGGCAGCTCAGTATTATGGAGCCGGTGACAGAAAAAATGTGGAGGAAACGGTTCACACGTCAATCTTGCTCGGTTTTTTCTGCGGGTTTTGTATTCTGGTGGTTGGAATACTCTTTGCAGAGAATTTTTTGAAGATGATGTCGACACCGGATGATATTCTGGGGCAGGCAGTTTTGTATATGCGGATTTATTTCCTGGGTATGCCGGCATTCATGGTATATAATTTCGGAGCAGCTTTGCTGCGTGCCACAGGTGATACGAAAAGACCTCTGTATTTTCTGTTTGCGGCAGGAGCGCTGAATGTGGCATTGAATCTGCTGTTTGTGATTGCTTTTCAGATGGGAGTTGCGGGGGTTGCTCTGGCGACAGCGATTTCCCAGACCGTATCGGCGGCTTTGATTATCCGGTGTTTGAGAAAAGAGAAGGGTGGCTGTCATCTGGAGTTTCGAAAGCTTCATATGCAAAGGGAGAAAGCTCTCCGGATTTTGAAGATTGGAGTACCTGCCGGGGTTCAGAGTGGAATTTTTTCTATATCGAATCTGATGGTTCAATCTGCTGTGAATTCTTTTGGATCGATTGCGGTGGCGGGTATTACTGCGGCTTCCAATATTGAGGGCTTTGTCTACACGGCCATGAGTGCGGTATATCAGACGGCTCTCAGCTTTATCAGCCAGAATATGGGAGCAAAAAATTATCAAAGAGTGAGCCGTATTTTGCAGCTTTGTCTGGGAATTGTGGCGGCGATTGGCCTGGTGATCGGCAATGGAACACTTTTGTTTGGAAAAGAACTGTTGGGAATCTATTCGTCGAATCAGGAAGTCGTTGCCTACGGATTAATGCGTATGGAAGTTGTATGTACGACGTATTTTCTCTGCGGTATCATGGATGTGATTGTGGGGAGCTTAAGAGGGATGGGGTATTCGTTTGTTCCCATGATGATCTCATTGTTGGGAGTCTGCGGTTTTCGTATCGTTTGGATTCTGACTGTGTTTGCCTGGGAGCATACCTTGTTTGCTTTGTATATTTCCTATCCGATTTCCTGGATCATTACATCCGTCATACAATTGATCTGCTGGAAGTGGATCAGGGGGAGATACACAGAGGCAATCTCTCCCTGATTGTTTTCCTTATGTCTTTTCAGCGGAATCTTCTGGACAAGTGCTGCATGATGACAATGACTGCCACGTAAGCAGCACCGGCCACCGGCCAGAGAATCCAGGAACGTCCCCAGTTTTGACTGAAGAAACTGTAGGCGAGATAGATGACTGTGGCGGTGATCCAGTAGATGGATGTCACGGGTTCCAAGCGCTTTTGAAATCTTTTTTCTTCCCGGCTGAAGTCTTCCTCCTGGAGAAGCTGTATATAGGTGTTTTTGGTCATACAGGCCAAAACGAAAAGAAAGACAGCAACAGCGATAATCAATAAGGTTACGGAGAAACCTGCTATGATGAAAAAATCCGAAATTTCCAGTGCGCCGGCAGTAAACAGCGGGATACATCCTGTGATACAGAGAATGACACCGATCGTGATATAGCGTGTGTAAGTGGAGTCATAGTCTTTTTTCCTCTCCAGGGCAAGTCCATGGACTCCATAGGCAGTCTCGAATACTTCTTTTTCCAGATATTCATAAGATTTCAGGCGGCCGTGAATATTTAGAAAGATGGAGACTGCACCGGCAATGATTAATAAGAAGACAATGCTGCCGAGAATCATTGCATAGTCTTCAGTGAGAGGAATCAGGCTGCTGTCGACTGCTGCCAGCAAAAGCAGGGGACAGATCGGCGCGAGAATACATAGAGCTACGCCGAGAGCCATGCGAGGCGCGCAGCTTAGACGCTCCCGGATAAAAGTGTTGGCTTCTTCCAGGCTGACCTGGCGCAGTGGCTCAGAGGGATCTGGATTTGCCGGGGGAAGTTCTTCACTGGATATCTGCTCTGGATTTGGAAGAAAATCTTCTTTTAGAAGATAATCTGTGGAGACATCGAAAAGTTCACTCAGTAGTAAAATTTTGCTGATCTCCGGCGTGGATAAATTACTTTCCCATTTGGAGATGGACTGCCTGGAAACACCGCATTTTTCAGCCAGTTCTTCTTGGGACCATCCATTCTTTTTTCTCAGGTTAAAAATTTTTTCTGATAATAACATAATATTTGTCCTCAGCTTTCTTTTTTAGGCACAGCGCTGTAGCTTTTCTTGATTTCGTGGTTTCAGTATAGCATAAAAGGAAGTTGACAACTACCAATCAGCCTTGAAAATGTGTCAACCAGAGGTTGCACCCGCATTGCCGCAGCGCAGTGCGGCAAAAAATATGTTATACCCAAGGGCATCCCCATATTGCCGCAGCGCAGTGCGGCAAAAAATATGTTATACTGAGAAGGGCTTATGAGTGTTTAGACAGGAGGATGTATATGGAAATCAGAGAATTGGAAATTTATCCTTATATTGAGAGGGACATGGATCAGATTTCACAGGTGGAGCTGAAAGCGGAGGAATATCTGTGCCGGGCAGGACAGCCGGGAGGCGGACTCTACTATGTGATCAGCGGGCAGATGAGGGTGGAAGGAATTTCCCCGGATGGCAAGAAGATTCTTGTGGATTGGGTAGGAGAAGATAATTTCACCGGAAATATCAGTCATGTACAGAAGGCGTATTTTGGGTGTGACATTGTGGCTTCCACCAATTGTAAGCTGTTTTTTCTGGAAAAAAGTTATTTTGAACATTTGATGGAGAGAAAAGATTTCAGTGAGTTGTTTTTCCGGAAGATCAGCAGCCGGATTTATCAGATGTATAAGAAAAAACTGGCCAGAAGTTTTTATAGCCTGTCAGAGCTGGTGGCATATCATATCTGTCAGCACACCGATGAAGATGGAATTTTTGAGTATAAGAGTACATATCGTCTGTGTGAGGAGCTGGAGATCAGCCGGCGAGGACTGTACAATATTCTGAATGCTTTTTTAAAAGAAGGGTATCTGGAACGCAGGGAGGGTATGTATTTCATTTTAGACAGGGCTGGATTGGAGGATCTTAGCCAGGAGATCAAATGGTATATGGAAGAGCACGAGCTCTGATAAGAAGGAATTCTGCAAAGCAGGATTCCTTTATTGATGGTGCAAAATGCACTGTTGGAAAAAGAATGTTTTTTATATAATAGGAAACTAGAATGACCAAAGGGGGTAAAAATTGTGTCAGACCAGGTAACATTAGGAAAATATCAAAGTGTACGTATCCCGTACGAACCGTGGAAAGAGGCTGTTGAACAGAATATTATCAGACATCAGATGTCTTATGAGGAGGCTGAGAAGAGAGCGAAAGAGGATCTGGCGGCAAAGAAGATTGCGGCCTATTCCCAGATTCGTCTGTCAGAAGAAGAGGTTGTCAAGCGTGCCAGACAGATGATGGAGGCTTATGCTCTCAGACTGCAGCAGCAGGGATTGTCCATCGAGGGATACTATCGTGTGAGAAAAACAAATGCCCAGGAACTTCTGGACCAGATGAAGGAAAAGGCAAGGGAGCAGATTCGCTCCAGAATGGTTCTGCAGCAGTGGCAAAGGCAGAAAAGCTGGAAGCTACGGAAGAAGAGTATGAGCAGGAGCTGCGCAGGCTGTCGGCACGTTATATGATGGAGAAAGATCGTGTGCGCGCGATTCTTCGGGGAGAGGAAGAGACCAGAATCCGTCAGGATATCGCTGTTGCGAAGGCGGCTGAGTATGTGGCTCAGAATGTAAGGATCGATAGTTAGGAGAAATTCCCTCTGAAATTGAGAGAATTTCTTCCTATTATAAGTGGAGAAGGAGGATCATTGATGGACAGCAACAAGAAAAAATTGGAGGAAATCTTGAAAAAAAGGGGGATTTCTACGATTCACACCGATGACACCACGAAGGCAGATATTCCTGAGGCCAGCGAGAGATTTAAAAAGCTGATGGATATCTACTATACTTTGAAAGTGACAGCAGATATGGAGACACCTTACTGGTATAACCGGATTTGGTGGGAAAACGACGGCGATCTCCTGGAAGTACGCCGGGCCAAAGCTGTGGCTGGGGGATATGCCCATACCACCCCGACAATTCTCCCTTATGAGAAATTGGTGATGAATAAGACAAAAGATATCCGCGGCGCATTTCCATTTCCGTGGGTCTGTGCAAGCTTTTTTAACAGCCTGGCGGAGTCGTTGATGAATGAAGTGGATGCTCCGGCAGAGAATGAAGCGGATTCTATCAGTGTGGTAGGAGCCGGCGGCGGAAATGTGACGGAGAGCTACGGGGAGATTATCTCCATTGCCAAGAAATTTGGTATGAGAAAAGAAGATATCCCGGTTCTGGTAAAAGTATCCAAATACTGGGACGGGATTTCTGTGGAAGACATCAGTACAAAATATGCGAAAATGATTCCACAGTATGATCAGTTCGCCCAGGTCATGGACAGCGTGGTGGTAATGTTCGATTCCTTTGCCATTCCTCAAGGCCGTGAGGTTATGAACTATTATCTTCCGCTTCAATACGGATTCGATGAGATCCAGAAAATGTGCGATGAAAAAATTGCACTGGTGATGGGAGAAGCCGGAGACGACGGGATTCTGGGAATGAGCCGTGGCTATTACTATGCGGCCATGAAAGAAGTCTGCAAAGGTTTGAGCCGTTGGTGTGAGAATTATGAGAGAAGAGCAAGGGATCTGGCGTCAAGAGAGAAGGATCCGCAGTTCAAGAAGAATTATGAAGAGATTGCGGAAGTGATGGGGAATATTGCCCATAAGAGACCTTCTTCCTTCCGGGAGGCGCTGCAGATGACTCTGTGCCTCCACTATGGGGTAGTCAACGAAGATCCACAGTCCGGGCAGTCCATCGGGCGGCTGGGACAGGTGCTTCAGCCATTTTATGGGAAAGATATTGAGGAAGGAAAAATCACGGATGAAGAAGTGATAGAACTTCTGGAACTATATAGAATTAAAATTACTTGCATTGAGTGTTTTGCGTCGGCAGGAGTATCCGGAGGAGTACTCTCAGGAAATACCTTCAATAACCTGTCTTTGGGGGGACAGACTTATGACGGCATGAGTGCGGTTACACCTTTGGAATATCTGATTTTGGAGGCTGGTATGCGTGCGAAGACTCCGCAGCCGACTTTAAGTGTGCTTTACGATGAGAAGATGCCGGAAGACTTTTTGATGAAAGCGGCTCAGTGTACGAAACTGGGACTTGGATATCCGGCATGGATGAACAATCAGACTGGCATGAATTTTATGATGCGTCAGTATGGACCGGAGGGAATGAATCTGGAGGACGCGAGGGCCTGGTGCCTGGGTGGATGTCTGGAATCAGCGCCGGGATGTTTTTCACCCCTTGAGTATAATGGAAAGGTGACCATGATTCCTGGCGGTGCGTCTCCCACCTGCGGAACGGGAATTCATTTTACCGCATTGCCAAAGATTCTGGAGTTGGTGCTCACCAACGGGATGGATCAGAGAACCGGCAAGAGAGTTTTCCCTGCTCATAACGAGAAAATAGAGACTTATGAGCAGATGATTGCACTGTGGAAGCGGTATCTGGATATCAGCAACCGGATTGTGAATCGTGTCAATAACATGCAGATGGACATCTGGAGAAAATATAATATGCCAGTGGTGAATTCTCTTCTGAAAGCAGACTGCTTTAAGAAGGGACAGCATATTGGCAATTGTGGCTCTCGTTACAATGGAACTATCAACTTTGAATCCTGTGGAACCATCACATTTATCAATTCGTTGGCATCAATTAAGAAAAATGTGTTTGACGACAAGAAATATACACTGGAAGAGATGACAGATGCAATGCTGCATAATTTTGGGTTTAAGACAGCCTATGAGACAGATGTGTATTCACCGGATTACCGGGAAAGCACACCTGAAGCCGGGAAATATGCCAGAATTTTTGCAGACTGTGTCAATGCGCCGAAGTATGGAAACGCAGATCCTTATGTGGATCAGCTGCTGCGCGGATATCACATGTATCTGAAAGATTATCTGCCCACCTTGAAATCTTATTATGGAAAGCCGGAATATCTGTGCCAGATATCTGTGTCCACTCACGGGCCTCAAGGTTTCGTGACACTGGCCACTGCAGATGGAAGACTGGCAGGAACTACTTATTCCGATGGATCTGTATCAGCGGCAGCAGGTACAGACAAAAATGGAATCTACGCTATTTTTGAATCCGCTACTGTCTACGATCATTCGCAGAATCAGAATGCTCAGATGAATTTGAAACTGCATCCCTCAGCAGTTAAGGGGCTTAGCGGAACCAGGAAGCTTCTGGATGTGGTACGGGCGTATATGCGCAAAGGCGGTTTCCACGTGCAGTTCAATGTTGTGGGATCGGATACCCTGCGTGCGGCTCAGAAGAAACCGGAGGCATACCGTGACCTGATGGTGCGTGTGGCAGGATTTACCCAGTATTGGTGTGAGATTGGAAAGCCCATTCAGGATGAGGTAATCTACCGCACAGAGTATGACGAAGCATAAGAAAGAGAGGGAAGAGAAAATGAGACATTATGATTGCATTAATTATATTAACTTAGACTGTGAGAAGGGAATGTGCGCACTGGACAAGGTGATTGTTCCCATTGACGGAGAAGGAAGCGAAGGGTGTCCCCGATTTGAGGAGGCTCCCAAGTGCGGAAACTGCAAAAATTTTTCACAGCCGGACAAATATGGAATCGGAACCTGCAGCGGTTATGAGAAGGAGAATTGGGCATACGCTACCTGCGGAGCATACGCATGTGAGAAGTATGCCAGATAAGGAGCAGGTATGGAGCCAAAAGGACTGATTTTTGATATCCAGAGTTTTTCCGTCCATGACGGACCGGGGTGCAGAACCAAGTTATTAACACCGGGTCCTTTGACCACAACTGAGACTGTAAAAAGAGAAATGATGACAGACCACTGTACATGGGATGATGACTATAAACAGATTACACAGAAGATCCGCAGAAATCTTCTGAAACTGGCTCACGTGACAGAAGATGAGTATACAGCGGTACTGATGCAGGGAAGCGGCAGCTTTGGCGTGGAGTCTGTTCTGACCAGTGTGATCGGAGAGGACGAGAAGCTTCTGATTGTTGCCAACGGTGCTTACGGAGAGCGTATGAAGGATATCGCAGATCATGCAAAGATGCAGTATAGCGTATACAGTGTGCCGTATGATCAGATTCCTTCTGCCGAGGAAGTGGAGAAGATTCTGAAAAATGATCCTGCCATCACTCATGTGGCTATGGTGCACAGTGAGACAACCTCCGGTATCTTAAATGACATTGAGTCTGTGAGCAAGGTTGTGAAAGCAGCCGGCAAGACTATGATTGTGGATGCTATGTCCAGCTTTGGAGGCGTGGATATTCCAGTAGGAGAGTGGGGCATTGACTTTATCATCAGCAGTGCCAATAAGTGTATCCAGGGTGTGCCGGGATTCTCCTTCATTCTCTGCAACCGTGAGAAATTGATGGAAAGCAAAGGAAAAGCACGCAGCCTGGCACTGGATCTCTATGATCAGTGGAAGACTATGGAAGTAGATGGAAAATGGCGTTTCACTTCTCCGACTCACACAGTACTTGCCTTTGCGAAAGCAATGGATGAGCTGGAAGAAGAGGGTGGAATTCCTGCCAGATCCAAACGCTATTATCACAATAACCGTCTTCTGATTGAGAAAATGAAAGAGATGGGAATCCGTCCTTACATTGACGAGGCGCATCAGGGACCGATCATTACCACATTCTTCTATCCGGAGAATCATAACTTCTCTTTCAATGAGATGTATCAGTTCATCAAAGACAGAGGCTATGCGATTTATCCTGGAAAAGTGACAGATGCGGATACTTTCCGTATTGGAAACATCGGAGAGATCTACGAAGAAGATATTCTGAAATTGGTGGATATCTTCCATGAATTCTTCCAGGCAATGGAAAAAACTGCGTAAATTTGATGTTTGAGAAAAGAATTTAGATAGAGAAAGAGGAAGAAAAGATGAGTAAGAAAACAGAGGCAGTGATTTTTGACTGGGCAGGAACCACCGTAGATTATGGATGTTTCGCACCTGTTCAGGCGTTTATGGAAGTATTTAAAAATGCAGGGATTGAGCCTACCATGGAGGAAGTCAGAGAGCCCATGGGAATGCTGAAATGGGATCATATCCGTACGATGCTTGAGATGCCGAGAATTAAAGAACTGTGGACAGAGAAATATCAGAAAGCACCAACAGATGCAGATGCGGATCAACTGTATGCACAGTTTGAGCCGTCTCTTCTCAAGATTTTAGATCAGTTTTCTGACCCGAAGCCTTATGTGTTGGAGACTGTGGCAAAATTAAGAGAAATGGGAATCAAGATTGGTTCCACAACGGGTTACACAGATATTATGATGAATGTGGTGGTTCCCAAGGCAAAAGAGCTGGGATATGCTCCGGATTGCTGGTTCAGCCCGGATTCCACAGACGGTATGGGACGCCCGTATCCTTATATGATTTTTGAAAATATGAAAACCTTGAAAGTATCCAGTGTGGAGAATGCCATCAAGGTGGGCGATACCGTGTCCGATATTCTGGAAGGGAAAAATGCCGGATTATTTACTATTGGTATTCTGGAAGGAAGCTCTGTTCTGGGATTGTCTCAGGAAGAATACGAGGCACTGTCTGAGACCGAGAGGCAGGAAAAACTGTCCCAGGCAGAAGAAAAATATAAAAAAGCAGGGGCGGATGCCGTTGTGAGAGATATCAGGGGAATTCTGGATTATATATAAAATCCTTTTCTATAGTTATCGACGATTACATAAAAGGGGGACTGTCATTGGCAGTTCTCTTTTTACATATAATGCCGATGCGGGAATCATCTTTTTTGCAGACATAAGGAGGACCCTGTGGTATACTACTAATATCTGAAAAGTCTGCGAGAAACTCTTCGGTTGTCTGAAGAGAACAGGAGGAAAAGATTATGCGTTATGAGATTAAAGGAGAGACTCTTCCGGTGGTTGTCTGCTATTTGGAAGACGGAGAACAGATGATTACAGAACGTGGCTCTATGAGTTGGATGTCACCGAATATGAAGATGGATACAAATGCCAGAGGCGGACTGGGAAAAGCGTTTGGCAGAATGTTTTCCGGAGACTCTATTTTTCAGAACACTTACACAGCAACCCGCGGAAATGGAATGATTGCTTTTGCGTCCAGCTTTCCCGGATCAATCAAGGCTTTTGAAGTTCGGCCGGGGCAGGATTACATTTTGCAGAAAAGTTCTTTCCTGGCATCTGAGGCCAGTGTGGATTTGAGTATTTTTTTCCAGAAGAAGCTGGGTGCAGGACTCTTTGGAGGAGAAGGCTTTATCATGCAGAGAGTGTCTGGAAGCGGGATTGTCTTTGCGGAGTTTGATGGTCATGTGGTTGAATATGAGCTTCAGGCAGGTCAGAGTATCGTGGTCGATACAGGATATCTGGCGGCAATGACAGCAAGTTGTCAGATGGAGATTCAGACTGTTCCCGGAGTGAAAAATATGGTGTTTGGAGGGGAAGGAATTTTTAACACTGTGATAACTGGTCCAGGCCATATCTGGCTTCAGACAATGCCTTTGAGTAATGTGGCAGGTGTGTTAAGACCTTATTTCCCTAGTTCATCGAATTAAGTGAGTGGCTGTCCAGAGTTTTTTGGACAGCCTTTTTGTGTGACAGCCCGGCAGAAAAAATTTCAGGAAGGTTGAGAAGACAGGGAGGCCAGATATGAAGATCGTGACACTTGAGATTCACAATTTTAAATCCATTCGGCGGATGAAGATCTGTAATATTGAAAATGCGTTGATTTTTGTGGGAAAAAATAATACAGGAAAGACGGCTGTTCTGGACGCGATCCGTGCAGTGGGCGGTTCTTATGCTGTGCGCCGGGAGGATTTCCAGGCAGATTATCCCAATGTGGAGATCAGGGTGGAATTGTCTCTTGAGGAGGAAGATCTCAAAATTCTGCACAGATATGGAATGGTCAGTTCCTATCGTCGTTACGAAGCCTGGAAGGAGGCGTTTTGCAGGAAACTGCCTTCTTACCAGGGAGGGACTTTGTCTTTTACTTTTATTGTGAATCGAGAGGGAAAAGTGCGCTACCATGACGGAGTGCAGAAGAATAATCCATATATTTCCCAGATATTTCCGCAGATATACTATATTGATATCTCCAGAAATCTGGAACAGTTTCAGGAAGAGCTGCTGATGATGCAGGAGGATGACCTTTTGAAACAGCTCCGTGCCGGAACCTGTATTTTTGACCGTGCCAAAATCTGCAATCACTGTTTTTCCTGTATCGGTCTGATTAATCAGAAAAAGCCAGAGGAGATGAATGTTCTGGAGGCAGCGAGACTGCTGGATTTTAAACTGTATCAGTTGAATCTTGATGAATTTTCCAGAAAAGTGAATGATATTTTTCACCGGAACGGCGGTCAGGAGGAAATTCTATATTCCATGAACCGGGACGTGGAGAAAATGCTGTCGGTGAGTACTTACATCCACAACCGCAGACAGAATGTGGTGCGTCCGGTGGAGGAGATGGGAAAAGGGATGAGAAGCATTTATATGTTGTCCCTTCTGGAAGCCTATGCGCAGGAAGAAGAACGGCTCCCCGGTCTGATATTGGTGGAGGAGCCGGAGATTTTTCTGCATCCTCAGATGCAGAAGGTATCCGGAGAGATTCTATATCGTCTGGCCCGGAGAAATCAAGTGGTCTTTTCCACGCATTCTCCCAATCTTCTGGCAAATTTCAAATCTTCCCAGATCCGCCAGATGGTGCAAGGGGAAAATGGATTCTCCAAAATCCGGGAAAAGACAGATATCAGTGCTATTTTGGATGATCTGGGTTATTCTGCCAATGACCTGATGAACGTGAATTTCGTGTTTATTGTGGAAGGCAAACAGGATAAAAGCCGCCTGCCTCTTCTGATACGAAAATATTATTCAGAGATTTTTGATGAAGATGGTCATCTGTCCCGGATTGCAATTATTACCACCAACAGCTGTACCAATATCAAAACTTATGCCAATCTGAAATATATGAATCAAATCTATCTGCGGGATCAGTTTCTGATGATTCGGGATGGAGACGGAAAAAATCCAGAGGAATTAAGGAGACAGCTGTGTAAATATTATGAGGAACGGAACCTGGAGGATGTGGATCGGCTTCCGAGAGTTACGGATAAGAATGTTCTGATATTAAAATATTATTCTTTTGAGAATTATTTCTTGAATCCGCGGATTATGGCCAGGTTGGGAGTGATTCCATCGGAGGAGAGTTTCTATGAAATTTTTCTGGAAAAGTGGCAGGAATATCTTCATCGCATTCGCAGCGGCAGACATCTGCAGGAGGTGCTGGGAAAAAATCTTGAGAGTGTGGAAGATGTGAGAAAGCACATGGAGGAGATCCGGACTTATTTGAGAGGGCATAATCTCTATGACATTTTTTATGGATGCTACAAAGAGAGGGAAGAGGAAATTCTGACCCGTTATATCGATCTGGCACCCAGAGAAGAGTTCCAGGACATTCTGGATGCCATTGATCGGTTTATTTATTTTGAAAATCGAAAAAAGAGATACAAAGGAGATAGATTATGAGCCTGACTTTTCGAATTCTGACACTGTGTTATATCTATGTTATGATTGGTCTGCCGCTGTATATTCTGACGACAGGTATTCTTGGCAGGAAAATACGTTGGAAATATTTGGCGGGATTTTGCGGGTATGTCTGTGTCATGGAATGGATGAGTATGCTGATTCAGCTTGTGACCTATACCAGTTGGGATGGGATTCCTTATGATGATATTGTCTTGTTCACAATTCACGCAGCGGTGTTGGGAGGATTGATGCACAGAGGGTTTCAGATTCCGGTAATGCATGCGGTGACGGCAGCAATCCTTGGGGCCTTTATTTATCTGACTTCAGCGTCCGTGATCACAGAAGCGGTGAATACTTACAGTCCTTTATTTGACCGGCAGCATTTTCTGGTTTTTGTTCGCCTTTATCTACCCTATACATTCTGCCTGCTTTTATCTATGTTTGTATTTGTGATTTTGAAAAAAGCAGAATTTTACCGATACTTTGCCGCACTGTTTGCCAATCGGGGAAGGGCAGTTCTGATTTTGATGGTCAGCTATATTCTTATGTGCAGTCTTCCGGTTTTGGATATCCTTGCACCCGGAAGGATGCCTGATGCGGGCTATGCCGTATTTTTCTTTGCACTGATTGTGGTCTCTTTGTTTTTGATTCAATTTGCAGCTATGTATGCCGCCGGGCAGGATAAGATCAAAGCACAGGAGGAGACCATTCTTCAGCAGCAGGCACACATGGAATTGCTGGAAGAACTTCAGCAGGAAATAAGAGCTTTCCGACATGATTTTACCAATCTGTTTTCCGGTCTGACTTTGCAGGCACAGGCAGGAGACCTGAAAGGAATTCAGGATTTTATGAAAAAGACCAGCAGTTATTTTGATGAGAAGCTGGGCAGTGAGATTGCGCAGATGGATGGACTGAACCGGATCGAGATGTATGCTCTTCGCAGTCTTCTCACAGCGAAACTGGCCAAAATGAGGCAGGAGAAAATCAAGACAGTTTTGGAAGTACTTCGGCCGGTGAAAAAGGATCAGGCCATGGATGGCAGTGATTTGCTACGGGCACTGGGAATTCTGTTGGACAATGCTATAGAGGCAGTTCCGGCAGTGGACGGGAAAATACATATTGTGCTTTTGCAGGAGGAAAAAGAGTTATATCTTGCCGTTGCCAATAATTATGAGAAGACCCCGGACATGACTGCATTGAATCGCAAGGGTTATACGACGAAAGGAAAAGGACATGGAACTGGTCTTTCCAGTTACCGGAAGATCATCGCCAGGTCCGCAGGATGTGCGTCCCGCACTTATCTGAGAGAAGAAATGTTTGTACAGGAACTCCATATTCCCGTGAAATAATCAGAAAGGATGAAAAGGATTATGATACCTGTCTATATTTGTGATGATGAAAAGCCGATTCGTGAGAATCTTGAAAGGATTATTTCCGAACAGATTATGATTCTGGATGTGGATATGGGGCCTGTATGCTCTACGGAGAATCCAGATGAACTTCTGCGTATACAAAAGGAGGATACTGTGCCGGCAGTTTATTTCCTGGATATTGATTTTCCCGGTAAGATGAGCGGGCTTACTCTGGCACAGAAGCTCAGACAGTATGATCCCCGGGGATTTATTGTATTTATCACTGCTCATGGCGATCTGGCTTTTGAGACTTTCCGGCTGCGCCTGGAGGCATTGGACTATATTGTGAAAGGGGATCGGGATGCCATGACACTGCGGGTACAGAGGTGTTTGGAGAGTATCTGTGAACGTATGCGGGATATGCGGCCTGGCCAGGGAAATTACTGCACAATTAAGATTTTAGATACTGTGCGCCATATCCCCATTGACTCTATTTTGTATTTTGAGGCTGTAGGGCGGCGGCATACGCTGCGGCTTCATCTGGATCAGGAATTATTAGAGTTTAATGACAGTCTGAGTCATTTTGAGGAAAAATTAGGAGATATCTTTTGGCGTTGTCACCGGGGGTATCTGGTAAACCGGGAACGTATTCGGACAGTGCGTTTAAAAGAACAGGTGGTGGAGATGGATAATGGGGAGATTTGTCTTCTCTCTCGTAAGGCGAAAAGTGAATATCAGGTTTGGAGAAACAGAGAAACCGAGGCGTAGGCGGCCCCGGTTTCTCTGTTTTTTTAATGTGCAGTTGGCGAAGAATATGGAACCATTGGCGAAGAAAACGGTTTTGGCGGGGAGAATCTGTTATACTGACTGCAACAAAGCAAGAGGAGGATTTGATGATGGCAACAGAGAAAAAAGTAACAGAAATTTTGAGAAAGGCTGGGTACGACCCAAAGGAGGGCAGGGCGATTGTTGTGACCTACGCTCCGGCAAATCTGAGTGAAAAGATTGCACGCTTTTTTACCAATGAGTTTTATGTTCTTCAGCTTTGCAGAAATTCACTGGTGTTAGTTCCGTTTGGAAAATTATTTATGAATCTGAAAAAAGAAGTGGCGCTTGAAGTTCCCTTTGATCAGATCCGTGGGGTAGAAATACATGAGGATATGTTGAATTATCGAATTGAGCTGGATACGGACGGAGGACAGATCTGTTTGTCGACTCAGCAGAAAGAGTTAAGCGAGTTCCGGTCTTCTGGTACACTGGCGGCTGGAGTGAGCGGTCTGGGCACAAATAGGTCGGGTGGAAAAATATTGAAACCTGTAAACTGGCACTGTGTAAATTTGGATGCCACACTGGAGGAATTGAGAAAGCTTAATCACTGAGAAGGGGGAGTTACTTTTGAAAGAAGAGAAATTCAAGTTTGCAGTACAAAAGGGTGAATGGCAGACATGTACCTATGCTATGACCGGTATACAGGCAAATTTAAGCGGAATTTTAGCAGCTTTCCCATTCCTTCTTTTGGCGGGTGGATTGTATCAGACGTTTTTGCAGGAGCGTGCAGTGCTAATTGGCAATATCCCAGTGGTTCTGATGGGAATTTTGCTGATCAGTATTCCTCTTCACGAAGGTCTGCACGGATTGGGATGGAAGTTGGCCGGAAAACTGGAAAAGGGAGAAATTATTTTTTCCTTCCGTCAAGGTATGCCCATGTGTTTCTGTCAGAGAATTCTGCCCGCAGGTCAATATCTGATTGGAGTGATTCTGCCGTTTCTTGTTCTGGGAATGGGGAGTATTCTGTTTATGATTATTTATCCGGGGACGCTCTCGGTGCTAATGGCTTTTGTCAATCTCACGCTGTCAGGAGCAGATTTAGTGATTGCCTGTATGGTATTGCGCAGCGGAGCTGTGTTGGCTGCAGACTGCCAGGATTCGGCCGGATTTGTTGGGTGGAAACGCCGGGTAGAATCATAGAAAATAATCCAAAAAGGAATAAAGTTTTTCTAAAATACATAGAAAGGTTTTCAAAATGTGGCATAATAAATCTAGTTCTGAACCAATCTTAATTTTCATGGCCATTCGGTCAATTTATCCCAGTTTCACAAACAGAAGAAAGAATGTCAGACGTTACTTCCGAATCATGAATAGTGCCCGGTTTATCGCAAGAGAAAAAGAGATATAGCTATTTTATGGGGATTTATATATAATGAAATTAGAACTGGACGTGCGTTTGACAGAAAGGAGAACGTATGTCAAGAAAAGATGTAATGACAGCAATTTATCTTCAGGATAAAAATCGATTCGCTGATTTGATCAATGTCTATTGTTTTCATGGAAAGGCGGTTATCCGACCGGAAGACATTCAGGAAATAGACAGCACAGAAATTCATGTGCATAGAAGAGAGAAAAATTTGTATACTTCGAAGAAGTATAGAGATTTGGCACGAAAAGTGGTCTGTGGAACGCAGTTCCTTATAGTTAGTGTGGAGGACCAGAGTCATGTGGACTACGCTATGCCTATACGAGTGATGGGGTATGATGCAAATCGATATGAAAAGCAACTGATGGATAGAAAACAGGAGCACAGGGGGAAAAAAGATTTAATTGGTTCGGAATTCTTGTCTGGGATTTCGAGAGATGATCGATTTTTACCTGTAATTACGTTGGTTTTATATTTTGGAAAGCATTGGGATGGAGCCAGAAGTCTGGGAGAATTGTTGAATATGGATGCACTTTTACCGGAATTGCGGGAGTTTGTTGCAGATTATCCTTTATATGTGCTTGAGGTGGGGAGTTATCCCCATGTAGACCGTTTTCGTACCGATTTAAGACTGGTTTTTGGATTTCTGCAAAATGCGGACAAAAAAGAAAAGCTTAGAAATTTTGCGGAGATGGAGAGAAAGGGACTGGAGAATCTGGCTGAAGATGCATACGATTTAATCAGTGTGCTGTCAGACACTGAAGAATTGAAACGATTGAAGAAGAAAAATCAAGCTGGGAAGGAGACGGTGAATATGTGCAAAGCGATTGACGATATGATTGCGGATGCAAGGAACGAAGGAATTAGTCAAGGAATTAGCAGGGGAATTAGTCAAGGTATTTCACAGGGAATTACCCGGGGAATGCAGGAGGGAAGAGAAGAACTGTTGAAAGAATTGCTGCGAAAAAAACTTGCCAGGAATCTGGATGTGGAGTCGATTGCCCGGGAATTGGAGATGGATGTGGAAGAGGTTGTGAAGATGACCAATGAATTAGAAGAATATGATAAAGAATGATAATCAATGAAATAAATAACAAAACTATAAATTCAGCTAAGGAAAGGCCACTGCAGGATAGACAGGATTAGTCTATTTTGCAATGGCCTATTTTTAGGGAGCTTTGTACGTGTATTTGAAAGCGTTTTTTTATTAATGGGCTATTTTATGGCTTTCCACAGCAGCATTTGATTTTCAAAAAAGGCTTCCAGACGTCCGGACTCTTTCATCCAGGAGAGATAAGAACGGACGGTGCTTCCCACAAGAACATACTGCTGGAAGTCCATTTTCAGTTGATAAGTCTGGAATAAACGCTGAAGAATTCTCTCAAAGTTCAGCGGTTCTGTGCAGATTTCTTCGATTTTGTCGGAGATTTCCATAACTTTATCAATATTATACTGGGAGAGTTCACGGATATCCTCTGCCGGTTCTGCGTGAGAAGGTATAAAAAGATTCGCATTTAGGGTTTTGACAATCTCAAGA